>MDTG01407504.1_pt1 | contig 42966 bp, 47 predicted proteins | sample 811421 | NCBI WGS metagenome assembly MDTG01 (sample SAMN05326645, study PRJNA326480) | marine metagenome | isolation source: seawater | place: Pacific Ocean: South East | collected 2011 | reverse complement strand
ATGGTGAAATTGGTAAACACGCTGGATTCAAAATCCAGTGCCGCAAGGCTTCTCGGTTCAAGTCCGAGTACTCCCACCATTTTTACTCGCCCTTAACCTGAAATTATCTGGCCACCTCAAAATATATCTGAAAATCAATGTCAGTGATGCCTTAACGCTCTTATTTTGTTAGGTCGTATAGATGAAGAGCGTATCGGTATAATCAATAATATTGGCGGCATCACTCCGTTAATCCTGCGAATTTTTCCTTCGGCAATGGAGACAAATACTAAAACATATGTTCTAAGAGTGGTGTAAATCTCCTCTCTCGCTTTTGTTTACAGGTATGAGGATCTATAATGCGCGCTTATTTTTCTGTCCTTCTTGATTTTATTCTTCGCCATGCTGGTACCCAGAAAGCGAGGCTGTTTTTATATCTGTTCTCAGCGTTAGAAAGCATCATTATACCGGTACCCGTAGACCCCTATTTAGCTGCCTGTGTGCTGGCACGCTCACGCGCATGGGTGCGCGTGAGCTTACTAACTGCGCTTGCCTCTGTGACCGGTGGGGGAATTGGCTGGTATTTAGGTTTCGCCGCGCAAGATTTAATCTTTGAAATAGCTGTTTTGCTTCCTGAACGCATCGCTGGAGAGGCGCTCTTCTCCAAAGTCTCTGTAGCGTTTAACGAGCTCGGTTTAGTGCTGATTCTGATTGGTGCATTCACCCCGCTTCCCTATAAAATTATCGCCATAAGTGCGGGGCTTTTTGGCTATGGGCTGTTACCTTTTCTTCTATTATCTTTAGTTGGCCGCACGGCCCGCTTCCTACTAGTAGGCGGACTTGTCGCCCATCACCGTGATGGGCGCTTGGCAACCGGTTTTGCCTCTATTCTGCTTTTACTTATTTGTGCAGGTATTTATGTAACATAAATCTACAAGATGAAAATTTAACCTTGTCTAACTTGACCCACACTTGCTTCCTGATACATAGAGTCCTCAACGTCGGAAAAGTAATTTCTAGATATATTTTTGAGGCACAGACATAGTGGCGTCACTTTCATCCCACAAACAAACTTACGAAATGATATTGCTTCTCGGCCTGTTATCAGCCGGTTTGTTGAGTGTTGCCTTTGCCTTTGAATATTTTGGTGGGTTGACGCCTTGCAAACTTTGCATTTGGCAACGTGTGCCGCATGGCCTGATAATCCTCGTTACTCTATTGGGGCTAGTCTTGTCTCGAACTGGGCACGTTTTACTCATAATAGCCTTACTAGCCCTAACCAATGCAGGCATTTCTTTTTATCATGTTGGGGTAGAGCAGGCCTTATGGGCGGGCCCTACTAGCTGCAGCGGAACGCTAAATAACAACCTATCTAGTGGTGCTCTATTAGATCAACTTCTGGCAACCCCAGTCGCTCGTTGTGATGATGTGGCCTGGTCATTTTTAGGTGTTTCTATGGCAGGTTGGAATTTGCTGTTCAGCCTAGCGCAAGCGAGCCTACCAGCGATGCGTCTACGTCGCGGCTAAACCGGACATATTTCCGGTCGCGACAAACTGGCGCGGCCTTCCAAAAAAGTGCGTGAACTCTTTGCCTTTGCCGATCGATTGCCCTATAACATGGCAGTTAGATTTATCCAAAAAAACACAAGTTGCTTTGTTATGCTAAATACTCATTCCAACATCGCCGCTCATGATATAAAAAACCCCGCAAAGGCAGACAGGCGTTTAGCGGAATATCTGCGCGTCAATCATGCAGGAGAGCGCGCTGCCCAAACCATTTATAAAGGCCAGCTCGCGATATTAGGAAACCATCCAGATGCTTCTGAAATACAGCATATGATGGAGCAAGAACAAGAGCATCTGGACGCCTTTGACCATCTGCTGAATGAATATAAGGTGCGGCCTTCTTTGTTAGACCCTGTCTGGGGTGTAGCCGGATTTATTCTGGGTGCGGCTACCGCAGCAATAGGGTCAAAGGCGGCAATGGCCTGCACCATTGCAGTCGAAGAAGTTATTGGCACGCATTATGATAACCAAGTCAAAGATTTATCGGAAAAAGAGAAAGAGCCTGAATTGGTAAAGGTTTTAGCAAAGTTTCGGGATGAGGAACTAGAACACCGCGACATTGCAGTTGCCCATGATGGCCGCAAAGCACCTGCTTATAATTTGATGCAAAAAATAATCTCCAAAGGTTGTAAAACGGCCATTAAAATCGCCGAAAAGATTTAATGGCCTTCCCTACTTATTCTCTATCGCAGATTATCATTGACCTCCTCTAAGAGCTCGCTATCCCAATAGAGGTAATCGCGCCAGCTATGATGCAAATAGTTAGGCGGAAAACCACGCCCTTGTTCTTGCAATTGCCAGACAGTTGGCTGGATAGGGCTAACCAGCGGATGCATCCCACAATCACCCGGCATCATATTCGCTTTCTTTAGATTACACGGACTGCAGGCCGCTACAACATTGTCCCAACGTGAACGCCCTCCTTTGGAGCGGGGAATAACATGGTCAAAAGTCAAATAGCTTGCCGGCAACCTGTTATTACAATATTGGCAGGTAAATTTATCTCGAAGAAATACATTAAAGCGGGTAAAAGCAGGATGCCGACTTTGCGGAATATATTCTTTTAGCGCAATCACTGAAGGCAACTTCATCTGCAAAGAGGGCGAGGAGACCTGTTCTTCATATTCGGATATGATAGTCACCCGCTCCAAAAATACAGCCTTGATGCTATCTTGCCATGACCACAAGGATAGCGGAAAGTAGCTCAAAGGACGAAAATCGGCATTCAATACCAATGCAGGGGGATGCATGCCAGCATTCATCTTTTTTCTAAGCCTCCAAACTATAGCGGTCAAAATCTATCGCTCCTTAATCCAAGCATGAACAGGAAAAGCTTACAAGAGCTGATTACCTTAACCTTCCAATATGTTGTGATAGTGTTATAAAATTAACCACTAAATGTAGCGGTATGAGGGATCGCCGGCCAGAAATGATAGACGGGCGAAGCTATCGCGGCTCACCCTCAAATCGGGTTATAAAACTGGCTAGCGTATCTATCACCGTCTCATTAATGCTGTGATGCATTGCCGGACAAACAAGCTGTTGCGGCTCAAACCCCCTTGAGATCAGCGCCTTCTCGCTCGCTTTCATCATCGCCAACGGAACTACGGGGTCAGCACCTCCATGCGCAAGCAATATCGGTAAGTCAGTTTTTTGCAGGATAGTTTGGCTGGGCGTTAACCAGCCACCAGACAAGCAAAAAATCCCACCAATCGCTTGCTTATTAGACAGCCCCGCACTCAGTGCTATCATTCCGCCTTGCGAAAAACCACCCAGCAAGATGTCCATTGCCGAAACCTGGTAGCGGTCACAAAGCGCCTTCAACATCTGGGTAATTACTGGGGCGGCATTCAGACAGGCATTAGCAGTCACCTCAGACGATAAATCGGAGCCAGCGAGTTCAAACCATTGCCGCCCGAATGGATTGGCAGAACAGATATCGGGGGCGTCTGGCACGATAATGGCTAGACCTGATGAATTACCTGCTAAAATCGGAGCAAGTGGCATTAAATCCTGACTGTCTGCGCCCCAACCATGCATCAGCACCACTATTTTTTTTGGCCTTATGCTTTTGTCTCTATCTGGCTGAAATAAGCTGGCCACAAGGTGGCACTCATTATCAAGATTGATCAGCATTCGTGTGAAACTCACCTTAATTTACCTCCTCACCTAAAATGTCTTCAGTGATTATTAAAACTGTTTTTTCATGCCTGACTGACGATAGCAAGGTTGTTCTGCGCGGAATTAATCGCTTATGATTAGTGCAGGGGCCCAAAAGCTAGCCGCAAATTGTCATTCATAAAAATGGAAATAAATACGCAAGGCCATGTCAGATATTACAGCATCCGTTTTTTTACAAAGGCTTTGCGGCGGCAATGTGCGCACCCGGTTTGCACCTAGCCCAACCGGCTATATGCATTTAGGGCATGCCTATTCAGCTCTTAATGCATGGTATATCGCAGGCGCACAAGCAGAAAATTTTCACTTGCGTATTGATGACCTGGATTGCACAAGATGCAACCCTGCATTTACAAAACAAATTTTTGATGATTTGCGGTGGCTTGGCATTAGCTGGCAGGAGCCTGTATCCTATCAATCTGCCCGAACAGCCAGATATGAAGAGAGGCTTGCAAGATTGCAGGAGGCCGATTTTATTTATCCTTGCTATCTTACTCGTAAAGAAGCAAATAGCTTGCTCTCGGCGCCACATAATTTTGAAGATGTTTTAGTGCCCGCGCCTTCCACGCGCTATTTACTGAACACACAAGAAAGTCGTAAAAGAGAAGCCGAAGGCATGGCTCCTGTTTGGCGACTAGATAGTGCGCGCGCTATTCGAGAAGTCAGCCCTTATAAGCATCTTTATTGGCTTGACCATAAAGGCACAAAGCACCGTGTCGAAGTTGCTCGCTTCGGCGATGTGGTGTTAGGGCGGCGGGATAGTCCAGCCTCTTATCACCTCAGCACCGTAAGTGATGATGCAGACAGCAATATTAATCTTGTCGTACGCGGAGCAGATTTAGCCCCAGTGACCCAAATACACCGGTTATTACAAGCCCTATTAGGTCTGCCGTCTCCAATTTACTGGCACCATCAACTCATCTCTGATTCTAATGGCAAACGCCTCGCCAAACGCAATGATGCGTTGAGCATTTATAGTTTGCGCAAGGAGGGCACAACACGGGCAAGCCTTATTGCATCCCTGCCCGAATTAGAAATCTAATTTAGACAAAATGAAGTTTAGGATATATTCAAAATCAATCAAAACATTTAAAAAACTAGAAGTGCAAAAGGGGAAATGTGTATTTTATGACTATTCTTGGAGAATTTCTTAAAAAATAGGTAAATACTATTGACATTTTTTTCATGATGCTACAATTATTGCAACGCACAACAGTTATTGTGCACATCCTCCCTAAACTTGGTCGTGAGCTTTCTCACGACCTTTTTTTTCCCAATTTTTGTGATTTTTTCCTGCATAGAATGTTATTATTTCGATTTAAGAAACAGTGAGTGATGCTTAATAAATTGTGCAATGCAACATATATGTATTTTTGAAAGTCGCCTCTACAGGTCTTTTTCAGCATCCAACCGCGATTGTGGGGTGGCCAACACCATCACCATTATTAACCCCGTAGGCATCAGACACGATAACACAAGCCCGTCCCAGCCAATCATCGAGTGCAGAACCCCAGCGTTGAGCGAGGCAATAGCCACACAAGCAAAAATAATCAAATCAGATACGCCTTGCACGCGGCCACGTTCTGCTGGCTTTGCAATACGGGCTATTAAAGTCGTTCCGGCAACAAATAAAAAGTTCCAGCCCAAACCGAGCAAAAATAAGGCAATAAGATAATGCCAAAAACTAACACCTGCTAGCGCAAACACAACCACCAACCCGTATAACAGCCCGCCTAGCACTATCATCCACCGTACCCCACACCGAGCCACCAAGAATCCTGTAAAAAATGAGGGGGCGAACATCGCAATAACATGCCATTGTATAACACGGGCATTCTCTTCTGTACCAAGCTCGCTGACATTTACGATCTGGAGCGGTGTTGCCGTCATCAAAAAGGACATCATTGCATAACCTAGACCCGCTACGACAAGGCCAAGGCGAAAAGTCGCAGTAGAGAAAAAAACACTTAAAGAGCGCCCACTTGGCACACCCCTATCAGGCCGGGAAATATCTAAACCGGCTAGCGCCAAGAATGCGAAAAACTGCACTCCCGCCGCCCCGAAAAATGCACCAGCATAAGGCGCGCCATCCACCGCACCAACAAACCTATAGGCTATTTCCGGCCCCACAAAAGCGGCAAACAATCCGCCCAATAGAACAAACGAAACAGCCTTAGGTTTATCCACTATGGCGACCGCATCTGCCGCTGCATAGCGATAAAATTGTGCTGTTCCATGCGAGAGGCCAAGCAACACAGATCCAGCAATAAAAAGTCCAAAAACTCCATAAATAAGCGCAAACCCCTGTATCATGGTCGCGGTAATGGCGATACAGACACCAGCGATAAAGACAGGACGCCGCCCAAAACGCGCCATCAGCAAAGAAGCTGGCAAGGTTGCCATCATCACAGCTACAAATTGTAGCGAAAGCGGCAAGGTTGCCATCCACAAGTTGGGGGCGAGAAGCGCTCCTGCAAGCCCAGTATTTACGATATTGATATTCATGACACTCATCGACAAGCCTTGCGCGACGGTCATACGCCATACAGTTGGCGGCATGGATGAATAGGATTTAAGCATCAATGTAAATTCCAGGTAGAGAGGAGCTTCAATGACCAAGTAAGCAAGGCATGGGTAGCCTTACCTTACTACCCGTATGACTGGGCCTCAACAATCTTGACAATTAGTTAGGGTTAAAGTGCGCCCAATCTCAAAAAAACGCAAATAATTGTATGGGGGTAGCGTATAAAAACTACTCTTTATCCGCCCGCCTCTATTTGGGCTCTAACGGTGCAAAGCTGTCTGGCCCCACTTTTTCCCAATAGACGGCAAGTCGAGGGTCTTCTACTTCCTCTCCACGAAGCAAAGCACCATCTTCAACCTTTGGATAAATTTGATCAGCCAAAAGAATTTGGCTTCCAGAAAGACGCCTTACAATGTGCCGCCGATTAAGTTCTTGCGGAGTTTTCAAGCCAGCCGCTTCTAGCATTTCAGCAACGGATTCAACCGTATTCTTTTGGAAATTAGCCACTCGGTGCGCCCTATCGTTGACATCCACAACTCTAAATCGATGTGGGTCCATTGTAGCTAAACCAGTAGGGCACTCACCTGATGAACAGTCTCGAGCCTGAATGCAACCCAGAGAGAACATAAATGGACGCGCCATATTACACCAATCTGCACCCAACGCTATATGGCGGACGATATCATATGCGGATACAATCTTTCCCGACGCCGCAATTTTTACGCGTTTACGCAGTCCTGCTCCTTTGAGTGTGTTATCCACATAGACTAGCGCGTCCCGCAATGGGCAACCTAAATGATCGGTAAATTCTACAGGCGCTGCTCCAGTACCGCCCTCTGCACCATCAACAGTAACAAAATCTAGTAGAATTTTTGTCTCCACCATCGCCTTGACAATCGCAGCAAACTCCCACGGATGTCCAATACATAACTTTATCCCAACTGGCTTACCACCGGAAAGTTGCCGCAGGCGCGCTCCAAATTCCAGCAACTCACGGGGGGTAGAGAATTCACTATGCCGAGAGGGCGATATGCAATCTTCATATGGAGCTATCCCTCTTGTTTCAGCAATTTCCGGTGTCACTTTAGGTGCCAACAACATCCCACCATGACCAGGCTTTGCACCTTGGGAGATTTTAATCTCAATCATCTTTATTTGTGGCAGGCTAGCAGTCACAGCAAAACTATCAGCGTCAAAATGGCCATCTTTGGTCCGGCATCCAAAATAGCCCGTTGAGATTTGCCAAATAACATCTCCGCCCCCTGCAGCATGATATTTGGAAAACGCGCCTTCACCCGTATTATGGGCAAAACCGCCTAGCTTTGCGCCCTTATTTAGTGCCTGAATTGCTGGTGGCGACATAGCACCAAAAGACGTTCCAGAAATATTCAATAACGCACACTGATAAGCATGCTCGCCCTCCCCTACACATACCCGGAAATCCTTATCTTCAATATGACTTGGCACCATAGAATGATTCAGCCAATTATAGTCTTCTTTATAAATATCTAGAACTGTGCCTAATGGCCGTGCTGCTAAAATTCCTTTGGCGCGTTGATACACCATAGCGCGCTGGTTTCGTGAATAGGGTAGCTCATCTGTATCCGCTTCCCAGAAATATTGTCGTAATTCAGGGCGAATAGATTCCAAAATGTAGCGCATCCGCCCTAATAGAGGATAATTGGCAATAACGCCGCGGGTTTTTTGGGTGTAATCTGAGAGCCCAACTAAAAATAGTGCCGCCGCAAGGAGGGCAACAAGCCAAAAGGATACATGAAGGGCAAGCCCAAGAACAATACACAAAACGCTAGTGAGTGCTGTAGCCAGCCATAATGTATAACGCCCCCAAATTACTGACATCATAAATTCTCTCCCCAGATGAATTAAGACACCCTATTTAGACAGCCTTTATCTTTTAACTGTCTTTTATTTTTTTACCATACAACTCTAAACGGTGATCAATAAGCTCGTAACCCATTTTCTGGGCAATTTCTTCTTTTAGAGCCTCCAATTCTGCGTGGAAAAACTCAATAACCTCTCCTGTCTCCACATCAACTAGATGTTCGTGATGTTCTCTTGCTTCTTCATATCGCGCGCGCCCATCGCCAAATTCGAGCTTTTCAATCACGCCCGCTTCTTCCAGCAATTTAACAGTGCGATAAACAGTAGCAATAGAGATAGTGTTATCCTGTGCAACCGAGCGGAGATAAAGCTGGTCCACATCTGGATGGTCATCTGAGTCTTCGATAACCTTGATAATCGTCTGCCGCTGTGACGTCATACGGATATTACGCCCAAGGCATTTATTTAAAAGTGTTTTGGCCATAAGCCGTCTCTCAAGCTTCTCTTCTTTACGTTTTTATCACAGCCAATAGCGTTTCAAAAATTTTCAGCGCTGGCAAATAACTTCCACCGCGATAATTCTTAAATGTTTCAAAGCAAGGCTAACATAAAGTGTATGTTATGCCTATTGTAGTAGAAAAAGATTTAAAATGCGGGCTTTATTCAGAACTTGCTTGCCGCTTTTGAAAATTACGACGGCGACGATAAAAAGCTATACATGAAGTCGGTAAGCTGGCTACATATAAGCTTGCTAGACCTAAATACACCACCCATGGACGCATTGCTATCATCGCACCCAGCAAAGCAATAAGCGCAAGGAAAGGCAAAATAGCCTGATTAGGCACTTTAAAGGTCTTGCCATTGAAGGTCGGAAGCGTACTTACCGCCCCCGCACCAACAGTTATCAAAACAAGCGAAACGATAGTCTCATCCGTGAGCCAGGTAGTGTTAAACAGATATTCTGCAACGATTGGTGTAAGAACAAGGAAGGCTGCGGCAGGCGCGGGAATGCCCACAAAAAAGCTTTGTGTATATTCCGGCCTATCTGGCAATTCCGAATTGAAGCGGGCTAGACGCAACAAGACACAAACGGCAAAGAACAACGCGGTTCCCCAAGCAAAGTTTCCCGAACCTTGCAATGCCCATAGATATAAGCATAAAGCGGGAACAACGCCAAAAACGACGGCATCAGACAAGCTGTCAAGAGCAGCACCAAACGTGCTCGTAGATTTTAGCAGACGCGCCATCCGACCATCAAGGGCATCAAAAATCGCCGCAAGAACAATCAGCGCTACCGCCGTCATCCATTTGCCGTCAAGAGCGTATCGCAACCCTGTTAGACCTGATACCAATCCGCCAATGGTTAACATATTTGGCAAGAGCCAATTCATGGATACGGAACGAAAAGGCTTGCGCTTTACCTGTTTTGGCTGATGGGTTGCGTCATTTTTATCTGCCATGTTGAACGTCTACCCCTTAGGCTTAGCTAACCGCTTTTTAGCCGCTTTTTTGGCAATTTTCCCGGCAGCTTTATTGGCGATATTATTAGAAGCTTTTTTGGTGGCTTTGAGAGTAGCTACCTGTTTTGCTACTGGACCTTTCGGCAATTTTGCGAGCACTGTCTCACCAGCCAATGTGCGCTGACCTACGAGCACCAAAGGTTCTGCTGATAGAGGGAGCCAGACATCAACCCGGCTTCCAAACCGAATAAGCCCATAAACCTGACCAGCATTTAGTTTGTCACCAATATCCACATCACAAAGTATACGGCGTGCAACCAACCCAGCTATCTGCACAAACCCGATTTGGGGTACGGATTTAATGTGCGTATTCAGAACCAAAGCAAGTCTTTCATTATCAATATTAGCCTTGTCTAGACTAGCATTTACAAAGACACCTTTGACATAGTGGCTGTCTGCCACTTCACCTGAAATCGGGCTTCGATTTACATGCACATCAAACACATTCATAAAAATAGAAATGCAGCGCCAACGACCATCTGGCAAATTCAGCTCAGGGGGTAATTCAGCTTCTTGCACAGACAAAACACGCCCATCTGCCGGGGCGATCACAGCCAGCGGATCTGACGGGGTAACGCGCAATGGGTTGCGGAAAAAATACACGCACCACAAGGTAGCCGGAACGCCAAACCAGAGAAAGGGCTCAAAGGCAAGGCCAATAATCACCGTAATAACGGCGAAAAGCGCAATGAAGGGCCAACCTGCCCGGTGAATAGGCACTATCATCTCTTCTTTAATAGCACGATAAATATTCATAAGCTTTTCACTTTCATTTTAGCTTTACGCTTTGCTCACCAGTAAATATAACACCATCATTAAAGGTATCTTTAGCCAAATAGAGAGATGCAAAAATTACGCGCCGGTATCAGCGCTTAAACCAGCGGCCTCAATACCTGCAACTGCAACTTTTTCGTCATTATCAGACAGGTCGCCAGAAATGCCAACCGCACCTAAAACCTCACCAGTAGTATTTTTCACCAAAACGCCACCAGGCACCGGGATGAAATCGCCATCCAACATCCGGCCAACCGCGTCAATAAAATAGGCCTGAACTTCGGCACGGTCACCAAGAGCACGTGTTCCTATGCCAAGTGACATAGCCGCCTTTGCCTTCCCATGCGCAATCCGATGACGGTCAATAGACGTGCCATCTTGATTGACGCAATAACGCAAACTTGCCCGATTATCTAAAATAACCACGCAAATGGGCTTTAAACACATTTCCGAAGCTCTAGCTAGCGCTTCATTGGCAATTATTTGGCAAGTTTCAAGGTTTAGTTGAATCATCTTTATCTCTTATAAACTCGAATATGATAATTAGGATCCCATTTCAGCATCAACCCCTTGAGCAGTATATATTCCCGGACAGGCTATGAGTTTGAATCACCACATTCAAAAATACCCAAAATGTTGGGATTTACACCCCTTTGGAGCTTTTAAGCGAGCCGCAAATATAGTCTATAGCTTACAAATGCCCAAGGCGAAAGCACTTGGAATATCAAATTCTTGATTTTTAGCGCAAAATAAGAGAAAGTGACAAGAGTTTAATACTTTGTTAATAAAATTAAGAAAAATAGTCATCTTAGTCGTTTATGAACACAAATTTGAGTCTGAATGGGCGTGTTAGTCCATCAAACGCTGAGCTGAGGAGTGAAAATATGTTGAAGCGCGCAGGCCTGTTAATTTTGGGTGTCAGTTTTCTTGCGACAGGCAGTTGTCTAGCAGGCGGCGATCCCGATATCAAGCCAGAATTGGTAGACGCATCAACACCTAATGGTGCCTCCAATGAAACAATAGGCGATAGCTCAAATGCCTCTGAAAATGCAATGGGAAATTCTGCGAGTGGCGGCAACAGCTCCAGCGATGGCGACGACAGTTTTGATGCTGTGGAAAATGATGAGTTGGTTATTGATGTCGAATCACTAAAAGATGGAGATGGGCTAGGCTCTATTCAGGTGCAATGGCAAATCTCCAGTGATGGCGGCAATTGGCTGATTATTCCGGGGGCTATTCAATCTAGCTTTACCCCGCGGGATTCAGAAGTTGGAAAATACCTGCGTGTCCAGATCTCCTATGTAGATGGGCAAGGCAATGCCGAAATGATGATTAGCCCTGCATCAAAGCCTGTTCGCAATGTAAATGACCGGCCTATTGGTATGCCTGAGATACAAGGCGAAGCCAAAGAGAATAGCGCGCTCTATGTTGATACAAGTCGTATCACAGATGAAGATGGTATTGGCCAGATGGCTCTTATTTGGCAGCGTTCCTCGCAACGAACCAACTGGGAAAATGTTCCGGACCAATTTAGCGATACCCTGCAACTTGACCAAACGGATGTCGGCTTTAGCTATCGCTCTGTCGTTAGTTACATTGATGGTTTTGGCACGCGCGAGACATTAGTTTCAGATGCTTCAGAAGTTGTCGCCAATATCGATAACCCGCTACAAGGGGAAGTGGTTGTCCGTGGCCGCATCATTGAAGGGGCAGAGCTAACCCTTAATACAAGCACTTTGAGTGACTTCGACGGAATTGCCAGCATGGCTTCTGTGTGGGAACGCTCAACAGACGGACGTACATGGGAATCTGTGATTGGAAGTGAAAGTCAGCGTAGCTTGCAACTCTCGCAAGCGTTTGTTGGCGACCGCATTCGTGCCCGCGTGAATGTGGTCGATAATTTCGGCGTAGAAACTGTGGTCTATTCACAAGCAACCGAAACGGTGCGCAATGTGAACAATAAGCCTGCTGGCCGCGTGATGATCCGCCGGATTAACAACTAAGTCAGATTTTATTTGCGTATAACCGCGGTAAGTTTTTTAACCAATTCGGAATGTTTTCTTTAAACGGAAAAAAACCGCGCTTTGCGTGCGGCCAGCAAACTCGGTCATATCCTCTCATGAGTAGATAGCATTCTATCCCTTCTTCCCCGATTGTTTTTGTAATCTGGACCATATTTTGCTTAGTAGGGCCGACTGGCAAATAAGAACTTACCATTTTGCCAACCTGATACTGGCTGGCAAATTTAATCAGCTTTTTCGAAATATCTTGATGTATGCCACCCTCAAAGCTGTCTTCTGGAGGCCCCTGAATAATATGGATAGGGCAGTTAAAATGGGTGGCGGCGCGCGCTCCAGCATCGGCAAGCGCTTCATCATCGAGATTATCTAAGGATTTGTCTCTTAGTTGGTGATTCTTGCCAAGGGCCATATTTCCCAGGCTTCCTGGCAAAACAAGGAGCGCCTCTGGCACGACTGGCAAGGACAATTCTTCCGCAAGACAGTCTTCGGCATGCAAAAGTAGTAAGTATTTTTCCTGGGGAAGCGTGCTTGGCCATGCAGGCTCGATTGCAGGCGGCGGGTCAGACGCCATTATTGGCAAAGCGTCTTCATCTAGAACGCCAAAGGGAGCGTAACGGCCATTTGTGAAACGTTTTATATTATCCGCTTTTGCAAGATAATGTTTGCCCCGGCTATGCAGGCCCGCAACCCATCGCCAACTAAGCGTGTTAGATGCAGGGTCCCCGTCACGCAACCACTGCAAGAAAAAAGCTGCGCCCCACTGCCACGGCAGTTTGAGCGTAAAAATCCAAATAGAAGCAAACCACATTCGTGCATGATTATGTAAATAGCCTGTTTCCCGCAATTCCTCTGCCCATTCGTTAAAACAGGCAATTTCTGTTTTACCTTGACAGGCTTTGAGATAATTTTCATCTTTATATGCGGAAGGGACATATGCTAGCCACTCTGACCAAATAGAAGGCCGCATTTCGAGCCATCCTTTAAAATAGGTACGCCAAAAAATCTCCGAAATAAATTTCTCCGATGCGGAAAAAGTATGGCGCGACTGCACAGCTTGTAGAATTTCTGTCTCACTTATCAATCGCCGGCGAATAAAGGGAGATAGGCGGGATACAGACAAATGCTGGCCACGCCCTTTATCAAAATTACGCTCACCTGCATATGCACTGCCCGCTAAAGGCAGAAAGGCTTTTAGCATCATAAGCCCTTGTGCCCTGTTCATCTTTCGTTCAGCATTCCTATCTATTTCCGCAAATAAATCCATAATCTTTCTACTTTCGAAACAAAGGTTTTCTATGTAAATATGTAAAAGTTACGCGTTAAAAAAAGGCTATGGATTGCACAAAACAAACTTTTCTAAATTTTTGCCTTCCCGAAATGGATTTTTTTGTCTTATACTATACTTAGTATGGAACAGAGACCGACTAACACAAATTGTTGGGTTATGCGCAAGCCGCGCCAGTCAGATCCTACTGACAAATATCCTTGGGAGAGAGCTTGTGAGGTACCACTGACCTGTTATAACACCTCTTTGATATCTAACAGTCATCCAACCAAAAAGGAGCATAAATATGCACCCATCTGACCGTGATATGCCGGCCCGCGGAGATATTATTCCTTTTCCCGTTGACACTTCCAAATCCAAAGGACTGTTGACAACAACCATCGGTGCATTCGTTGCCGTAACAATTGTACATGATGAGAACGTCAACGCAGAAGATAAATTACTGGAATTGATAGAATTTTCAGGTGAAGCAGAAGTTATGGACAGCCAAGAGGCTCTTGACTTATTAGATGAGCCAGTATTTGTCGATGGCGGTCAAAACCTACCAAAGCCTGCGAACGATAATTATTAAGCCTAGCGATTCATAAGGTCTACTATCTGCTGACAACCAGCTAACCAACGACAAGTCCTATTGGGCTAATATCGGGTCTGATAGAAAAATATCCGGCTTTGACGCATTGATACTTACTTGCCTATACTGACTTCTAATCAAGCCGTTCTAGTATTGAATAAAATCTACCTTAAAAAATCTTTTTGGTGATGATATAGCTTTTTCATGGATGAGATCCTGTCTATAACTATACCCTTCTTTGCAAGCATCTTGCTTGGTAGCCTCGCCAGCTTAAAGGGTTGGTTTTCGCTAAATGATGGACGTATTTTATCGCGCTATGTATTTTTTGTAGTCCTGCCACCTTTTATGTTTGTGGCCATAACCTCTCGTCCAATTACAAATATTATCAATCTGGAATTTCTGCTTCGCTATGAGGCGGTGACACTTTTCATTTTCATAACAGCCGTGTTTTTAGGCCGGGTCTTCCTGAAATTAAAACCAACCGAATCTGGTCTGTTCGGGCTGAATGCCGCCTATCCAAATTATGGCTACATTGGGGTACCGCTTGCCCTCCTGGCCTTTGGCCCAGATGTCGCGGTGCCAATGGCGCTTATACTGGTTTCTAATAATGTGTTGCTTTTACTGCTAACCAGCATCTTTACACGCGACGACCGTGCACAGGGAATGGGGGCGCTATTATGGACAAATATTGTCTCACTCAGCCGCAATCCGCTGCTACTATCAGTGCTTGTGGCAGTGGCGTTTTCCGCTAACGGTTTTACCCTGCCAGCTATGCCAGATATTTTCTTGAAATTTTTAGCCGGGGCAGCTGCCCCTACGGCCCTGTTTGCACTAGGAATTACCCTTTTTGGCCAGCCTATCAAGGAAGCATGGGCGGAACTTAGCCTGCTGGTGCTGATGAAACTGTTGTTACATCCCTTGCTGATTATTGCAGTATTTTTGCAAGCGCATTTATCCGGAAACAGCACAATTGATGTACTCTGGATCAAGGTTGCCGTATTATTTACCTGCTTACCGATCGCAGCGAACGCCTTCGCAATGAGCGAGTATTATGGCATCTATAGTGGTCGCTCAGCCACCGCGATCATGATTACCACATTGCTCTCTAGTATGAGCGTTCCAGCTTTTCTATACTTTATATCGGTCATTTTTGGCCCTTAAAAAGGCGCTGTTACCAGCGCCTCTTTGTAAGATTTACTTGTTACGTTCACTATATTTACTCACCCGTTAGCTTGGATACAAGCTTCCACATAAACGGCACAGATACAGCGGCAATTGCAAGCTTCAGCATGTCACCGTAAATAAAAGGCATGACACCAAAGGTGATGGCTTTATCAAAACCGATAAGCTGGCTAAGCCATGCCACGCCAAAACAATAAATAATGGCCGTTCCCAGCACCATCGCAACAGCAGTAGTTTGCCAATTACGTGTCCAGCCTCTATCGGCTAGCCCGCCTAGCACGACGCCAACAGCTAGAAATCCTAACAAATAACCGCCGGTTGGCCCGGCCATATAAGCAAATCCTGCACCGCCAGCAAAAACTGGCGCTCCTAAGAAGCCTGCCAGCAGATAGCTAAACAAAGTAGCGGTGCCAAGCTTGCTACCATAGGCCATCGCAATAATCATCACCGCAAGCGTCTGCATGGTCACTGGCACGGGATAAAATGGTACCTGGATACGTGCAAAAATCGCCAAAGTACCGAGTCCCATCATCAGCAGAACGAAGTTCATCAACACTTCACCAAGCCCACTTGATTTAGCTACATGCCGCGCGATTTGCTCCGCCATCGCTGGGGCTGGGGTAGCCATACTAAACGCAGAGTTTTGTAACATTTTTTATCTCCTTTTTTGGCTCTACTTTTTTCAAGTCCAGTGCATATGTCTTAAACAAAATAAATTCTAGGCAATTAATAATCGCAATTCACAATTTTTGCCAGTATAAAGGGGGTGTTTTTTATAAGATCAATCCATCTACCGCCTAGTTTAATGCATAAATCTGCTTGCGGGGTATTTGTCATGGGTTTTTGGGGAAGGAACGATTCCAGTGTTAAATCGCTTTTTTAAATTAGATGAGCATAAGACCTCAGTTTCTACAGAATTATCTGCGGGCCTCAGCACTTTTTTAACAATGTCCTTTATCATCGCAGTCAATCCAAGCATTTTGTCGGAGGCAGGCATTGATTTTGCTGCTGGGTTTATTGCAACCATTCTTGCTACCGTTTTAGGCACCCTGATAATGGGATTTTATGCCAGGTGGCCAGTTGCTGTTGCGCCGGGCATGGGGTTGAATGCATATTTTGCTTTTGTTGTGGTGCTTGGATATGGGCTTAGCTGGCAGCAAGCGCTAACAGCTGTTTTTATATCATCTATCGCCTTTTTCATTTTTTCGATCACCCGCATTCGTAGCTGGCTTATCCTTTCAATTCCAGCGGAAATGCAGATTGCCATCACTGCAGGTATTGGCTTGTTTCTAGCCATGATTGGCCTGCAAGGCGCAGGTCTTGTTGTTGATAATCCAGATACGCTGGTTGGGTTAGGCAACTTGAACAGCCTAGAAACAATCCTTGCCTTGACCGGCCTCATTTTAATGGCCGCTTTAGATAAGTTAGGGATTAAGGGTAGCATTCTCATCACTATTTTAGGGCTATCGGCGCTTGGCTGGTTTAGCGGGCTTGCTAGTTTTAACGGTCTCATTTCAGCGCCGCCTATGGCAAGCGCCGCCTTCTCCCTCGATTTCTCTGCGCTAACAACAACTGCTTTTTTGTCAGTTGTATTTGTTATGTTCTTTGTTGATTTCTTTGATACTACTGGCACCCTAACAGCGATTGCAGAACCTGCTAAATTAAAAGATGAAAAAGGGCAGATTAAAAATCTGAACAAAGCGGTTTTGGCAGATACCTCAGCTAGTATTTTTGGCAGTTTACTCGGCACTTCAAACATGACCACCTATCTCGAAAGTGCGGCTGGACTGCGTAGTGGTGGACGCACCGGATTGGTAGCGGTAACGATTGGCGCATTATTTGCTGCTTGCCTGTTTTTTGAGCCACTTTTCTCGTCTATTCCAGCATTTGCAACTGCCCCTGCCCTAATTTATGTAGCCATTGGATTTTTTGGTGGGCTTAAGCAGATTGAATGGTCAGATATGACTATTGCTTTGCCAGTTGTATTAACGGTGTTTTTGATGCCACTGACTTTTTCAATAGCAGCAGGGATTAGCATAGGCTCTCTGAGCTATGTAGCCATACGGATATTAAGCGGTAAATCCAGCACCCTTAGCCCCGGTTTTATGGTGATTACCAGCTTTGGCCTAATTTGGATTGTTTTGCAATATGCGGTATAGACACAAATTGACCTTTGCAACGATTAAAAACAGGGGCATAAAAGCGGCATAAACTCTCGTTAACAACTGGCTTAAGATTGACGTAAGTGTTAACGCATAACAGAACAATATGGGTAAAGGATTTTATAATGCAGGCAGGCGAAAATATGACGGCTGTTTCTTCGTTGGAACAGCATCCTATTTTTTCTTTTGCTGATGGGGAAATGGGCCCAATAGCCAATTCCTTCATCCGCGCGATGGAAAAGGTCACTGGCCAGCCCAAAATTAAAAAAATCTATTTTGATTATGTTGATGATGAGCGCCCGCGCGAGTTGTTTTGGTCAGATGCGTTAGAGCGCCTGAACATTAGCTATAATGCCAAAAAAGAAATGCATGCAGATATCCCAAAAACCGGACGGTTGCTGGTGATTGCCAATCATCCCTTTGGGGTAATCGACGGCCTTATTCTATGCTCAATTATTGGCAAGGTGCGCCAAGATTATCGTATCATCACGCATCAAGTACTGCGCCAAGCCCCAGCGGTAAAAGAAAAAATTCTGCCGATTGATTTTTCAGAAACAGACGCCGCGCTACAGACTAACCTTGAAACACGCAAAGCGGCCCAAAGACACCTTAAAGAAGAAGATGGGGTGGTGATTATCTTTCCAGCTGGCGGCATCTCTCTCGCCCCAAAATTTATTGGCCCTGCCTTTGATTCTGAATGGAAAACCTACGCTGCCAAGCTGGCGCAAATAAAAGACACCACTATCTTGCCTGTTTATTTTGATGGGCGGAATTCGGTGATCTATCAAATGGCGCGGCGGCTTTCAGTCACGCTAGGATATTCGTTGATGTTCCGCGAAATTTGCAAGCAGATGAACGGTTGTGTGAATGTAACCTTTCGCACCCCAATACAAACATCAGAGCTAGAGACGTTTACGAACCGCAACGAAATAACAGATTTTCTGAGGCAGCGCACCTATGGGATAGACCCGTCATAGGCTCTGCTTCAGCAAAGCTTGTAGCATTGCTTCCAAATACTGCGTTTCCGCTAACACCGCATAAGGTACCTCGCACCCCTCTTTGGGATGAATTTCTAACCTATTGGATTCCATCTTATTAGAAGTGCCCACCCGCCCATTTGGCGCCATTTGCAAACCATCTAGTGGCCAGTTTAAACCGCTAGAGCGGTCAAACTCAATTTTCCCTAATGGCCACACAGATAGCCGCCGCCCGGCATCCATTCGCATCTTAAAGCGGCCTGAGGTAACATACACGATATCCTCACTACCAACGAGCACCACCTGATGCATTTTTGTAAAACGCGCAAGCACACTCAAAGCGGCTAAGCTATGATCAAAACGCTTGCCCAGAAACCCAAAACCAAGAATAGCTGGCGCCCGCACATGCCTCAGCGCTTTTTCAAGGTCAGTTGTATCTTGCTCAGAAATAGGATGCACCTGTGTCTTTTTGCGCGCATCTATCAAATCTATAGGGTCAACCGAATCCATATCTCCTATCAACAAATCAGGCGTAATGCCCACTAATCTGCAGCCATAATAGCCACCATCTACAGCCACTACACGACCCAGATGTGCAAACTTTGTTAGCATCGCTGTATCACAAGCGCCATTACCAACCATAATAAGTGGTCTTGTTTTTTCATCTATTATTGGAATAGGAAGAGGGGTGTTCATAAACAAAAGAATACCCAAAACCTGCCATGTAGACAAGCTTTGGGCTAGGAGAATCAGAGGACATCGACATTGAACTTTGTTCAAAACTGAACAAAATTAAAGGATTTCAAAACATGATAGAATCCTGCAAAAAATTAGCCTAAACTGACATAATAGGCACACAAATGCCCCCGTTCAAAAAACAGTGCTAAAAAGAAATTCTTTCGTGTTTTTAATTAATTATTTGGTTGCTAGTTTATGTTTGATTTAGTTCTCTACCAACCACAGATTCCTCCAAACACCGGAAATATAATCCGACTATGCGCAAATTCAGGCGCTAATTTGCATCTAATAGAGCCTTTAGGGTTTTCCCTGGATGAGAAGTCCTGCAGGCGTGCTGGCCTAGATTACAAAGAGATGGCAAAAGTAAAAAGTTGGCCTGATTTTAATAGCTATAAATCTAGCCAGCAGAAGGGCAAACTTTGGCTTATAACAAAATTTGGGTATAGCTGCTATAGTGAGAAGCGCTTTGGCCCAGATGACAGTTTTGTTTTTGGCTCTGAACAACATGGATTGCCAGAAAAGATTATGCAGTCTGTATTGCCAGAACAACGCTTGTATCTGCCGATGCGGGGCAGTTCTCGCAGTCTAAACCTTTCCAACGTAGTTTCTGTTGTCTTGTATGAAGCATGGCGCCAGAATAGATTCTTGGGTTCTAACAAAGATTAAAGAAAAAATAGAGAAAAATAACTTTGTAATATTAAAGGAATAATTTTGAATAGTTATAACGTTATAAAAGTGCTTTTTGATTTAGAGATAAAAATTTTAATATGAAAATAAAACAGGCTGACAAAATAATTGGAAATTTTGGAACATTGATGGATGATGCTCTGTTAATGGTCGACCAATATTCTACAATACTTGAATTCAACCCTGCCTGTGTTCGATTACTAGGCGATAACCTTAAAGGGAAGCAACTTAGTAATAGGCTATTATACAAGAACCTTCTTAGTGACCTAACTCTCTGCCTGCATTCCAGTGATACGATAGAGTTCACCGCCACTCCAAAAATAAATGAATTCCGGCAAGTGAGAGGTAGAATGAGAAATTATGAAAAGAATGTTATTACCATTTTACTAATGGATATGACCCTCCAACATAATGTTGAGAAGGTAAGGCGAGATTTTATTGCAAACGTAAGTCATGAGTTACGTTCACCACTTACAAGTCTATTAGGTTTCATCGAGACCATGCGAACAGACGTAAAAATGGAAGTGCTAGTGAAAGAGAATTTCTTAAGAATTATGGACGAAGAAGCTAATAGAATGTCTCGGTTGATAGATGATTTACTTTCACTTTCTAGAGTTGAAATCGAGGAACACATCATTCCTACAGGCGAAGTGCCCTTAAAAAAGGTCGTTAAGGCTGTAATTCATTCCCTCGAAAATAGGGCAAATGCTGCGGCACATGAAATTCACTTCAATGATATTCGAAGTGATGTATCAAAAGACCCAATTATAAGAGGAGAATTAGATGAAATTACAGAGGTATTTCACAATCTCCTTGATAATGCTTTTAAGTACAGCTACCCAGCTTCCCCAATAAACATAATAATCTCTGAAAACTCCTCGGGGGACCTTGTCATTGATATAAAAAATGAAGGGGATGGCATTGATGAAAAACATATACCAAGATTAACAGAACGCTTTTATCGCGTAGACAAAGGCCGCTCTCGCAAAATGGGTGGCACGGGTCTTGGATTGGCGATCGTCAAACACATAATTAACAAACATCGCGGGCAATTGCATATAAAAAGCACTCCTAATAAAGAGACAGTTTTCTCTGTAATCCTGCCATATTTTGAAAAATCAATGACTTCTTAGAATTGCATCTCGTCAATTAAAAAAATATGAATTTGTGTCATAAAACTTAGGAATGCTATTAAAACAAATATTATTTAGTCTTTTTTGGAAAATATAATGCAAATACATGCACTCATTGCTGACGATGAACCAAACCAACTAGAACTCATTGCTTATAACCTTTTAAAAGCGGGTTTCAAGGTAACAAAAGCACAAAATGGACGGGAGGCTCTAGAACTAGCTGAAGAGATTATTCCGAATATAATTATATTAGATTGGATGATGCCAATGATGTCCGGCATCGAGGTTTGTCGTGAATTACGAAGGTTTGACGTTACAAAAGATATTCCGGTTATAATTTTAAGCGCGCGCGGTGAAGAAGGTGACCGAACCATTGGACTAGATACTGGTGCTGATGACTACATTACCAAACCATTTTCTCCTAAAGAACTTATAGCAAGAATTAAAGCCATTCTTAGGAGAACACACCCCTCAGTTGTGCAGAAAATTTTTGAATTTCAAAAGTTGTGCGTAAATTCCAAAGAAAAAACAGTTAAATTTAACGATAAAATAGTAAAACTTGGGCCCAAAGAATTTAAAATCCTACTTCTGTTAATTGAGAGGCCAGGACAGGTTTTTAGCAGGTCACAAATTCTTGATAAGGTATGGGGGCACGGTAATTTTGTTGGAGAGAGAACAATTGACGTGCACATTACCCGCCTAAAAAAAGCTCTTGCTGAGACTTCCACCGACCGTGTGGCTAAAAACTTATTTCGCACTGTTCGTGGCGAAGGTTATTCGTTAAATAAAGACTAGTTTCACAATCTTTAAAAAATACTATTCACACAAAAAAAGTTTTTATTGGTGTAACATTTTTGAAATGTTTTTTAATTAATAGTTTTCTATTGAAATTATTAGCCTCATAGAAGGAAAGTGCTTTGGAAAACTTCAAAAAAGACGAAACAAAACGTTATGTCAATGACTTAAGAAGGTTTAATTACACTCAATCACAGGCTATTCAGGCCCGTTCTTCTTTGATTCCAATTGGTTTGGCTCTCCTCTTTTTATTTGGAATAGCGGTTGCTGTTCTCGGTTTTGTAGTTCAAGAGAAAAGTGAAGCACTCATATTAGTTGCTGCCGCTGTTGTTGGTGGATACATGGCAATGAATATTGGGGCTAATGATGTTGCCAACAATATGGGCCCAGCTGTTGGTGGCAAAGTTTTGACCGTTGCAACAGCAGTTTTTATTGCTGTTATTTGTGAAGCGGCAGGCGCATTGCTTGCAGGTGGGGATGTTGTAAAAACAGTTGCAAAGGGTATTGTTTCGCCTGGAGATACCCTTGACGTTGGCAAATTCCAAATCATGATGCTATCCGCATTGTTATCCGCAGCGCTTTGGATAAACCTTGCAACGATGCTTAATGCTCCGGTATCAACAACTCACTCAATTGTTGGAGGGGTGTTAGGAGGAGGAATTGGAGCTGCTGGTTTTTCCATTGTCAACTGGGGCACGATGTCGAAAATTGCCGCTAGTTGGGTAATCTCACCTTTGTTTGGCGGTATTGTAGCCGCATTATTATTATTTTTCATTAAAAAGAAAATATTAAATGCTGAAAATAGGCTAGAAGGTGCCAGAGTTTGGGTGCCTATACTAGTTGGTCTTATGGGAGCAGCGTTCACAGCATATATGGCTATTAAGGGCCTGAAGAAGATTATGAAAGTAGAATTTAATGATGTTTTACTTTATGCTCTCTTAGCATTTTTTCTTTGTTGGATTCTATCTAGGCCATTCATAGCAAATCGTGTTTCTCGTCTAGAAAATGATAGTAAAAAACAGGTTTATACATTATTTAATTTACCTTTGATAATTGGCGTTTGCCTATTATCATTTGCTCATGGCGCGAATGATGTGGCAAATGCTGTGGGTCCACTTGCAGCAATAGTTTCCACTTTAGGAGAGCAAAATCAAATTGCTTCAAAGGTAAACATTCCACTTTGGATAATGGCTATTGGGGCTAGTGGCATCGCTATTGGTCTGGCATTATTCGGGCCAAAATTAATCGCCACTGTCGGTGAAAAAATTACCCGACTAAATTCACCTCGCGCTTATTGTGTTGCTTTGTCATCTGCAATTACAGTTTTGATTGCAACTTATTTTGGTTTGCCTGTTAGCTCTACACATATAGCTATTGGTGCTATTTTTGGCATAGGATTTTTGAGAGAATTTTTGGAATCTCCGAAAAAAATAGTTGCGAAAAATGAACTAACCCGTAAACCGAGGCAGTTGGTACGCAGGAAATTTGTTTTTAGTATCGCAGCGGCATGGGTGATTACAGTCCCTGCCTCAGCATTACTCGCTGCTGGTATATATCAACTGATAAGTATATTTTGAGGTTCACGTTTTATGAAAACTTTGGGGTTTAATTTAAATGGAAAAACTTTTTGAACTCGGCCTTTCCAAAAGAAAAGCTACTTTGGGAGATGAATATGTAAACGCCTCTCTGGAGGGGGCCGATGAGTTGAGCCGCCCCTTCCAAGAAGCCATGACCGCATGGTGTTGGGGTTTTGGCTGGGGTGACGATGTCATTGACGCGAAAACACGATCTATGATGAACCTGACTATGATAGGCGCCCTTGGCAAAATGAAAGAGTGGGAGTTGCATTGTAACGGCGCCATAAATAATGGTTGTACGATGGAAGAAATTCGCGCCATCATCCATATTGTTGCAATTTATTGCGGGGTTCCGCAATCGCTTGAATGCATGCGTGTTGCCCGCAAGGTGCTCGAAGAACGCGGCATGATTTAACCGCGCTGGCAACCCTTTTCTTTTTCAATATTAAAGATGTATCTTAGAATACGGGTAAGGGTCCTGTCGCCCCGACATCTAGCCGCCAGACAAAACCGCTTTTACCTTCTTGCGGGAACAAGCTGCGCACGAGCGGGTCATGGCCGGGGATGACCAGCGAGATATCAGATGCCAGCGCGGTAATCTTATCAAAACCAGCTAGCATTTGTTCAACATTTACAACGATAGGGAATGGCTTGCGGGTCATAAAATTCTCATAATAGTGGGTTGCGTCTGAGGCAAGGCACATCCAGCCTGCCTTTGTTTTAACCCGCACCGCCTGTAAGCCCTTGGAATGTCCGCCAACACAATGCACGCTCACTCCTTCTGCAACCTGCCCATCGCCATCAAAGAAGTGTAACCGGCCAGAATATAAAGCTTCGATAGCGGTGCAGATATGCGCACCAGTAAAAGGTATTCTAAGAACATCAGAGCACATACACGGACCAGTAGCATAGGCCATCTCAGCTGTCTGGAGATAGAATTTAGCGTTCGGGAAATCGGCTAGCGTGCCAGCATGATCATAATGCAGATGCGTGATAATAACTTGGCTTATTTCCTCTGCTTTTAGCCCCAGCGCCTCAATAGCTTTTGAAGGTTGATGATGAATAGGCCTGTCACGCAAACCCGCCTCCCCCTCATCATACCCTGTATCAACCAAAATGACCTCTTGGCCGCACCGGAGCACCCAGACAAAATAATCCATTGGATGATTGCCATTATGGTCGCTTGCAAACAAAAAGCTGTCATTGCGTGTCCGGTCATTTCTATCGGCATATTTCACTGCATAGACTTCCCATAATTTATCGCTCATCCTTATTCTCCTACCGCCTCATTTCTCACTGATATACTGGCGTATTATCTGTAACGCCTCTTTTGTGTCAACATCCTCAAAGGGCTGTGCATCTGGCCAATGCAGATGCTGAATGTGGGCGGGATAATCTGCTAGAATTTTTCGCCCGCCTTGATCCCCAGAAAGGGATTTTAACTCGTTAAAGAATTCGTGGCTCCAGATTACTGGATTACCGCGCCTAAGATTATCAGGCTGATCGGGGTGTTTATAGACTGGCAAGGTAATTTTTGCCCCGTCAAAGGCCGTTTTATTATGGCACTGGCAAAGAGCAGAAACTAATTCTGCCTCTATTAAAGGCATATCGCCAAGCGCGATAAGCACATCAGACACCGCTTCTGGCAAGCCAGCTATTCCGCACGAAACCGAACTTGCTTGCCCGCTCTCATAATTTGAATTAACAATAAAGGTGAGTTTAAGCCCTTCAAGACAAGCCCTTACCGCTTTTGCTTGATGGCCAATAACAACATAAATTTCGGTAAGGCCAGCTTGTATCAACGCCTCTGCTGCATGGCGGATAATCGGTTTTTCCTTAATCTCTAATAGCAGTTTATTGTCAGTCCCCATCCGACGGGATTGCCCCGCAGCTAGCAAGAGTGCCGCTAGCCTTTTTTGCGGCATATAGGCAGATTGGGGCGCTTCTTCAGCTTTAGCACGCGGCAAGGGGCGCGAAGCAATTTTGGTTAATAAGCCACCTGCCCCTAAATCTTCTATCTCTGGAGATTCGCAAACAAGCGATTTAACCCCTCCTCGCCGAAAGGCTTCTATCAGCGCCGCATCCAGCACACTACCCGTGGCTATGCGCTGCCTGCCTAACTTCTGGTTATGTGCCAGCACGGCTCCAAGACATTTATCTAATTCTAGCGTGCCAAATTTCATTGCGTTCTATGTATTTCCCTTCAATGTTTACAGGATGCGCAAGCTTGCCCGCCATGCCGCTATAAGCTCTGCCAGAATAGAGGCGGCAATTTCGGCAGGTGATTTTGCCCCGATATCCAGACCCGCAGGTCCATTAATTCGAGCAAATTGCTGCGGTGTAATCCCCTTTTCAGCAAGCCTTTCTTGGCGCCTAGCATGGGTACGCTTACTGCCCAAACAAGCAAGATAAAACACCGGCGAGGCAAGCGCAGGTAGCAACCCATCATCATCTATCTTAGGGTCATGGGTTAGCGTTACGATCGCAGTGGCGCTATCTAGCGGCAAGCTGGCTAATATCTCAGAAGGCCAGCTTTTATAAATGCGCACCGCTTCGGTAAAACGTGCATCGCTCGTAAAAATGCCGCGCGGGTCGATAATGCTCACCTCAAAGCCGCATTGTGCGGCCATCTGGGCGAGGTGCTGGCTGATATGTACCGCCCCTATCAAAATTAGGTGCGGCGGCGGCGGGTAATATAAAATAAAGGTGTCACCCTCTTCTGAGAGAAAGGATTGTTTGGCTCTATCTGATACGGTGCTTTCAAGCTGCCCAGCAACACCGCTTTGCGCATCAAAACTCATACAAAGGGGCTGGCGTTCAACGCATAGAGCTGCCATCTGTTTTAAGGTAGCGGCAGGCAGGCCGCTATCGGTTATGGGAGTGAGAAGTATGGTAATCTCCCCGCCGCAAGAAAGACCAACAGACCAAGCCATTTCATCCGCAACACCAAACTTAAGCTGTACCCCTTTTCCTGTTCCTATGCTGTTTAGAGCGGTCTCTATCACAGCACCCTCAATACAGCCCCCGGAAACGGACCCGGCTAAATGCATATCCTTATCCACAACCATCACCGCCCCTGCCTGGCGAGGCGCAGAACCCCATGTGCGCATGACGAAAGCTAGGGCAACTTCGCGGCCTTCATCATGCCAATTTGACGCCAAAATCAGCAGATCGCGGTCGCTTAAAGGATCAGAGCCGGCGTGATGCGAGCGGGTCATGTTAGCTAAGCTTCCCCATGTAAAATGCTTCTTTTCTGCCTTTAATGATAGGCTTGCAATCCGCCTTCAGGCAAGCAAACAAAATTTTACTAGCACTTATTTCAAAAGTAAAACCTTCAAAAAAAACAGAACCCTACCTCTTTACAAGAAAGGTTTTTTAACCAACTATGGTGGGCCGATAGCATATAAGAGTTTAAGGCGGACACCATGGCACAGCTATCCATAACTGTGAACGGGCAAAAGTATGTAAATGAAATTGCCAACAATATTTTGCTGGTAGAATATATTCGTGAAACGCTTGCCCTGACAGGCACGCATATTGGCTGTGATACTAGCCAGTGCGGAGCTTGTGTGGTGCATGTTGATGGGGTTTCAGTTAAATCCTGTACCATGCTGGCAGCACAGGCAGATGGCGCAGAGGTCACAACCATTGAAGGGATTTCAAATGGGGAAAACCTGCACCCGATGCAAGAAGCTTTTCATGAACAGCATGGCCTGCAATGTGGTTTTTGTACCCCCGGCATGGTGATGAGCGCTATTGAGTTGGTCGAAAAAAGTAAAGACTTAAGCGAGCAAGATATCCGCGAAGGCCTAGAAGGCAATATTTGCCGTTGCACTGGCTATCATAATATAGTCAAAGCCGTGCAAATGGCTGCAAGCAAAATGCAACGCTAAGGAGGCTTAGAAATGTACGCAACCCGTTATTCGAAGCCCAAAAATATCGAAGAGGCTGTATCGGCCTTGCGCGCAGCAGGGGACGGCAAATTATTAGCGGGCGGCATGACCCTTATTCCCACCCTAAAACAAAGGCTGGCCGCACCTGACTGTCTGATAGATCTTTCCACTATCGGGCTAGTTGGTATTTCTGAGGCCGGTATTTCTAAAGATGGAGGCGGCCTTGTCATTGGCGCAATGACCACCCATGCAGAAGTAGAACGCTCTTCCCTTATTCAAAAACAGCTGCCCGCGCTATCTTTGCTGGCTGGCGGCATTGGTGACAGGCAGGTACGTAATTGCGGCACAATCGGCGGCTCCATTGCTAACAATGACCCTGCCGCCTGTTATCCAGCCGCGCTATTGGCCCTCGCTGCCCAGATCACCACAAATAAGCGCACTCTTTTGGCAGATGACTATTTCACCGGCATGTTTGAAACCGCGCTAGCAGAAGATGAAATTATTACCGAAATCAGCTTTCCCAAAACACACAAAGCAAGCTATGCCAAATTTGCCAATCCAGCCTCACGCTATGCGATGGTAGGGGTCTTTATTGCCCAGACAGATGTTGGCGGATTAAGAGTTGCTATAACCGGGGCGGGTCAGGATGGCGTGTTTCGCCATCAGGGGCTGGAAGAAGCACTTTCACAAAGCTTTAATGCGGCGGCAATTGATGCGGCCGCGATAGAGGATAGCGAATTGATGAGCGATATTCACGCAAGCGCTGATTACCGCGCCCATCTTATCAAAGAGATGAGCAAACAAGCCCTTCAAGCAATCAAGTGATAAGGCTTTTTAAAGGGGTGAATTCACACGCTAAATTATCAGGATAATCCGCATGCAGCTTAATCAATCCCACGATATCCCTGCCCCTATTGAAGACGTATGGGCAGCTTTGAATAATGAAGAAATACTCGCAAAAGCTATTCCGGGCTGCGAGATGCTAGAAAAAACCTCTGATACTGAATTATCGGCGAAAGTGAAGCTGAAGATAGGCCCTGTTTCTGCTACTTTTACAGGCGCTGTGACCTTGACTGATCTAAACCCTCCTCATGCTTATGTTATCTCTGGAACCGGCAAGGGCGGCGTGGCTGGCGGGGCAAGCGGTTCTGCCAGGGTAACGCTTGAAGAAATCGAAGACGGCACAGTAACCCGCCTGTCTTATGAGGTAGATGCGGCGGTGACAGGCAAAATTGCCCAGCTTGGTTCCCGCCTTATTGAAAGCACCGCTAAGAAACTTGCCACCCGCTTTTTTGACGATTTTGTGGCCCTTCTTTCACCAAATGGCACACCCGCTTAACACGCCCCTCATCTAATGGCTCTTAAGCATAGTAAAATAATTATTAGGTTTCATTTCGAAGAAGGAATAATGCCATGTCGAGCCGCCTGTTTTCCCCCATCAACCTAAACGAAATTGAATTGCGCAACCGTATTATTGTGGCGCCCATGTGCCAATATAGTGCAGTTGATGGCAGTGCAACAGACTGGCACTTAATGCATCTAGGCCAATTTGCGGTAAGCGGCGTTGGCCTTATCCTTGTTGAGGCAACCGGTGTTAGTCCAGAGGGACGTATTTCGCCGGGGTGTCTAGGTCTATGGTCAGATGAAAATCAGGTAGCCCTTAGCCGCGTGGTGAAGTTTTGCCACGATTATGGAAACGCTAAGATGGGTATTCAGCTGGCCCATGCTGGCCGCAAAGCTTCTACCGATTTGCCTTGGCTAGGCGGCGCCCCTATCCCAGCCTCAGACCCGCGCGGGTGGCAGACCCTAGCCCCGTCGGCAACGCCCTATAATGAGGCCTTTGACTTGCCGCTTGCCCTAGATGAAGCTGGCATGGGTAAAATTGTCGATGATTTTATCGCCGCGACCAAACGCGCGGATGAAATAGGCTTTGATGTTATTGAACTACATATGGCACATGGCTATCTCTTGCATCAATTTTTATCACCGCTCAGCAACCAGCGAAATGATAAATTTGGCGGCACATTAGATGGGCGCATGCGTTTTCCCTTGCGGGTGTTTAAAGAGGTACGCGCCACATGGCCGCAACATAAAGCCTTGGGCGTACGTATTTCAGCAACCGACTGGGTAGATAGCTCTAGCTGGGATGTAAATGAAGCTAGTCAGTTTACGGCTACCCTAAAAGCCGCTGGAGCAGATTTCATTGATGTGTCTAGCGGCGGTAATTCGCCAGACCAAGAGATAGATGTTGGCCCCGGCTATCAAACTGGATTTGCCGCCACTATCAAGCGCGAGACAGGCTTGCCAACGATGGCAGTAGGCCAGATTACAGAACCGCGCCAAGCCGAAGCTATTTTGCGTTCTGACCAAGCCGATATGATAGCCCTTGCCAGAGGCATGCTCTATAACCCCCGCTGGGCTTGGCATGCAGCAGAAGCCTTAAACGCCGAAGCGGCTTATGCCCCGCAGTATATGCGTACCAACCGCGCGTTGCGTGGCCTACCTATTCCGGGGAATCCGCCCATACCCCAAAAATAGACCAGATATAATCCAGAAATAATCTGCGTTAGGATTTTCCTGCTTTGTGATGCAGCTCTTTATCTTTTATCCTTCTGCCCCTAGGATTTAGAAGATGACAGATGGTAGTGACATTTCTGGTGCCCAGTCCCAACCAAATTTTAAGCCAAGCCCAACTTTGTCGATGGGATTGCGCAGCAAGCGCGGCACGGACTGGCTAGGCGGGTCTGATCCGCTGGGTATTGCTGGTCTTTATGCTCGTCAGATGGATGAAAAACACCAGCTGATGAAAAACCAGCTTAGCGACATATTTGACCTTCGCCCCGCTGGGGAGGCAGCCGCGCTTGAGGCTGCTAAACTGATTTTCCAGATAAAAAACGCGCATATAAAAGACCATTCAGGACAAATAGATGCAGCTACCGCCTTTGTTTCGGCTAGCCGCCTTATCCCAGAGGATATCTTGATACTTGTGCCAAATAGAACACATAAGGGCGGCAAGGAGTGGCGGCTACAAGCAGGGCTTCTCGCCTTTCCCGGCCATTGGCGTCTAGCTGATAAGATGGGTAAAAACCTAGCCGCTATTCACGCGCCCGTGCCAGAGTTTCAAGAAAAACTAAACGCGCATGTAGATAGGTTTTTTGTAAATATGCAAATCGGCGCTATTAGCTGGCGGCAAAACTGGTCTGTGCAGAGAGATAGCCGTCTGTTTGCCCCCATGCGAGAGGCGGGTCTTGAAACAAGCCTTACATCGCAGGAGGCTGGCCAGCATATCCATATTCGCATTGAAACCCAACATTTTTATAAATTACCAAAAAGCGATGCTGTTATCTTTGCTATTCGCACCTCCCTTGCCCCGCTAAATTTTTGGCAAAAGAACCCCGAACCTATCGCTGCATTGCTTGTCCAGATAGAAAAGCTCGGCAGCGATATGCTTGGCTATAAGGCTATTAAGGCCTTGCGGCCGGCCCTGCAACATTGGCTAGAAAGTCATAGAGGCTAGCTCGCTGTTTAGGCCTGTCTAGCTATTTAAATATGATTCCACTTGGCATGCACGATATCGCCGATCATCTGGGCAGAAATACAAGATAGCGTCCAGCCTAGATGCCCATGACCTGTGTTATAAAAAACGCCCTGTTTACGTCCAGCGCCAATATGCGGCATCATGGAGGGCATCATCGGGCGCAGGCCAGCCCATGGTGTAACCGCTTTGGTACATATATCTGGGAAATTATCCTGCACCCATCTGGTGAGCGGGGCTATCCTATCGGCGCGTATATCATAATTGATACCATTGATTTCAGCAGTGCCAGCGACGCGGAAACGCTCAGCACCTAATCTGGCGGTTACAATTTTGGCGGCATCATCTAGCAAGCTCACTGTAGGGGCTACTTTTTGTGAGGTAGCATCTTTTAAATCAACCGTTATAGAATACCCCTTAACAGGATACACATTCACATTATCGCCAAGGGCTGAAGCCAGCTTACGACTCATAACACCAGCGGTTATCACCACCCCATCAAAGCTACCTTCACCTGCCTCGCCATCTAGATTTTGCCAAAATAGCTGCGGTTGATCCCCGCCATGTTGGATATCTGTTATCTGTGTATTCATGGCAAAATTAACGCCTGCGCGCTGCGCCGCTTCTGCCAGACCATTTGCAAATTTATGAATATCTCCCGTAAAGTCACTATCGGTGTAATAGCCGCCAAGAACTTTTGCCTGTAAAGCAGGTTCGATATCATATACGTCGTGAGGGCTTAGCTTCCGCCGCATCAAGCCAGCCTTAGCCAACATCTCTGTAACCTTATGGGCATGGGCGAAATCAGCCTCGCTTTTATAAATATGTAAAATACCTTTATCTTCACGGTCGAATTCTACCCCAGCGCTTTGGGCGAACGCCGACATATAGCGGCGCGACTCTATCGCCATCTTAGCTGTCGCAACTGTATTTTTTTCGTAATTTCCGCACTGACTAGCGAAAGAGGCAAGCCAGCTATATTTATGCCAAGAAGGGCGCAAATTCATAGATAGAGGTGCATCTGACTTAAACAGCCATTTTAGCCCTTTTAAGATCGTATTGATATTCGTCCACACTTCTGCATTGCTGGCAGAAAGCTGACCACCATTCGCAAAAGAGGTTTCCATGGCTGGATAGCGATGGCGGTCAAATACCGAGACATCATACCCGCGCTGGCGTAGCACCCACGCTGTAGTAACTCCGGTAATCCCCGCACCAATAACTGCAAAATGTTTCATGATTTAGTTCCTTAGACAGACTAGAGATGCAAAGCTGAAAGATTTCAGCCCACAATTTCTACCTCGCCTGTCTTTGGAACCTGAGAGTTTCCCACAAAAGAGTGGTTATCCCCGTCGGTGGGCTCGCCCTATATAACATAGAGGTTAGCCACTCTCCAGACTGTTCACGAATTCTGGCCCTTTTGCCTGAGAGATTTAGAGGTGTCTGCTCCTTCGGCGCTACGGTGCAACCCCCTTTTAGTGTAATAGGGTGTTGCCGAAGTCTCTCCCAGAATTCGACTGGAACACGCACAATAATAGAGAAATTAAAATCAAAAGTCACACGAATTTTATCTAATAGCCAGAATTGCACAATAATTAGCGAATTAATGAGGAAGAGGTGTGTAATTTATTGTGGCAGTTCACGCTCCAGATAAACATTCTCGCCCCGTAATTGCCGGAGCAAGATAGGCAAGATTTCAGCATAAGCCGCAAATATAGAAGGGCTCGGCGGTGGCAAGTCATGTTTAATAAGCTTATGCAAGGCTGGAAGATGATAATAAGGCACCATTGGGAACATATGATGCTCAATATGATAATTCATATTTAAATATAAAAACCTACTAATAGGGTTCATCATCACTGTTCTGGTATTGAGGCGATGGTCTGTTACATTTTCGCGCAAACCCGCATGTTGCAAAATGCCTGTCATGTTAAAATGCCAAGAACCATAAATCCGGGGCCCACCAATTAAAAGTAGCGGGACAACACTCTGATAATAGATTGCGCTTGCTAGAACTAGAAAATAGACTAATCCCCAAATTCGAGCGACTACCACAATTTTTTTCTGCTCATGCGTAGGAGTATATAATGCCTCATCTGGCTGAATATATCCAAATATATGACCAGTCATTCGCCGAAAGCTGTCAATAATATCTGGCAGGCCAATAAAGTTTAAGATGATACGTAGTACAGCCGGTGGAGCCATTACAGCAATTTCTGCATCACGCCCAATCAGTAATGTATCCGTGTGGTGCCGCGCGTGGCTCCAACGCCAGGTAATCGGATTACGGATAATCATAAAACAAGCAATCTGATAGACCAGGCGGTTCATCCAAGGCGTTTTAAAGGCAGTAGCATGGCCACATTCATGCCAGCGCGCATCGGAACCAGAGGCATAAAAAACGCCATAAGCGAGCCAAAATGGAAGACAAACCCAAGAAGGGGTAGAGACTATCGCGCAAATCGCAAATCCAGACATTAAGCCATAATAGTATAGTGCATCTCTTATAGCAGGCGCATTTTCACGTTGAATAAGTTTTTTCAGCTCAGAACGGTCTATTTGCGTTTGGTACCATTTTGGTGATACCATTCCATGTTCTGGCCCGCCTTTATCGGCGGTACTAACAAGATCATAATTTTTCATGAACAAAAGATGACATAAATTTTTGATAAATGTCTATAGGGCAGAAAAAGAGTAGCATTCGAGCAAGCTGGTCACTACTTAGGCTCATCGTTCATATATGAACAAAACCTGTGCAATAAATTAATCATCGATTTTTGTTCCATAGGATGTAAATCTTCTATGATTTTTCTGTTGAAGTCTGAATCAGGTCTTAACAAGATACCACGATCTCTTGAATTTGTAATAAAACCTTTTTCTTCTAGCTTTGATACTCGCCGGCGCACTGTCTCAAAAGCTATGGACGTTTGATGCGAAATACTGGAAACCGTGAGCCGTTTTTTTAAAGGGCTGTTTTTATCAACTGAATTATTAAATCCGATATTCCAAGCTTTTAAAACTGACTGAAAATCTTTACTTTCTATTTTTCTATCTAATGTAGTCGATAAAAAATAATTCCAAGCTATTACATGCAGGATCATCGCATCAGCTGGGCTACCGGAAATCTCTGTGATTTTACGCCATCGATAAATTTCGAAAAGAAGGTATTGAGGCCAAAAGTCTGCAAAATTTTCGATTAGATTTTCTTGTATCGTCTCTTTTTTCAATATTTCCCGTCCACAGCCTAACTATAATGAATAAAAGGTTATAATATAACGGTGAACTCACAAAAAAACATTTTCCGTTTAATTGTAATAACATTACCTATTTTACAGTTTTTTCCAAATAAGATAAAAATACACAAAATGGGTTTGGTAATATTTGCACTTTTGAAAGTTTAAATCAAGATAGTCGGATGGGGGAGGGCTATAGTGCATACCTCCTTATAAGCTTCCTCCCCCCTAAAGGAAGATAAGGGGCCAGGTTTTTATGGAACTATTCAGGTCTGCCAAATATAACCTCCAAAACCTTGCAGTTGGCGATACGTTATACTCTAAGGATCTGGATATGAATGCGGAAATTCTAGAGCGTCGGATATTGCTAGGCGCCTTACATTACCGTCTTAGATTTTATAAGCATAAAGTAAATTACGAAAAAATTATTGCACCAGCGGGTCTTCACATCGCTGGGTTTCGATGCTTCAAAAGTAAAGGTAGGGTTTTAGCTTCATGCAAAGAGCCGACCTAGGTATTGGCATTGCTTTTCTACTATTTGGGGTGAGCCATCCTGTCCTCAGCGCACAGACAGCAGAATCTTTTGAGTTAGTTGCAGTCCATTCAAAAATTCAGGGTATTGGCATTAAATATATGACAGGAGCAAGTTTTAGCAATATTGGCGATTGTGAAGAGGCCCTAACCTTTGTTCAAAATGTTTTCACCAACATAAAGGCACAGGGCATTAACATGGGTGATAGCTTGCTCTTTCATTGTGAAGCTTTTTCAAAAAAACATATTGAGTTGGAGCCCAAGAGGTAAATTTAAAAATTCCTCCCTATTACCCAAAACAAGCGCTAGTTACAGAGATTTTAGCACTAAACCCAAACCCGCTAGCAACAAGACTAAATTTACGCCCTTTCGAAAGCCTTGCACCGATAATTTTTTATGCACAATACGCCCAGCTAATAGCGCAAATAACATCGGTACACATCCAACCATACCCCATTGGAGCATTTCTGGATCAGAATAATCGTTCAACATCATCCCGCGCCATAGCGCTAAATGCCCACTGGCTAAAAAGATCGAAAATAAGAAAGCGCACTCCTCTTTGCTGCATTTTGCGGCTACAATAACCTGCAAGCTGGGAAAACCATAAATGGTAGTGATACTGCCCAAGAAACCAGACAGGATACCGGAAGGTAGAATAATTTTGCGAATGGAAATAGCAGAAGTTACCCGCTCTAACGCCCCAATAGGCGGCGCGAGTGACAGCCCGCTATGCACAACCATCATCACCCCAACAAATAAGGTTAGGAGCCTTGCATCTACCATAGTGAGAATACGCCCACCAAAAAACAGCAATATCAGGCAATTTGCTACCACCATTGGCCAAAAAATTTTTAAAATCCGCCAACAGTGCCTCGTTTGAAGTCCCTGTACTAAATTACTAAAAAAAATAGCTGGCACCATAATGAGCACCACCTGGGGGAGGGCAAAAGAAATTAGCAAGATAGGCGTTGCTACAAGCGGCAGACCATAGCCAGTAGCGCCTTTAACAAAACCACCCAGCAAAAAGGCGAGCGAAAGAAGCGCAATAATTCCATAAACATCCAAATAAATTACGCCCCCTAATGTTACCCAATCTTTACAACAGTAATTCAATTAATAGCCGAAGACCAATTACCAGCTAAAATTAATCTCCGGAAGGAATCTCTGGCATCACTTTTGGAATATGATACCCCCTTTGAACAGCATCTCTTATGAGGATATCTTTGTACCATCTCTGTACATTTGGGAAAGTAGCTAAATTTATTTGCTGCCATTCATAGCGCGATACCCATGGCCAGCAAGCCATATCTGCTATGGAGTAATCACCAGCGATAAATTCACTATCTGCCAGTCTCCTATTCAAAACCCCGTATAGCCGTCGCGCTTCGTTGGCAAAGCGTTCTTCGGCATATTTTGATATACCCTGATTGAAATGGGTAAAATGGTGCACTTGTCCCAGCATTGGGCCCTGTCCGCCCATCTGCCACATTAGCCATTGTAAAACATCCGCACGCGCTTTCCCTGCATTTGGCAGAAATTTGCCGTGCTTTTCGGCTAGATAAATCAATATTGCTCCCGTTTCCATCATCGCGATATCAGTTTCATGGTCATAAATAGCGGGGATTTTATTATTCGGACTAATAGCTAAGAAGGCATCTTCATGTTGCTCGCCCTGCCCAATTTTAATAGGTTGTACTGTATAATCTGCGTCCAATTCTTCGAGCATAATGGAAACTTTGCGCCCATTTGGCGTTGTCCAAGTATAAAAGTCGATCATCAAAAGTGCCTTTCTGATTTCCGAATGACAAATAGGATACTTTGAGAGAAAAGAGGCATTATAAAACACCACCTTCATATCTATCACTCAGTTACTTTTAAAACAAATTTTCTAAATGTTTTGATTAAATAAAGAATGTTGATTTTTTATACCAAAGGACAGTGTGCTGTCTATTAAGGCAGTAGCAATCTTTACAGACACCGCTCTAATAGCTGGGTTTCTTTGCAAGATTTTCCTAAATAGGTTTTTTGGCGAGCAATTGCACCGTAGCCGCCATGCCCTGATGGCGTGGGCCCTCATTTAAATTACGGCGCACCTCCTGAAGTAGCTGAATATCATAACCTGAGAAAGTTTGGCACAACCCCTCTGCTGACAACATCATATCTGGATTTTTAGGGCCGCCGGAGTTACAAGGAATTTGATCGCGCGTATACCCTTCTAGAATAAAAAGTCCGCCTGGTTTCAATAGCCGCTTATTTGCTTCCATGAATAGAACATTGTCTTCGTAACGAAAATGCATAAAACAGACCGCCACCAGATCAAAGCTGTTATCTGCAAAAGGCGGGTTTAAACAATCTGCAACGAGCGCATTCACTGACAGATTTTTTTCCGCTGCAAGCGCACGCGCCTTTGCCACTGCCAATTCAGCAATATCGCTTGAGGTAACCTGATAGCCCATATGCGCCAAAAATACGCCATTGCGCCCCTCACCATCTGCTGGAGCATAGGCCGTTTCTTGAGCAGACGCTAACGGGGTTACGGCTTTGATGAAATCGTTTGGGGCCTTGCCAAAGATATATTCATCTGTCTGATATTTCTGGTTCCAAAATTCCGATGCCGACATAAAGGTAACACCTCCTCTTTCTAAATTGGAAACCCCGCCTCAAAAAAGGAGGTGCATTAGACCACTATTTTTAAAAATGATTATCTTTCCTATAATGAAAAATAGTTTTGTTTAATCTCCATTAATAAAATACATATATTTATTCATTAAAATTAAATTTTTTGTCCCTGTTTGAAAATAGCTGGTTTTGAAATTTTTTATTATCAAAGGCGCAAATTTAAAAACGACCTTAAATGTCAGTTGGAAGCTATAACTATCCGTTTAATAGGCAGCCATTTTACAATTCCATCCCTCAAAGAGCTACGGGCCCCTTCTAAATTGGAAAACGCTTGGGCACCCTGAAGTGCACATTGTATCGACACACATTCTAAATGATTATTGTCTGAAATTAGAAAATTCCAACTCTGTGCTAAATGCGAGATTTGTGCTATGTTTTTATGTCTTTTGTCTGATACATAAAAATAAATGGAATTGCACGGTATGACGGATGTAACATTTCTAGATGGCGGACTTGGCCAGGAAATAAATAATCGCTCAGCTCAGGATAGTGCGCACCCGCTTTGGTCTGTAAAAGTCATGTTTGAAGAGCCTGACGTTGTCATCGCTACGCATAAGGATTTTATCCGGGCCGGCGCGCGCGTTATCACAATGAACAATTATACCGCTACAATCCCGCGCATGACGCGCCATGGCTTTGGTGACCAATTTCATGCTGCTCACCAGCTTGCAGCAGACCTGGTAAATAGAGCAATCTACCAAGCCCAGAACGAGTTTGAACAGGAAATAGACGTGAATATTGCAGGATGCTTGCCGCCTTTAGCCGCAAGTTATGTAGCATCAGCCGCGCTAAATTATGATGATTCCTATGACCAATATAGCCAGCTTATCGAAATACAAGCTCGGCATGTTGACGTGTTTTTGGCAGAGACAATTTCAAATATCACCGAAGCCAAAGCCGCTATGGCCGCTCTAAAGACAGCAGGTCAGAAATGCTTTATAGGCCTTACTCTATCAGACGACCTTTCCAATAACTTGCGGTCAGGTGAAAGCCTTGAATCGGCAATTGATCAGCTGGGTTCAGAGGGCGTTGACGGCTTGTTAGTAAACTGCTCTTTTCCAGAAGTTGTTGATTTAGCTCTTCCGCTTTTAGCCTCGTCTGGCCTTCGTTTTGGCGGCTATGCCAATGGCTTTACTTCTATCGAAGGATTGGCGCCCGGCACCACAGTAGACAATTTAGAAGCGCGTCAAGATTTGCCGCCTTCTACTTATGCACGCCAGGCACTTGGCTGGGCAGAAGCAGGGGCAACCATTATCGGTGGCTGTTGTGAAATTGGCCCAGAACATATTGCTTATTTGCATAAAAGCCTTTGCGATGCGGGATATAATCCAGCAAAACTTGTCTAGCGTGTGGAACTTAGACGGATGACACGACCCTTCACCTGCCCTTTGATAATTGGGGTAACTCTTTAAATCAGAGTGTATCAAACTAGTTTTTAATTATGATGTTGTTTTTACGACCCATTATTATCGCGTTTTTTTTCTGCATGGTTTTGCCAGCAATGCTCGTTTCATCCCTGAAAGCTGACCAAACAGATATTCGCCTGCCAGCTCTGTTTGAGAAATTGCACACCACTTCTGATGAGGCTACAGCAGAGGCAATCGCCAGTCAGATTTGGGCAATCTGGTCAGAACATGGGGCTGATGAACGCCTTAGTGAGAGCCTTTTTCTAGGAACAGCGCAGATGAATGAAGGTAACTTACTTGCTGCTGAAAAAACCTTCACCGCTATCATTGATACAGACCCTGCTTTTGCGGAAGCATGGAACAAACGTGCGACAGTTTACTTCCTCATGGGTGCTTTTGCCCAGTCAAAAAGAGACATTGCTCAAACCATTATACGAGAGCCACGCCATTTCGGAGCCCTATCCGGCTTGGGCTTGGTAGAGATGCATTTAGGAAATTATACAGCCGCCCTAAAAGCCTATGAGCAAGCCGCGGCGTTACATCCCTATCTTGAGAGATATGAGGAAATCACTACCGCCTTGAAAAAACTAGCGGCTGGCGAACAAATTTAGGATGGTCTTACTAGAGAGGAACGTTTCAGGGCATATGGTGATTGACAAATTTCAGGCAAATAAGGAAGGCTCAGATGCACTCGCAAAAGCGGGATGGTGCCACCCGCAAGCCATTGTGGAATGCGACTGGCTAGAGGCCCAGCTCGACAATCCATCCATTCGAATTTTTGACTGTACTACCTATCTGCATTTCACCGATGACCATCCAAAAAAACCCTATGAAGTGAAAAGCGGATTAACAGAATATCAAAAATGTCGGATCCCAAATTCAGCTTATCTTGACCTGCAAGCCGATTTATCCAAAGCCAATAGTCCCTATCGCTTTACGCTTCCAGAGATAGGGGACCTTGCCAGACGCTTTTCAGAAAGCGGTGTCGGCGCGCCCTTTCACATCATCTTATATTCGCGAAACGGGCTACAATGGGCGAGCAGAATATGGTGGATGTTGCATTTGCTTGGCTATGATAACGTCAGTATTTTAAATGGTGGCATGGCCGCATGGTTGCGTCAGGGCCTGCCAGCCGAAACAGGTAGCACCCGCTTTCAAAAAGCTGATTGCCCGGCTGATGCATCTTCAAAACTAGTTGTGTTTAAAGAGGATATCTTACACGCGATAGACACGGAGACTTGTATTCTTTTAAATGCACTGACCAATGATATTCATGTCGGCAAGAGCACTCGCTATGGTCGCAAAGGGCGTATTCCGACAAGCTTAAATATCCCATTTCATAATTTTCTAAACTCGGATACTGATAAATTAATTGCGCCTGAAAAGGCACGTGAGCGTCTATTAGAACACAATATTACCCCAGATCAGAGGATTATCCATTATTGCGGTGGCGGCATCGCCGCTACTCTAAATTACTTTGTGTTGTATCAACTTGGGTATTTAGATATGGCGCTTTATGACCATTCAATGAGCGAATGGGCAATAGATCCCACTCTACCTATCGAGACAGATTAACATGTCGCGACCTATGGAATTATCAGAAAGACTTTATAAAAGAGGGTTAGAGAAGCAACGCTTTAATCCAGCCCCTCAAACAGGCGAATATCCCTGTCAGCCCCACCTTCCAGCACATCCAGAGCCTTTTTATACGTATCACTTTCATACGCAGCAACCGCTGCTGCCATGCTTCTAAACTCAATAAGAACTGTGCGTTCTGCAAGGCCATTTTCCTTAGCCACAATATTATCGCTAGCGGCAATAATTTTTCCACCCATAGCTTCTAATGCAGGCCGCGCTAACGCTCTGTAAGCTTCGGCCTTTTCAGGGTCAGCCAATTTGCGGTGCGCACTTAACATGTATCCTTTTGGCACGAAAAGTCTCCTTTCACTGGTGTCTTTGCTTAATAAGCACTTCAGCCTAGCAGAGGTTGTGAAAAAAGTAAGCCCTGCACCAAGCATAAGGATTGAGTTATTTCTTGCTCACCGCGTTCAGGCATTTTTCAGGCTGAGGCGTATAACTTTTTCAGTTAGAGAGTAGAAATTAGGAATATTATTTTAAAGAAGCGCAAAAGTTTATCGCTACCTAAAATCAGGGGCTATTAACGAGATTGGGGGGCGCAGAGACAGCCTGACGCGCTTGGGCCAATCTTCTTTGATAGGTTGATCACAGAAAGGGTGTATATTCAGTTTACCCATCTAAACCAATTCCGCAAAAGTTATGTAAAAAAGGGTAGGTATTATTTTTGGGGCTAAGTATGAAAGCTTTATTTTTAGGCTCAATCGGAGTCATTGCAGAAACATCAGAAATACAAAGGCAGGCCTTCAACGCAGCCTTTAAAAAGCACGGGCTTGATTGGTATTGGAGTGTTGCAAATTACTGTGAAATGCTCAAAAATCCAGGTGGTATTAAACGTCTTGCTTCCTTCTCAAATAGCAACTTGGCTTTGGAGGAATTAAAACACATCCATTTGAGTAAAGAAGAATACTTTAGCCAGTATCTTCGCGAAGGAATTTTGCCGCGCGCTGGGGTTGTTGAATGCATTTCAAAATGTAAAGAACGGGGGATTAAAATTTGCTTCATTACCACCACAACAGAAAATAATATTAATATCCTATCCAGTGCCCTCAGCAACAATATTGATTTCAATGTCTTTGACATGATCACCACAAAAGCTGATGTTGTCGCCGAAAAACCTAGCGGGGAAGTATATCGTTACGCGCTCGATAAATTTGCGCTAGCACCACATGATGTCATCGCTGTAGAAGATACCGAAGCTAACCAGGCAGCAGCACTACAAGAGGATATTTTGTGCTATCTGTTTGCTGGCGAATATGCATCAACTCAACATAATCTAAATTCTATAAACAGCTTAACAGTGATCGCAAGCCAACTTTAGAACATTATTTTCCTGATATTATAGGATTTAGGCATTATGGGATTTGAGCGAGAATATCGTGGCCTTGCATCTTTAAAAAGTGCAAAAGATCAATGAAAACCCAGTTTTCAGCTAGCTTGTCGCCATTACGGCGATAGATATCAACCACCCGCATATCCGCATAATCATGATAAGGCGGCATCCCTAAATAGCCACCTGTCGGTTTTAGACTAAGGTTTGGCCAGCCAAAAAACCCACCATAATTCCCCTCGGCCATGCGGCAGATATGACCGTTAAAACGGCGGCCTTCATTCTGGGTTCTAAACGGGTATTGATGCTGTTGAATATAACGTTCAATGGTATATGCTGATCCTATACCTGTTGGTCCCCACCACAACATATCTTCATGCCAGCATTGGCGCAGCTCTTCTTGCGGGCTAGCATATTGGCTATCATTAATATCCCGTATCATCCTATTTATGAGAGCGAGCGTTTTCTCTCCTTCCTTTATATTTTGGGCATCAAAAAGCAAGCCTTCATGTGTGAGCGGTCCAGGTTGGATCAAATGTATTCCTGTCTGCTGGGGAATAGGGGTAAGGCCAACTTGAGCCATCAGGTGAAGCAGATCGATAAACAGTGCTGTTTCCTGTATCTTACCATTTTCAATTTTGTGAAATTCTGCATAACGGAGCATTGCGATTTTATTATGTGGCGTGATGCCGAGAAAAGGGCGATCGAACAACGTCATGAAATGTCCCATTGAGGCTACCCAGACCGAAGCAAATTCATCAATCTGGTTGCGTGCAGAAAAGAAGATATCTTGCCGACGCTGAACAGAAGAGAATGCTGCATGAAATGGTTTGTAAAATGCTTCAATTACAGAATCGGAACCGTATTGCTCATGAAAGGGATGCATACCCCGCCAAAGATAGGTCTCTCCCATGAATTCGGAAAAACAGTCTAACAGCTCGTCAGCATTCGCATTTTCAACGGATTTTTGCCAGTTTATAACAAGTGTTTTGGCTTTTTGAATATCATCATTCATCCTGGGTTTTATCAATTTTTTGTCTCTTGAAAATTAAGCTTGTCAACTGCGCGTCTCTCATTTTAACATTTTTGCATAGGTATGCAAAATACGTTTTGCAGAATGGGGACATAAAAAATAATGGCATCAATAGAGCTTAAAAATGTTCATAAAAATTGGGGTCAGTTTATCGCTGTAGATGATTTTAATTTAACCATT
>MDTG01285379.1_pt1 | contig 42971 bp, 37 predicted proteins | sample 811421 | NCBI WGS metagenome assembly MDTG01 (sample SAMN05326645, study PRJNA326480) | marine metagenome | isolation source: seawater | place: Pacific Ocean: South East | collected 2011 | reverse complement strand
CGAAGGACAAATAATGGCTAATATTGTAATCGGTATTGCAACCTGCGGCCGACCTCAGATACTCGCAGAGGCTCTGGCTTATATGGTTAATCAAACCAGAATGCCGGATGTTATCTACCTCAGCCCGATAAATGCTGCAAAGGACATCAAATTAACTGGGTTGCCTGATGCTATTTTGCAAAGAGTAAAAGTACTGGCAGGACCGGCAGGGTCATCTGCGCAACGTAATACCATTATTAATGCGTTGAGTTATGACGATATTGTCCAGTTTCTCGACGACGACTTTCTGATGCACCCGACCTATTGCGAACAGGTGCTTGCTTTGTTTGAACGTAACCCTGAGGTAGGAGGGCACTCCGGAAAGGTATTGGCAGACGGTGTTAATTCCGGCGGTATCGATATTGCCGATGCAATTACCATACTGGAAGGCGCCAAGCTGCCCGATGAACCAATACACTGGCATCACGGTACTACTTACGGATGTAATATGGCATTCCGTGCATCCGTTCTCCTCGATAATCATGTCCGCTTTGATGAACAGCTCCCTCTGTATGGGTGGTTTGAAGATCTGGACTTCAGTGCATCAGTTGACCGCTTTGCCCCGGTGGTTAATTCGAATTATTGCCTGGGTGTCCACTTGGGCACCAAAGCCGGTCGCAGTCCGGGCTTGCGTCTGGGATATTCACAGGTTGTGAACCCCTGGTATCTGGCCAAAAAGGGGACCATGCCCTGGAAATTAGCCGTTATTTCGATTCTTCGCCGTGTCATTGCGAATACGGTTCGTAGCATAAAGCCAGAGCCATGGGTTGATCGGCTTGGCCGACTGAAGGGCAATTTACTGGGCATTAAAGATTTACTGACAGGCAAAGCACACCCTGCGCGAATATTGGAGTTTTCCAGGAAATGAAGAATAAGACTGCATTACTCTATGATTATCTTTTCTCACGCGGCGGGGCAGAGAAACTTTCTATGACCCTAACTCGTGGTGTAGAGGGCTGTGATTTAATTGTTGGAATGCGGGATGTTGAGTTATTCCCGGATGATGACCTGAGAAATCAGGGTGGCAAACTTAAAGTTCTTACTGGCTATAATGACCGTAAGGGATGGAAAACCCTTAAGACCATGCTGACCTTTGTGTTAAACCCGCCGGATATGCGCGATTACGATAACGCGATATACAGTGGTGAATATGCTCCGATGGCGTTACTGCGTAAAAAAGCACGGGCAAAAAGAAACTTTCTGTATTGCCATACCATTCCCCGTGCGCCATACGATTTGTATGAATTCAAGGTAAAGCAGTTTAAAGGGCTGAAGAAGCTGGCATTCAAGATGATGTGCCTGTTAATACGATTACTCTATGGCCCTTCGCTTAAGCATGTTGATCTTATTATTGCTAACTCAGAGAACGTTAAAAGACGTATAAAGAATTACATAGGTCTTGATTCGGTGGTGATTAATCCGCCGATTGATACTGAGCGCTTTAAGTGGATTGACCAGGGAGATTACTATCTTTCGACTGCCAGGCTGGAGCCTGCAAAGCGCATCGCGACCATTGTTGAGGCGTTCAAAAACATGCCGGATAAAAAACTGGTTGTCGCTTCCGGTGGTTCAGATTATGACTCATTGCAGGAACTGGCGAAAGGTTACGACAATATACGCTTTACTAACTGGACAACAGACGAAGAGTTGTTTGATCTGGTCGGTAACTGTATCGCAACTATCTATATCCCGGTGGATGAAGACTTTGGCATGTCACCACTGGAATCGATGTCGGCAGGTAAACCATGCATCGGTGTGGCTGAAGGTGGTTTGTTAGAAACGATCGTTGATAGCAAAACCGGATGGTTGATGCAGGAAGCTACACCAGATGCTCTGGTGAATCAGGTCAGAGAGGTCACGCCAGAACTGTGTTTGTCTATGAAAGAAACTTGCATAGCTCATGCGCAACAGTACAGCGATAGAGTCTTTATATCAAAAATCAAAGAAAAACTGGAAGCGAACTTACTATAAAAATGATTGGCAGGTTGGAATGAATACGGCTGAAAAAGCATTCAGGCAATAGCTGTGTTGGTGAGGTATATATGAGAAATTTGTGGGTTGATTATGCCAAGGGGATTGGCATTTTACTCGTGGTGTTGGGGCATGTCCTTGGCGGACTGATGCGTGCAGGGATAGCAGAGGGTGAAATTTGGGGTGATATCTTTAATATCATTTACACATTCCACATGCCGCTTTTTTTCCTTTTGTCCGGGATGTTTGTTGAAAGAAGTGTCGTGTCTAAGGGTGTGGGGAGCTTTGTTCTATCGAAGATTGACACTATTGCCTATCCTTACTTTCTTTGGATGATTATTCAAGGCGTGGTTCTAGTGTTTGCGGCAAGTTACACGAATGGGAATTCTGATGTGACCTGGGCTGGTGTATTCGACCTCTTTCCTGCCAAAGATCAATTTTGGTTTCTATATGACCTCTTCATTATGATGATGGTTTCAATGCTGGTTTTGAAATTCGTTCCGAATCCTTTGATGGTAATGGTGATTTTATCGGCGGGTATGTACGTTACAATGGCGGATATTGCATCGACAGAGCTTGCTAAGCTTTCGGCATATCTTATTTACTTTGTGATGGGAATGGTTGTATCGCGAATTCAAACGGCTCTTGCTAAAAATATTGGAAACTATAGTGGGTTGTTGTTTTTGTCCGCTGTTGGGATTTTTGCTCAATATGCTTTTACTTTTTCTTATGAGTACAAGTTTAATGAATACAGTGGATTTTCTATTTTTTTGGCGGTGGTTTCAATATTGATTGTGTTGTCTTTCAGTATCTTGTTAGCAAGTAAGGGGGCAAGTCGATGGATTGCGAATATCGGGGAAGCCTCAATGATTATATTTCTTGGTCATATCATCTCATCAAGCGGTTCGAGAATAGTTCTTCAGAAGTTTTTCGGTATGGATGACATAACTGTACATCTTTTGGTTGGCATGCTAATGGGGATTGCTCCATGGTATCTGTACTACAGGTTTTCCAGGAATTACCCCATTCTTCAGTTTGCATATAAATCAAATGTTAAAGGGATTATCTCTCACAATGCATAGTAGACAAATGTATTTAGTCGTCGTTTGTGTGAGGCTGCTACGTGGAAGCTAAATCTCTGGTTAAAAAAACAAGCCTTATTGCTGCGTCAGAGCTGATCAGTAAACTGATTAATTTTGCCAGTTTTGCGCTACTGGCCATATGGCTTGTGCCAGAAGACTATGGCGTCTTTGCCATAGCCTGGATGGCTTTTGTGGCTGCAGATGCTTTTTTTGATCTTGGTGGCGGAGTTGGTTTCTTTCGGGAGGAAATAACCGAACACAGTCAAAGTCTTTTTAATGGCTATATACTGATTGTTGGTGGCTTCTGGGTCCTTGTTCAGCTTGCGTTCAGTTATGTATTCTACCTTTTTGACAGAACTGATGTGGCGGCTCTTGTGTTGATCTTGGCTATGTCGCTGATTCCCCGGATTGCTATTGCTGCTGCAACGGACTGGTGGAAGGTGAATTTCCAGGCTGAAAAAATGGCTGCATTGCAATGTGTCGTAGCTATAGCAGGAGCGATAGCAGTTGTAGTTTCAGCAAGCCTTGGACTTGCGTTTGAGTCATTAGCTATACGCTTTTTGGTTGGTAACTTCATAGGATTTTTTCTTGTACTGATACTGCAGTCAGGTCTTCTTAACTATCAGTTTGACTTCTCTGTCTATCGCCGTTGGGTGGGCGAAGGCTTTAAATATTCCCTGACAACAAATTGGGGTTGGCTGGTATTCTACTATATAGAGCAACAGGCGATTCTGTTGACTTTTGGTACGGCGTCACTTGGAGTCTACAACTACGCCAAGAAAACCATCGAAGTCGCCATGCAGTCGATGGGAGCGGTTTCCAGAGCGATACTGGTGCCTTATTTTATACGCTATTCAATCAAATTAAGCAGTGTGAAATCGAAAACCCTTATTGGTGCTGCTGGTATCGTAATTCTTGTATCCTTTATGCTACCAATACTGCATTATTTTGAACGCTTTTTATCTTTGCAATGGCAGCCGATCATTGAATTGATATCCATACTGCTTTACATCTTACCTGCAAATGTAATCTTTGTAGTATTGAGTAGTTATCTGGTGGCAAATAAAAAGTACAAAAGCTTTATTTTGATGGAGATCTTTAACTCACTGGTGTTGGCTATTGGTGGGTTGTTAGTTTATCAATATGACCTGTCGATTTCAGAGTTCTGTTACTTTATGGTGGCTGTATACATGCTTAAATCGGTGGTTTTGCTTGGATATTTGAGTGGTCGGAAATTTCGGCAGTTGGGCGTGTAATAGAAGCAGTATGAATTCTTCGGTTTTGGTGGGGGTAGGGGTAGTGGGTGCTATGAGCTTAGAGCGGGCAGGAGGTTAAAAATGGAACGAGTTAAGGTTGTTGTTATTACTGGTGGTAGTGGCTACATTGGTGGATATACCCTGAATCGATTAATCGAAGATGGTCTGGCAGATAAGATTTACCTGTTTGATATTAAACCTCCACGTAAAGAAGTCTGGACGCCTGAAGTACATAAGGCATTCGAGTCTGGTGTGGTGGTATATCAGTATATGGATGTCAGAGACAGTCTGGTATTGGATGAAGATAAAGTTGATCTTATCTTTAATTTTGCCGCGGTGCACCGGGAGCCAGGTCATGAAGCGTATGAGTACTTCGAAACTAATATTAAAGGTGCAGACAATGTTGTCGCCTTTGCAGAAGACAAACACTGCAGCAAAATCGTCTTTACCAGCAGTATAGCGCCATACGGTCACGCTGATGTTGCCAGAACCGAAGAATCTCAGGTTGTTCCTTACTCACCATACGGATCGTCTAAGCTCGCAGCAGAAAAAATCCACGAGGGCTGGCAGCATGCTGATCGCAGCAATCGTCAGTTGGTTATTGCCCGGCCTGGTGTAATATTTGGACCCCATGAAGACGGTAATGTACCTCGCCTGCGCAACGCCCTTAAAAAAGGCTACTTCTGCTACGTTGGTAATAAATCCGTACGTAAATCCGGTGGCTACGTCAAAGAGTTGGTGAATACCTTTATCTGGGTACTGGATTGGCTTGAGATTAATAACAAGCAGTATGTGCTCTATAATTTCAGCTTGCCGGAGCCGCCGACTCTTGAAGAATACGTTGATGCTATTCAGCAGGTGTCAGGCGTCAAGCGCTTTGTGCCAACATTACCTTACCGGGCGCTTCTGATTACATCTTATGTTGTTCAATCTCTTAGCTCTGTTTTTGGCATCAAGCAGCCAATTCATCCTGCTCGTATAAAAAAGTTAAAAGTTGATAATACTATTATTCCGAAATTCTTGATTGAAAATGGTTATAGCTTTACTTTTGATCTGAAAGGTTCACTACATAATTGGAAAAATGATTCAGTTGAGGAGTGGTGAATCTCTATAAATTTTAAGAATGTTTTTAATTGAAGGGAATGAATTATGTTGGTTGTCGATTTTTCATTAGCAATTAATAACCGGACTGGTAAGTATTTCCTGGGGAAGGATATTATATCTGCAATTGCTCCCTACGTAAGTTCGGTCGTGTATGGAAGGCTGAATCATCAGATTAGAAATGACTTCTTACGCCGGGTTCACGGTAGATTATACCACTGGGAGAATTTGTCACGAATCGCTGGAACGCTATATTCGGAGCTTGTGCCGCGACAGCGTCCAGATAAACCGGTATTGCATCTTGATCCTCTGACGGTCTTGAATTATAGCTTAACTTCTTCAGATATTGTTTTGTGCCATGATATTGGTCCTGTTACCCATCCTAAGTATTTTGCACCTAAAACACATGACTTTTATAAGGTGGCTTACGAAAAGATAAAAGATTCAAAATGTCGAATGATATTTGTTTCTTACGCTACTAGGGATGAATTTATTCGTATATATGGAAATGATTTTAATTCTATGGATGTGATCTATATTCCGATAAGACAGAACTTGTTTGAAGAAAGTTTTGATGTTCAGGAAAGTGGAAAGTTCTTTCTAACTACTGGAAGTTTGGGATCAAGAAAAAATCAGATTAATAGTATCAGGGCTTTTGATAAGTCTGGGTTGGCGGAAAAAGGATATCAATACTTTCTTGTCGGCGGTGATGAACCTGGGGCCGATTTGGTTAAAATCGAGGCCGCTAAAACAGAGGGTGTTGTGGTCCTCGGTTATGTAAATGATGATGAATTGAAGCGCTTGTATAAAACAACAGTTGGTTTTGTTTTGATGAGTCATCTGGAAGGGTTTGGTATGCCGATTGCTGAAGCTGCTAGTTATGGAGCGCCTTGTCTCGTTACGAGAGGTGGTGTGTGCGAGGAAGTTGGGGGCAGTTCAGTGCTTGTCGCTGAGCCTGATGATATTGATGAAATCGCTGAGAGATTGGTACAGTTGAGTAATATCGACTTTGAAAGTAAAAACTTACTGTTCCGCTCAGCAAGAAATCATATGGAGAAATTTTTACCTGACTTAATATCAGGGCAGTGGGGTGAGCTGGTTCAATCTATATTTGATGCTTCTGAAATGGATTAATTGTTTGTATGTGTTTCTTTGTGTTGTAGAACGGCTATAGAGTTGTATTGTGTTGAGCCGAGCATTAGGTGTAAAAATGCAAATAATTGATGGTAGAAAGTTAGATGGAATTCAATATTTGAGGGCTTTAGCGGCATTTATGGTCGTTGTTCATCATACTCTGGAGATGGCTATGGGAGCAGTGTCTGAAGTCGCGCCGCATTGGCTCATTCTTGTCGGTGCCGCAGGAGTAGATATATTTTTCGTAATTAGTGGGTTTATTATGATGTACACTTCATTTAAATCCATAAATAGTCCGACACCTTTGTCTTTTTTGAAACATCGTATAATTCGGATTTACCCTCTGTATTTGCTATGTCTTGTAGTTATGTTGACTGTAATGGCGATGGGCTTTCTTGCCAACCATACTCCTGATGTCGCCAATATTATTTCATCGATATTTTTGTTCCCTGATCAGGATCGTATCATTTTTGTTGCCTGGACTTTGGAGTACGAGATTTACTTTTATCTGGTTTTTAGTATAACTTTGTTGCTGAAAAAACCTTTGGCCTCGGTGTTGGCTACCGGAATTATCCTGATTTTTGCTTTTATGCTTTCTGTTTCTTTGGATGGCAATGATATGGGATGGTTCTTTGAAAATCCAGTCCTGTTTGAGTTTGTGTTGGGTATGGTTCTCGCTTACTTGTACCTCAAGTGCGGATTAAATGGCTTTCATTATGCGATTATGTTGGCTGCCTTCGCTGTGATTATTGCATCTCCGTTTTTTGTGGTGTTCAGTAGTACCATTGGCTTAAATGGCTGGGATAGATTTCTGTGGTGGGGTCTTCCATCATTCTTTATTTGTGGTGGTATGTTGAGGGGGGTTGTTAATGCTCGACCGTTACACAAAATTCTCATGCTTCTTGGTGACTCATCTTATTCGCTGTATTTGACACATATCTTCTGGATGGCGTTTTATGGTTTGTTATTCAAAGTAACCGATATTGGTTCGTATAATCAGGTTCCGTTTGTTATCGCTATTCTTTTTGCCTGTTATATAACGTCATTTTTTAGTTATCAGTTGTTTGAAAAGCCGGTTTTAAAGCGGGTGAGGAAGTGGATTTGAATGTAGGTTGATAATTTTGATTTTTAACTTTCAATAGATCTTGGGGTGATATGTATGGCTAAAAGGATAGAATATGTAGATATTGCAAAGGGGTTTTCAATTCTTTTGGTTGTTATTTACCATATGGCAAATCAGGATTATTCTAATGAATATCCTTTTTTTGTTGAGGTAAATAGTTATTTTAGTGTTTTTCGTATGCCCTTTTTCTTTTTTATGTCTGGTGTCTTTTTCTCGTATTCTAAGTCGTTTATGCCATTTTTATTGTCGAAGGCAGATGTGTTTTTAAAGCCATATTTTTTTGTTTTGACTTTGTTGTATGTATTCAATGTCATAGCATATGGTGACGGGGCTAAATTAACAGTGTGGGGTATTTTGTACGGGAATGCATCGACTATTACTTGGGCGCCTATGTGGTTTTTAACGCATCTTTTCGTGTTGTATTTATTTTCTTATGTGGTTTTTGTTTTTTTTCGTTTCAAGCAGTTGAATTTGACTGTGGGTTGTTTGTTGCTTTTAGCGACGTTTTCGGTTGGTATGTTTTTCTTTGATCTTTTTTGGCTTTATCCGATTTCATTTGGGGGAGAGGTCTTTTTAATGCCTGGGTTGCCATTTTCAAGTGATATGCTGCTTGTTACTGCGCCATTTTTCATATTGGGCGGTTTGTTGAGGTATTACATTGTTGATTTTACTCCTGATTTAAAGGTGTTTTTTGTTTCTGGCTTTCTATTTGTTGTTCTTTGTCTGTTTGCTGATGCTGATATTGAGTGGACTAGTCGAAGTATTGATGGGCCTTTTTATATGTTGCTTGGTGCTCTTTCGGGGATTTACATTATGTTATCGTTTGCTTTCTGGATTTCTCGGTTTAGATTTTTGAGTGGCATTCCGTTGTTGCTTGGACGTTCAAGTTTATTTATTTTGATATTTCATGGTTTCTTTTTGTATCGATTGACTCCTTTGTTTGACCGACTTCTGAGTGCCTATGTTGGCGGTTTTGGAGTGATCATTTTAGTGTTGCTGTTTAGCCTTGTTGTTCCAATGGTTATCCGGTGGGTAGTGATTAATAGTAATTATCTTTCGCTGTTTTTCTTGCCAGTGAAGAATAATAAGCTCTTTAGTAAGAGACAAGCTGTGTGAAATTTTGTGCTTCCTTTTATTACCCTATGTTTGTCATGTAAATGAAACTTTGGGTGAGCGGACCTTCAGCTTGGTTGGTGATGGTCTTTGAGGTAGCATCTATAGCAATGATACTTGATACAAGGAAGGTCTAATGATCCCTGTAATTATGGCCGGTGGCTCCGGCACGCGTTTATGGCCCCTCTCGCGTACTGCGTTCCCTAAACAGTTTCTGGCACTGAATAGTCATCTGACCATGCTGCAGCAAACCGCCGCACGGCTGGATGGTATTGCTACAGAACAACCTTTGGTTATCTGTAATGAGGAGCACCGCTTTCTGGTAGCAGAGCAGATGCGTCAGAAAGGTTACAAAGCGAGCATTCTGCTTGAGCCGGTAGGTCGTAATACCGCGCCGGCCATTGCGCTGGCGGCTATTCAGGCACTGCAGGCCGCGGCTGAATCTGATAAGCCACCGGTCATGCTGATTCTGGCGGCGGATCATGTCATCAAAGATACGCAGGCATTTCAGGCTGCAGTAAAAGAGCTATTACCAGCGGTAGAAGCCGGGAAAGTCGGCACTTTGGGTATCGTTCCCACTGAGGCTGCTACGGGGTATGGCTATATCCAGGTGGGGGATGTTTCCACTGGGTCTCAGGCGTTGTTTTCCGTTAAAGAGTTTGTGGAGAAGCCGGATCTGGAAACCGCTCAGCGTTATATGCAGGAGCAAACGCCACAGGGTACCAATAAATGGCTGTGGAACAGCGGCATGTTTATGATCCGTGCGGATCGTTATCTGGAGGCGTTAAAACAGTACCGTCCGGATATTTTCGCCGCCTGTGAACAGGCCATGGCCGGAACGGCAGAAGACTATGATTTTGTCCGTGTTGATGCAGAAGCCTTTAAGGCCTGCCCGGACGAGTCTATCGACTATGCCATTATGGAGCCGCTTTCCAAAGAAGATGGTGATCAGATTCTGGTGACACCGCTGAATGCGGGCTGGAGCGATGTGGGCAGCTGGTCTGCACTTTGGGACATCGCAGACAAAGATGAAGCTGGTAACGCCGTCATGGTATCCGGTGATGTTAAGGCCGATGACATCATGCTGAAAGACACATCCGGTTGTTTTGTGGCCGCTGGCAGCCGTTTGGTCGCTACTCTGGGTGTTGAAGATCTGGTGATTGTCGATACTCCGGATGCTCTGTTGGTAGCCGCCAAAGATAAGGTTCAGGATATCAAAACCATCGTGGCTGATATTAAAGCAGCAGGTCGCAGCGAGCATCACCAGCACCGTGAGGTGTATCGCCCATGGGGTAAGTACGATTCTGTGGATAACGGTCAGCGTTACCAGGTGAAGCGTATTACCGTTAAACCGGGTGCTAAGCTGTCGGTGCAAAAACATCATCATCGCGCAGAGCACTGGATTGTGGTGTCCGGGACGGCGAAAGTCACCAATGGTGATGAGACGTTTCTGGTAACGGAAAATCAGTCTACCTATATTCCGATTGGACAGGTGCATTGCCTGGAAAACCCGGGTGTGATCGAGCTGGAGATGATTGAAGTGCAGTCAGGTTCGTATCTGGGTGAGGATGATATCGTGCGTCTTAAAGACCAGTACGGGCGGGCGTAAGATTCCCGGTTTGTGAATGTCCGGATGCGCCGGATTTCGCGGATGAAGCGGCTCCTACGATAATGCACGACGTTTCCGTGTAGGAGGTGCTTCAGCGCCGAGGGCCGTACGGCCTATGGTAGGAGTATTTCTGTGCCGCTTTTATAGATAATCCGTGCAAAACGTTATGTCACGGAATGTCCGGCTTTGCCGGGTTTCGCGGCTGAAGCCGCTCCTACAAAGATACACAATGCCGGTATATGCAGGATTCGCAGCTGAAACCGTTCCGTTCTTACGCAGACCTGTGATTCGCGAAGGGCGCAGGTTTCAGGCATCTGTGTGGTGAATGCGTGCATCCTGTCTGCAGCGGGTATTACGCTTACTCTATTACAATAATGTGAAAAGGATACACGGATGTATTCGATAACCCATCACGGTGCCGTTACCGGTGTCACTGGTTCCTGTCATCAGCTTACACTGGATTCCGGCGAAGCTCTCCTGGTTGATTGCGGCATGTTTCAGGGAACTGAGGCGGAGGGCTTGTCATCAGGTTCTGGTGATCTGGCTGAGCAAATCAATTTTGATATCCGTCCGCTCAGGGCTTTGCTGGTAACACACTGTCATATTGATCACGTTGGCCGCCTTCCTTATTTACTGGCCGCTGGTTTTAAGGGCCCGGTGTATGCCAGCCGGGCAACGGCGATGTTGCTGCCTCTGGTGCTGGAGGATGCTTTAAAAGTCGGTGTCACCCGGGATAAACGGTTGATAAACCGCTTTCTGCGTCTGTTGGATAGACACCTGGTGGCGGTGGATTACGATCATTGGTTTAACGTGCAGGGGATGCCCGGTGTGCGCGGGCGCTTCCGGGTTGCGGGGCATATTCTTGGTTCGGCTTATGTTGAGTTGGCACTTGAGGGGCGTGGGCATTCTGACGATAAAAGGGTGGTGTTTTCCGGCGATCTTGGCGCGCCTTATTCGCCACTGTTGCCGGCACCCAGGTCACCTTACCGCTGTGATGATCTGGTGATTGAGAGCACATACGGTGACAGGCTGCACGAAGGGCGCAAAAACCGGCGACGGGCGTTACAGAGGATGATTGAACGCAGTCTTGAAGACGGTGGCGCCGTGCTGATTCCGGCGTTTTCCATTGGCCGCACACAGGAGCTGCTGTATGAGCTGGAAGGGATTATCCATCAGGCCCGGAACCGTACAGGAAAGAAAGCGGAGCAATGGCAGAATCTGAATATTATTGTGGATTCGCCGCTGGCGGCGGATTTCACCCGCCATTACCGTCAGTTGAAATCTTTATGGGATGCAGAAGCCAGAGGGCGTCTGGCCGCTGGGCGTCATCCGTTGTCGTTTGAGCAGTTGACCACCGTCGAAAGCCACCGCGAGCATCTGGCCATGGTGCGTTATCTGCGCGACAGCGGGCAGCCAGCCATTGTGATTGCCGCCAGTGGTATGTGTGCAGGCGGCCGCATTCAGAATTATCTTGAGGCCTTGCTGCCCGACGCCCGTACCGATGTGTTGTTTGTGGGCTATCAGGCGCAGGGGACACCGGGGCGGGATATCCAGAGGTATGGGCCAGAAGGTGGCTACGCCATGTTGGATGGGCACCGGGTGGATATCCGTGCGCAGGTGCATAGCCTTTCAGGTTACAGCGCCCACGCGGATCAGAAGGACCTGGTCAATTTTGTCCGCAGAATGACGGTGAAGCCGCAGCACATCCGTATTGTGCATGGTGATCCGGAAGCCAAAGCAGCGTTGAAGCAATGTTTTGAGGCGTTGGTCCCCCAGAGTGAGGTCGTGATCGCCACACCGTAGCAAGTGTTGGGTGGGGGGTCGGAGGTATGGGGCAGGATTGGGTGAAAGAAGAGGGGATAACGTGATGCCACGGTATGTCCGGCTGCCGCCGGATTTCGCGGATGAAGCCGCTCCTACAATTGATGCACAGTTTAGCCCTGTAGGAGGTGCTTCAGCGCCGAGGGCCGCAGGCCTTATGTGGTGCCAGTATTTATGTACGGTGTTTTATTGATGATCCCGTGCAGAACGCGATGCCACGGTATGTCCGGCTGACGCCGGATTCGAGGCTGAAGCCTCTCCAACAAATATACGTACCGGCTCTGATGCTTTGGGACGGATGTCTGTTACCTGAATGGCTTTGTGGAACTAAGTCACCAGAATAATTCATTCGTTTTTCTGGTTTGTAACAATCTTCGTTCACTTTGTCGGCTCCAGCGCGGAGATAACGGCTGAAGCTGACGACCATCGCCATTAAAAGGCATATATTGGCGAATCTGAGTAGACATTTTGTGACATGGTCGACATAATGCCTGCGTTTTTTGGTCAGGAAGATAGCCCACCGGGCGAGCCACTTTCTTGGAGTGACGCAATGGATAATCAAGGATTGATTCGGTCCAACCAGAACAGCTTCAGTGCAGCCTATCGGCTGGCTGATGTGCTTATCATCCTGTTGACGCTGCAGGTGTGTGCTGATTCATACAATATTCCGATCAGCCCCAGCTATATGGTGGCCGGGCTTGTGGCTGTGTGTCTGTACCTGCTGGTATCAGAATCCCTTGAGTTATACCGTTCCTGGCGCTCTGCATCCATGACCAGTATGTTGTCGATGATGACACTGGCCTGGCTGACAGCCTGCGCAGGCGTGTTGCTGGCGGCCTTTGCCTTTAAGGCGTCAGAGAGCTTTTCCCGTGTGGTAATCGGCACCTGGATGTTGTCCACACTGGGCGTTCTGTATGTCTGGCGTATCTTTATGCGCCAGGTGTTATCGTCCCTGCGCCGTCGTGGGCTTAACAGCCGCCGGGTGGTGATTGTTGGTGTGAATGAAAGCGGCTGGAAAATGCGCCAGCAGATTAAAGAGATGCCTGAACTGGGTTACCGCTTTATGGGCTTCTTTGATGACAGAAGCCCGGACCGGGTAAAACAGGATTTCCCGGATGCCATTCTGCAGGGCAGCATAGAAGATCTGATTCAGCGCACCCGTGATGATGAGTTTGACGTTATATATATTGCTCTGCCGTTGAAAGCGCAGAAGCGGATCGCTGAAATTCTTGAACGCTGTGGTGATACTACGGCTTCTGTGCATCTGATTCCTGATTTCTTTGTCTATAACCTGTTGCATGCGCGTTTGTGTCAGGTTGGCAGTATGCAGACGCTGAGCGTCTATGAAACCCCTGTATCCGGTATTAACGATGTGCTGAAACGCATGTTTGATATCGTCTTTTCGCTGTGCGTACTGGCGGTTATCGCTTTACCCATGTTGCTGATAGCAGCCATTGTGAAGCTGACGTCCCCGGGGCCCGTTATTTTTAAACAGTATCGTTACGGGCTGGACGGTCGTGCGATTCAGGTGTGGAAGTTCCGCTCGATGACGGCGATGGATAACGGCAGTCATGTCAAGCAGGCCGCAAAGAACGATGCCCGTATTACCCCCTTTGGTGCCTTCATCCGTAAAACATCTCTGGATGAACTGCCACAATTTATTAACGTTCTGCAGGGTACGATGTCGGTGGTCGGGCCGCGTCCTCATGCCGTGGCCCATAACGAAGAGTACCGCAAGCTTATCCCGTACTACATGCTGCGCCACAAAGTAAAACCGGGTATTACGGGTTGGGCGCAGATCAATGGTTACCGGGGTGAAACAGATACTCTGGATAAGATGAGTGGCCGGGTTGACTATGATCTGGATTACATCCGCCACTGGTCTTTATGGATGGATATTAAAATTATTCTGCTGACTATGTGTAAAGGATTCACTGGTAAGAATGTTCACTGAGTTGAGTCCGCTGAGGTTTTAATGGCAGGCACGGGTTTTTAGGTTTGTTGTTAACCAGTATGATACGCCGGAAACGATAGCAAGGTGTTAAAAGTCTGAACACCAGAGTAAAGCGGCGAGGGGTTATGATACCGCTGTTTGTTGGTTATGCGGCGATGCTGGTACTGCTCAGCGGATTGAAGTCATCAGGGCTGTTTCTTACTGAGATATACGCACTTGAACACTGGATGGGCGGTGATAAGTGGATGCATTTTACCCTGGCAATGCTGCTGGCGCTGTTTGCGAATATGGCGGCGCAGCAGCGACTGAAGCTGGGGATGTTAAAGCGGGTGATAGTCCTGATGCTATTGCTCAGCCTGGCGTTGGTTATGGATGAGACTCACCAATATTTTATCGCATCGCGACGTTTTGATTGGGGAGATACGGTCAGTGGCTGTGCAGGCCTGCTTGTCGGTACAGTCATGTACGTGCTTTCAGTATTTGTCTTAAGACGACTTAAAAGACCGGCAATAAGCGACAGAACCTGATGATATCGGGTTAATTTATATGGTTATGTATTGATCAGGCTTGACTGGTCGGTACGAACAAATTAGGTACAGTGCATTATCAATAGTGCACATTCTGAAAAACTTAGGGGAATATTATGCAAGCCTGGAAGCTGACTTCATTGGCTATGGTTGTCGCCAGCGGCAGCGCCAATGCGCTGGAGCCTCAGGGTATGAGTCTGGGGAGTGGTCTGACACTATTACCTTCAGCGCAACTGAGCATTACAGACGACGACAACATCTACAAGCAAAAGTCGGATACCACGTCGTCAACCATTGTGCGCTTTAAGCCAGAAGCTACTTTAGCAGCGGATCTTGGGTCGACAGAGTTGCAGGCTAACGTAACAGCGGACTTAGGACGGTATTCAGAAGAAAGTGATGATGATTACTTTGATCTGAAGACCAGCATTGCCGGCAAGAGCGAGCTGACCGCACGAAATGAAATTGTATATTCTGCAACCCTGAATCAGGATCACGATGACCGTGGGTCGGGTACTACGGAAGGCTCAGCGGCAACAGCTGTCACCGAACCAGATGAATATGACGAAACCACTTTTAACTTAGCTTACACGTATGGTGCTGACACAGCATTGTTCAATGTTGGTGTTTACGGTGAGGCTTATGATAAGGAATACCAGAACAATCGTTCTGTAACTGCAGATCGTGACCATGATAAAAGACTGCTGGGTGCGCGTTTAGGTATACGGGTCAGTCCGGCAACAAGAGCCATTGCCGAAATACGAAATACCGATATTTCATATGATAATGACTCATCCATTTCTGCAGACGGTAGTGAGACCAGCTATTTGGTCGGTAGCAGTTGGGATATCACGGGTACAACGACCGGGGAAGTTAAATTAGGTCTGTCCGATCGCGAGTTTGATGATGCTGATAAAGATTCCCGGGATACCTTTACCTGGGAAGCTTCGGTTACCTATTCGCCACGTTCATATTCAGTATTTACTCTGACAACGGCGCAAACAGCAAACGAGACCAATGGTGTCGGTAATTATATCGATAGTGATTACACGTCGGTCAACTGGAAGCATGATTTCTCTGCATTTTTATCGTTAGTCACTGATTTTTCGCTGGCAAATGACGAATATGTTGATGATCCTGACGATCGGAAAGATACAACCATCAGTTATGGCCTGAAAGGGGTTTTGGCATTCAGTCAGAATGCGGCGGTGAGCTTTGGCTACACTGGCAGTAATCGTGACTCAGAGATCAACGATTTTGATTACGATAAAAATGTTGTCTCGGTGGGGTTACTGGTAGCCTTGTAAAGTGGCTATCACGTTAATCAGTGTTTAAGTCGCGCTATTGAAGGTACCGTATGCGGCCTGCTTTTAGCAGGCCGTCATTATTTCAGATAGCCTGACATATCAGTACACTGCAGTATTATTGGGGAAATGGGTACAGAATGAGATATCGTGTTTTTTTACTGCTGGGCGCGTTGTTGGCCGCAGTAGTGAATGCAGATGTAGGGCGTTATGAGCTTGGCGCTGGTGATCAAATAAGTATCAGTGTTTATGATGAGCCGGATCTGAGCATAGAAAAGGTCAGAATAGGCCCTTCCGGAAGTATTTCTTATCCATTGTTGGGGGAAATTCAGGTTGCAGGGCTTAGCCCGGAAGAATTCGAAAGTAATCTTGTAGCAGGACTTAAAGGTCCGTATCTGGTAAACCCCAGCGTAACGGTATCAGTTGTTGAATATCGTCCTTTCTATGTAACCGGTGAAGTTAAAAAGCCGGGCAGCTATTCATTTCATCCGGGGCTTACAATCGATAAAGCGATATCTGTAGCCGGTGGATTTACTGAACGCGCCTCAAAAAGCAGTATCCATGTAATACATGATGACTCTTCTGACCCGCGGGATGCAGACGAAAATAAAATAGCTGTTAAGCTCTCTGATGTCGTGAAACCAGGTGACGTTGTTACCGTTGAGCAAAGCTTTTTCTGATGGATTTGAATAATGAATAAGCGGGACCAGATGACTGGTATGGCCGATTCAGGCCTGGAAGTAATCGAACTGGGATATTACTGGAATATAGTACGCCGGCAGATCAAGAAGATTATCGCTTTAAGCGTAGTGGTTACACTTATTTCAGTGCTGGTGGTATTGGCTGCAACTCCTGTTTATCGATCTACAGTTACCATGCTGATCGAATCAGAAGAAGCTAAAATATTGTCGATAGAAGAGGTTTACGGTTTGTCCAGTCAATCCTCTGAGTATCTGTTGACACAATTTGAGATTCTTAAATCCAGAGATCTGGCAAGACGTGTTGTTGAGCGTTTGGGATTAGTGAGCGAACCTGAATTTAATCCTTACCATCCTGCTAATAAGAAATCGTTTTCATTGCGAAGCCTGGTGTTTGGTGAGAGTGAGCCACCAACAGAAGCCAAGATTATGGATCGGACTATCGATACATTCTGGCATTCGGTGACCATCTCACCCGTTGCAAAAACACAATTGGTTAAAATATCGGTTGACTCTAAATCGCCCAAATTAGCAACAAAAGCGGCTAACGCTTTTGCATTTGCCTATATTGAGAGTCAAATGGAAGCTAAAATAGATGTCACACAGCAGGCATCTGGACTTCTCTCTGATCGTATTGGTGGTATTAAGGCCAGATTAGAAGAGTCGGAAAAGAAACTTCAGAAATATCGTGAAGAGCACAATCTGGTAGACCTTCAGGGAGTGAGTACTCTGGTCAGTAAGGAGATTGAGCAAATTACTCAGAATCTCGTTGCTGCCCGTACTAAACGTATTGAGCTTGAAGGTGCATATAAACAGGTAAGTTCATTGCAGGATAAAAGTTACGAAAACCTGAGTAGCTTGCCTGCCATTGTGAACAACCCGCTGGTTGTAAGACTCAGAGAAAGTGAAACCGCTGCAGAGCTTAAAGTATCAGAGTTAAGTAAGCGTTATGGTCCTCTCCATCCTAAAATGATTGCGGCACAGTCTGACCTGGATGCCGTTCGTGAATCAATGCATATGCAGATGACACGTATTGCCAGCAGTCTTGAAAATGATTACCGGGTCGCTCAGTCTAAAGAAAAATCCCTGAGTCAGGCATTGGAAGATGCTAAACAACGAGCCAGCGTACTCAATCGTACTGAATTTCAGCTTAACGAATATGAAAGGGAAGTGGAGTCTAACAGGAGCCTCTACGAAACCTTTTTTAACCGGGTGAGAGAAACGGCAGCGACTGGTGACATGCAGGCTGCAAATGCCCGTATTATCGATCCGGCGGTAGAACCAGAAGTACCGGTGAAACCACGGAAAAAGCTGGTTGTTATCCTGGCTATGGTTATTTCAGGAATGTTTGGTGTTTTTCTGGCATTTGTGTTCGACGCCCTTGATGCAACTATCAAAAATGCAGCTGATGTTGATAGGAAAATCGGGTCATCATTGCTCAGTATCCTTCCTTTGGTAAAACGTAATAAAGAAGATGTTCCTGATGGTCCTGATCAAAGAGATTCCCTGGTTAGAGCCTTCGCAGAAAATACCGACGGTTCATTTTCTGAAGCCTTCCGTACCCTGCGCACCAGCCTGACCCTGGCGGGACTTGAACATCCGGCGAATGTGCTACTGGTAACCTCGTCTGTGCCTGGCGAAGGAAAAACCACGACGTCTACCAATCTCGCCGAAGCCTTTGGTCAGATGGAAAAAACACTGTTAATTGATGCTGATATGCGTCGCCCGACGGTGGCTAAAAAGCTGGCATTAACCGGTAATGGTCTGGGCCTGTCGTCCGCTGTTGCCTATCCGGAGACGCTTGATGAATGCATACATCATGTTGAAGAACTGGGTATTGATGTGATGTCGTCGGGACCTGTACCACCAAATCCGCTGGAGTTACTGGCGTCTAAAAATTTCCGTCATCTGCTGGATACACTGAAAGAGCGTTATCAGCGTATTATCATCGATTCTGCCCCCATGCATGCGGTTAGCGATGCTCTGTATTTGTCTACGCTGACCGATGGTGTTGTGTATGTGGTAAAAGCCGATTCGACCAAAGATAAACTGGTTAAATCTGGTGTGGACCGTCTGAGTGATTCTAATGCCCGTTTACTTGGGATTGCTTTGAATCAGGTGGATGTCGAAAAAGAGGCCCGCTACGGCGATCATTATTCCAGCTATGGCAGCACTTATAATTACATAACCAATGACTAATCAGTCGTTTTATAAGATGCGCTGGCTATTGCTGTTGCCAGCGATATTTGCTTTTCATTTAGCGGTTGTTTCCGCCTTCCTTGCGATTGGGCGGTTGGACGAAGTGACAGAGCGGGAAAATGTCTGGCTCACTCTGGCTGATAAGCTGTCTTTTTATAACCCTAATGTAGATGAGGCAATAGCCCGTTATGAGCGCCAGCGTGCGTTAGTTGTAGCGCCTGAACTTCGCAACGAGCATCTGCAAATTGCTATGCAACGCTGGGAAGCGGCACAGGATAAGCGGCCTTTGTGGCCATATTATAAACTCGGTGCCTTTGATGTTGCCGTGGTGATGAAGGCTTCAGAAGAAGAAATCCAGAGGCGTTTTTCAGAGCTTATCGAACTTGCTCCGCATGAGCGTGGAATGGACCTTGGGCTGTTAACCCTGTCAATGTACGTGTGGAACCAGTTATCTGAAGATCAGCAGGCTTGGGTGATAGATCGAATCAGGACCTCTGCGCATGGTACAAGGGTTAAAGTATTGGAGGCTGCGGAGATAACTGGTATGAAGTTAACCCTCTGTGTTCGCTTACCATGGAGTATGGTCAAAAATTATTGCCGGTAGTAATGTCTGTTTATTCAAATATTTGCTATTTCTTTATGGTAATTAATTCAGCTGTGAATCCAGCGTATCCATTCCTCACCGTCATTGCGTATTTTTTGTAGGAGCTGCTTCAGCTGCGAATCCGGCGAAGCCGGACATACCGTGGCATGGCGTTCTGCACAGATTCATTAATAAAACACCGTGGATTCATTGTAGGAGCTGCTTCAGCCGCGAAATCCGTCGATAGCCAGACATTCCGTGGCATGGCGATATACACGAATTCTGAATACTACATCTGGCTGATTGCTCTTTATTCGTATCCTGAGATTCTGAACTCAGGAGGCATTATGGAAAAAGGACATTCCGCGCTCAGGAAGGGGCGGCATTCTCAGAGCGGTCAGATTTATATCGTGACAACGACGACCTTTTCACGAAGACCTGTGTTCAAAGATTGGACGTTGTGCCGCCACATTTGCAAAGAATTCAACGATCAATCAAATAGCGAAGCTTTTACTTTGCTGGCCTGGGTACTGATGCCGGATCATGTGCATTGGCTGTTACAGCTTGCCGGTCAACAAGATCTTTCTTCAGTGATCAGGTATCTGAAATCCGCGTCTGCGGCCAGAGTTAATCAATCAGGGATACATCAAGGTCGCTTATGGGCGTCAGGGTTTCATGATCGGGCAATAAGGCGCGAAACAGATATATTACCTGCGGCACGGTATATTGTTATGAATCCGGTCAGAGCCGGTATTTGCCGGAGGGTAGGGCATTATCCATTCTGGGATGCTATATGGTTGTAGGGTGTTTACGCGGTTTATTTATTATGCGGCCGGTTTCAGGCGTTTATGCTGTGCAATGGGCCTGCGGCCCTCGGCGCTGAAGCACCTCCTACAGGGAAACGTTGTGCATCAATTGTAGGAGCGGCTTCAGCTGCGAAATCCGGCGGCAGCCGGACATTCTGTGGATTAACCTTCCAAACGGAATTTAAATAAAACACCAGCAATAACGCATCACAACATAAGGCCATCCGGCCCTCGGCGCTGAAGCACCTCCTACAGAGCGACGCTGTGCATCAATTGTAGGAGCGGCTTCAGCCGCGAATCCGGAGATAGCCGGACATTCTGTGGATTAACCTTCCAAACGGAATTTAAATAACACACCAGCAATAACGCATCACAACATAAGGCCTGCGGCCCTCGGCGCTGAAGCACCTCCTACAGGGCTAAGCCGGACATACCGTGGTATGGCGTTCTGCACGGTTTTCAATTGCATACCGCAGGGAAGGCTATTTCATAAAGAACCCGGGCGGGAATTTACAGGCATAAAAAAACCCGGCCGTAGCCGGGTTTTTTATTGGCGGGGAACTCTGTATCAGTTCAGTGGGGCGCCTTTATCGAGCCATTCACTGATCATACGCAGTTCGTCTTTGCTCAGCATGCCGCTGTGGTCGTAGCTGAGTGCGTCTTCATCTGCGGTGAATACATAGTTGTCGTCATCGCCATCGCCGTCACCAAATACTTCGTAGAAGTTGGCGGATTCCAGTGCGCCATCAGTCGACATGAGTACCCGTGCAAAGCAGGTAAAGCAGTCGTTGTGTGGCTGGCTGGTCAGCGGCAGCTCGGCATATGTCGCACAGTGAGAAGCTTTCACTGTTTCGAAGCTGTTGGCCAGGTACATATAAGTGGCACGGGCGCTTAACAGTTCACTGTAGGAGGCGACTTCTGCCGGAGTAGAAGCAACGCCGTCCCAGGTGAGGTCAAGGCCGGTGGCACCTGAGTTGTCGTGGCATGCCACACAGCTGCGGCCTTCGCCGTCACGGCCAGCCATTTCCCAGATTGGCTGAATGTTCTGCAGATAGCTGATATCGGCTGAGCAATCGGCGGTCCAGTCGTTCAGGCAGGCAGCGCTGACCGGTGCTGTAGTCCCCAGGTTGCTGTAGCTATAGTCGATATCCATTGACGGATAGCCAACACTCCAGACGTCGGTGTAGTGAACCTCAGCGCTGATGGCTTCAATCTCACCTGTGTTTTCAGCCAACACTTCCGCCATGGTTTGACCGGCTGCGCTGGCGACCAGTGTGGCGTCGGTGTTTTCAAAGGCGACACCGGCTGCTTCTGCGCCCGGGTTAACCTGAGGGCTTTGGAAATAGGCCAGGGTTTCGTCGGCAGCCACGCTGTAAGACTGAGCACTGATGTCCTGCAGGTAGTTGTAGCTGCTGTCTTTGCTGGCAATGGCTTTCAGGTTGGCATTCACCACTTCCATGGTGAAGCTGGTGTCAGCCGGTACCCGGAACAGGGCAGAACCGTCCGGATTAATCTCAGCGTATCCCAGCAGCGCCTGAGTAGCGGTTTCAGTCACACGGATAAAGCGTTCGCTGCGTTGATCCATCGGGTAAGCGGAAGGATCACGCACGGCTTCAATACCACCCTCGGCGTGTTTCATATCCGCGCCCTGATATTCGTAGACGCTGCGGATATTAACGATGCCGTAGGCTGCGGTTGTGTTGTCAGAACCGTCATCGGAGCCATCGTCAGAACCGTCATCGGAGCCATCGTCAGAACCGTCATCGGAGCCGTCGTCAGAACCATCATCGGAGCCGTCATCAGATCCATCATCGGAGCCGTCGTCAGAACCATCATCGGAGCCGTCATCAGATCCATCATCGGAGCCGTCGTCAGAACCATCGTCAGAACCGTCATCAGATCCATCGTCGGAACCGTCGTCAGAACCATCATCGGAGCCGTCGTCAGAACCATCATCGGAGCCGTCGTCAGATCCATCATCGGAGCCGTCGTCAGATCCATCATCGGAGCCGTCATCAGATCCATCGTCGGAACCGTCGTCAGAACCGTCATCGGAGCCGTCGTCAGATCCATCATCGGAGCCGTCGTCAGATCCATCGTCGGAGCCGTCGTCAGAACCATCATCGGAGCCGTCGTCAGAACCATCATCGGAGCCGTCGTCAGAACCGTCATCAGAGCCGTCGTCAGAACCATCATCACCGCCACCGGTACCTGGATCTGTCGGCTGATCGTCATCATCGTCGTCAGCCGGGTTCTCAGTCGGATCGTCGGCGTTTTCGTCGGCTTCATCCAGCTTCAGGTTAGCGAGGCTGAACGGATAAGCCACAGCAACTTCGGTGTATACCACGCCGGCTTTACCGTTAATAACTGGCTGGCGGGTTCCGGATACCGGGTCGTAAGTCCAGATACCATAGCGCGCCTGGATGGAGTCCAGCGCAGTGTTACTGTCGCAGGGTTTGGTCAGGGAGCTTTGCTGACTCAGGCACTGAGTCCAGCTGACCAGCATACGGCCACTGCCATCACGGTATGGTGAAAATGCGCTGTACCAGCCTGCATCTGACACGTTGTCCGGATACACGGTGACGTTACCGCCAGTGTGGGATTCGGTCACCATGCGGTTGGCGCTGTCGCCATTGGATGCCTGAATCTGTACGTTGCTGCTTTCGCTCAGGACAACCACATCACCGCCGCGCAGAGGCTGCTCTTTGCTGGCAACCAGTACCTGCAGATGGCCATCGGTATCCTGAACCATGTTCATCAGGTCGAGCGTGGTAGCGTCTTTGCCGCTGACTTCGGTGGTCGCCAGAACGTCCAGCGCACCGGTTTCGGTATCAAGGTAAGTCAGCTCGAAGCGTTTGGCATCGGTACCGGTTACGGTACGGATAAATACCAGGCCACCATCAGCCAGTGCGGTCGGATCAGAGTCGCTGTATTCGCTGTCAGTCAGCTGTTCCAGCTGATCGCTGCCAGCGGCGATACGGTAGAGTACGGAGTTGGCGTTTTCATCGCCGCCGTGTGGGCGCGTAGATGCAAATACGATGTCGCCGTCCACTGTATAAACCGGGCTTGTGTCGTGTCCGGCTTCTGCTGTGTTGTCATCTTCGATCAGACGGGTAACGGTGCCGGCTGCGAAGTTGTACTGGTAGATGTTCCAGCTGCTGTCAGCGGTACGCGCTGAGAACACCATGTTTTTGCCATCCGGGGATACATTCAGATCACGGACGTCGTTGTCAGACGTGCCGATGGCATTGGCCAGGATTTCCTCGTCGCTGGCGGCTGACGATACGCGTTCGCGCACCAGCAGCTTCGCTCCGCCCTGATAGGCCAGCCCGGTTGCGCTGTTGTCATTCAGGCTACGTGAGACGTAGGCGAATGGCGCGTCCTGGGTGAGTGACGATCCGGTGTTTTCTGAATCCTCGACGCTGACGTCAGCGCCACAGCCGGCGAGCATAAGGCTGCCAGTCAGAATTTCTGTATACAGTAGTTTTTGCTTAAGTATTTTCATATCCCGTTACCCTGATAAATGCAGACACAGTGGGTAAAGTAATTGTGTCATTTTGTTGTTTGAAAAGAGGGATGTCGTTCACAAAGTAAAATTCACTGGCCGGGGAGTTTTCATTATTGTGAACCAGTGCTTATTTAGCGCCCGGGGCCAGATAAACCGGGCCTTAGAGGGCATTTGAGTGGCTATTGCTGAAACCGGCTGGTAAGCAATTTTAGCCCTTCAGATATGGACTTTTTGTAACAGAAAAACGCGCTTTCTGTTTACTTTGCGGCAGCTTTTACCGCGCATTATGACCTGTACTTTTTTGGCTGGCGGAAAACGTCTTACCGCGACGTTTTCATTGCCGGATCAGCGGAAAACAGCGCAATAAAAACAGAAATCAGAGCCACTCAACGCTGTGTTTGTGGCTCTGATCTGCTGTCAGCTTGGAATCATTACGAAGGTATATTGCACTCTCGTGGGGGCAACATCTTCACGGCCAAAGTTGATGCCACCGATCCGGTTGAGCATTTTTTGCTCAAGATCCGGCATGTTCAGATCACTCTTGATCAACTTCAGCCGGCTGACGGTGCCATCCGGCTCAACCACCAGTTCGAAGACAAACTTGCCGTTCAGATCCGGATGATCGCGCAGGGCTTTGGCGTACATGGCGTAGACCGAGCCTTTGGCGTTCTCAATGGTACGGCGGATACTTTCCATATCCCGTCGCCCGGCGGCCCCTTCGACGTATTCGCCGTTTTCATTGGGCAGATCCAGGTATTCAATCGGGGTATCAACCGCCACCCCTTTGTGTACACCCAGTGCTGCGCCTTTGACGGCCATGTCAGTGTCGGCGTTTTTGAGGCCGCCACTGGAATTCAGACTTTCTTCTCCCAGACGTGATTTGGTGTTGGCTTTGACTTCGCCCCCTTTCACGGACAGGTTCTTGTTCTGTAACCGGCTGACATCCACTTTTTTGCTCAGCGTATTCAGCGAGTTCAGCGCATCAAAAGCCTGTTGTGGTGCTTTACCGCCGGATTTGGGCACAGGTTTCTGTGTCGCCTTGACCGGATCTTTCGGTTTTGGCTTGGGCGGCGGAGGCGGTGGTGGTTCTTCCTCGACCACAGGTTTGGACTGCTCCGGCATTTCCGGTGGCTCAAGCACCACTTTGGCTTTCACCGTGGGTTTGTATTCTACCTGGCCAAATTGCACGTCCCAGCTGGGCAGAAAAGGCACCACAATGAACAACAGCAGCAGAATACCCGCCAGAATTTTCAGGGCTTTGGTAAAACGTTGGTTGTTGTCGTGGTTCACGTTCCAGGGGAGCGCGAGGTCCAGCGCCATAAAATGGTGCGGGTTAGCGGTCGACATATTACTCGCCTCCCCCGGCTGGTGCGGCTTCTGCCGGTGCCATCAGGGCGTCAGCGGCGACCTGGTTAACGGCCAGAGAAACATCCCGGAAGCCGTTGGCAGCACAGGTTGTCATCACGGCTTTGAGCAGATCGTAAGGAACCGAACGGTCACCCATGATGGTGACGGAGCGGCCGATTTTCTGTTCCACTTCGGTCAGTTCGCCGCTTTCTTCCGCGAAGGCCTGCAGGCGTTGAGCCAACGGCTCATTAACGGTACCGGGCCGGGTGTTGACGTCCGCAACGGCAACAATATCTTCGTTATCGATGTTGATGAATTCTTCACCAACGTTGATCACCAGCTCGCCGTGCAATACGCCATCGGAGTTGGAATCCGGCAGTTTCACAAAGTTGGCTTTGGCCAGTTCCTGCGTATCACCGGTGTTCATCAGCAGGAAGAACACCAGGATGGTAAAAATATCCATCAGTGACGTCAGGTTCAGACTCGCTGCTTTGGTGGTTCTTCTCTGAATAAAACCTTCAGATGCCATAGTTATTTACCGTTTTTTATCCCCGAGAGAAATCTCCGGAAACAATTCAACTTCAACCAGATCGGCTGCTGCGGTGGTTTTGTAAGACTTCACTGTGTCCATGGTGGAAATCAGTGTCTGGTAGTTCACGTATTTGGCAGCAACGATCGTAGCGTCTTTTTTGTCGGCAACTTTGTCCTTCAGTGCCCGCATAACCAGTGACAGTTCCAGATAGTTGTAGCCACCGTCTTCTGTCTTTGGAATCTTCTTCAGCAGCGTGTTGGTGGGGAAGTAGACGGCGAAGCCGTTTTTGTCTACCCGGATATCCAGCTGTGACTGACTGAGCTCCGCAGCTGACTGACCGCCACTGAGTTCCGGCAGATTGATGTCCAGCACCCGTACCTTGGTGAAGGTGAGGCTGAGCAGCAGTACCGGGACCAGAACAATCATCAGATTCATGAAAGAGGTGATATCAATATCTTTTTCCTCTTCCACGCGGCGCTTCATTTTGAAGGACGACATGTTACGAATCTCTGCGTTCGTCTTTCGGATAACCGGCTTCTACTGCACGGTTCAGGGTCATCACGTTAAGAAACTTCATCGCGCCCATTTCAATACTGGCGACAATGGCATTGATCTTGTTGTTGATGATGGCACTGGCAATCAGCAGCGGAATCGCCGCAATCAGACCAAATGCGGTGGTGTTCATCGCCACCGAGATCGACTGCGACAGCAGGGCTGACTTGTCCGCCGGGTCGGCATTGGCCACCGCAGCAAAGGCCGCGATCAGACCGATAATGGTACCCAGCAGACCCAGCAGGGTAGCGACGTTAGCCAGCGTGGCCAGGTAGTTGGCGCGGTTTTCCAGGCGTGGCAGAACTTCCATCACACCTTCGTTCATGGCCTGTTCAATATCGGCGCGTTGTTTGGTGATCTTCATCATGTCCAGACCGCAGCCGATAATGCGTGAAATAGCGGCATTGTGGTCACGGGTAAAGAGGGTCATCTTTTCGTGATCGTTAGTGCGCAGCAGTGGCAGGAAGTCTTCGAATGTTTTTTCGTTACGTCCTTTTTCGCGCTTCAGGTAAACCCAGCGTTCAATGGCAATGGCCAGGCCAAGAACCAGTACAATCGAAATCGGATACATAAAGAGGCCACCTTCTTTCAGGAAGTTGACCACGATGCTGTAAATATCGCCCATTTTCTTGCTCTCAAAAGTGATTGCCGTCCGCCCCGGAGCGGGCGGACGTGTTGTTAACAGTTACTTTATGTTTTTCGGCAGGTTTATTCTGTGAACGGATGCTTATTCAGAGATTTATTGCGGAGCTGGATTATTTTCCAGATTCATTTCATCGTAGATATGCATAGAACGTAGCATGACGTCGCGGTCAATCGTATCTAAGCTGTCGTCGTAACGGTCTTCGACGTTCTGATATAAGCGATCCACGCCACTGGCGTCCTGCCAGGGCACAAAATAACTGACTGAGGGCTGTTCTTTATCGCCCACAATTTTACTTTCCAGCCGGATAGGTTCTTCATCATCTGCCATTGTCGACAAGGGCAGGATGATCAGGGCGAGACACATTAGCTTATTCATCATTTCTCCCCGTTATTATGCGGATTTGTCATCCGCTTTTTCTGCTTTATCGTCCGCCGGCTTGCTGAAGCCCGGATCGATAAAGCTCTTTTCGATACCGGTGCGGCTTTTTACTTCCTGATACCATTCATCGGCTTTGCCGCTCTGCTTGCCGGTCAGAAACAGGTACGCCTCATAGTGCGCCTGTGCTTTGGTTGGCAGGTTGAGGTAGACATCGTAGAGTACCGCCAGGTTCAGGTGCGCCTCCGGGAAATCTTTCCAGACTGTTAACGCCTTCTCATAGGTATTCTGGGCAACTTTGTATTTACCCAGACGACGCTGGGCTTCCCCCAGGCCTAAGTAAGCATTTACATTCTCGTCGTTAATGCTGATGGCTTTCAGATAGTTCTCTTCGGCACTTTTGTAATCTTTGTTATCCATGCGGATATCGCCCAGCATGACGTATGGGCCGGCCAGATCCGGGTCCTGGCGGGTGATCACCTCAAGCTTCTGCTCGGCGGTTTCATCGTCTTTTCTTTTACGGGCTTTTTTGGCCTCAATAAACAGAAGAACAGAGCCCTTGCTGATGGTGCCGGTTTGTTCCAGGTAGGGGTTAACCTCTGGCTCATAGGGCAGTTTGTTACCTTCGGCATCATAGGCCTGCTGTGGCAGGAACTGCTGTGTGGCGACCAGTTTGGCTTCTTCCGGTGCGCTGTCTTTGGGTTGTTGTGCGGCACAGCCGGACAGCAGTGCCAATACCAGCATTGGCTTAACGAATTTCATCGCCATACCTCTTCTGTTCTTCATATTTGTTGAAACGCGCAGGTTGCAGGGCGGCTAATTCCTGGAAGCTCTTGTCAATCCATTCGTTGTAGAAGCCTTTCCAGCCCTGTTCGGCGTTGCTGTTATGTACTGAGATGGCCAGTTCGATCATTGGCGCTGCCTGCTGCTCAACCAGATTGGAGAACATGGCGGCTTCCTGATCGGACAGTCCGGCCGGGGTTTTCATGGTACGCAGGTCAGTGGCCATTTCCTGATACAGGCTGGCAATTTTGTACGACGACTTGGTGGTGAATTCCAGCATGCCGTAATCCGCTGCCTGCTCGTAGCGGGTGATGGCGTCCTGCATCATCTGCTGTTTTTTCGGCAGAGCGGTATTGAGGTTGCTGGCTGTCAGACGGCGTTTGCTGAATTCTTTGGCAAAGTAATCACCGTATTCCACTGCCGCCCATGCCGCCAGCCACTGTGAGCGGTCTGTGCGTTGTTCGCCGCCCTCGGCATCGCCCTGAATAATACGGCGCAGCCAGTAGAGTTTGCGGCGCTCATCGTTCATCTGACCGTAAGTCAGCGCGATGTGATAGCGGGCTTCCATGCGGGTGTCGAACGGCTGTTCATAGGTACGGGCCCAGGTTTTGTAGTATTCGTTGGCGGTTTTGATTTCGCCCAGTTTTTCCCGTAAGCCTGCCGCGGCGAACAGGGCATCACGCTTAATTTCGGCGTCCTGATCGTTTTTATACAGGTATTCGTATGTTTCCGCGGCGGGTTTTAACTGACCGGCTTTTTCGTAGCCATAGGCCAGTTTACGCGGGAACTCAGCGGACAGTTCATGCTGCGGATACAGGGTGCGCAGTTGTTCCAGCTCGTTGATGGCCGGCTGCCATTGTTTTTCCGCCAGCAGGATAACCGCGGCATCGTATTGTGCAATGACGCGCACTTTGCTGTTAGGGGCAATGGATTTAATCCGCAGCAGTTGTTGGGCCGCTTGCGGTTTTTTCTCTGCTGCGATCAGCTCTTCTGCGTGTTTATACACAGAGGTCGCCATGCGCTCGCTGACGGCCACATAGTCTTTGTGTTGAGGGCCGAGAATTTTACGTTGATTGTCGTAATTTTCGGAGGCCGGGACGTATTTTTTCTGCTGATAGTAGGAGTGGGCAATAATACCGTACGCCGTTTGTTTCAGATCAGCATCCAGCGACTGGTTACCTTTGATCAGGCCGTCCGCCACATCGATGGCTTCCTGATAACGGTTAAGACTGAACAGGTACTCGGCGGCGTTGGTCAGTACTGCCGGCGAGCGTTTGTCGGTATCGTAGTTTTTGGTAAAGCGCAGCATACTGGCCACGGCTTTTTCCTGCGCACTGGCTTTGGCTTTTTCTTTACCTTCCAGCTCTTTTACCCGGGTCTGGTAAGAAATAATCGCTGCGTAGCCGGCACGGTTGCCATATTCGCTGTCTTTATATTCGTAGCTGACCGTTTCATAGTCAGATGCGGCCTGAGAAAACTGACCGGCTTCGAAATGTGCTTCTGCTTTCAGGTAACGTTGTTTGGCGCGGTCGCTGGCCTGTGGGAAGCTGCTCAGGTACTGACCGTAATAATCGGTTGCATTGGCATAGGATGCGCGGGTTTTTTCGCTTAACACCTTAAACTGGTCAGCATTGGTTTTTTCTTTTTCCTGTGCCAGTTCGTTCTGTTTCTGTGCCTGGGCATGGAAATGCGATGCCAGCTCAACCAGGTAAGGCTGCAGATGGCTGGTGATTTCACCGCGCAGTGTGGCATCGGCCTGGGCCCAGTATTGTGTGGTTTTACCGTAGCGGGCGACGTAATCCTGTTTCGCTTCCAGTACGTCACGGGCAAAGGCGCCTTTTTCATAAGCGGCGATCAGGCGGGTATGCATTTCCGGTGAGCGTTTATCCATCGGAAAGGCTTCAATAAAGGCCTGGTAAGTCGCGGCACTGTCGGCGTAGCGGTTTTTCTCCAGATAATAGGCGCCCAGGTTTTCATAGACCTGCCAGATATAAGGTTTGTTCTGCAGTCCCTTGACCGATGGGATACGTTGCGCACCACCCACGTTAACCAGTGACAGACTGATGGAATGCAGCGTGTCTTTGAGCAGTGGTTTTTCCGCTTTGGTCAGATTGCGGGTCGCCTGTTCGTCCAGTACTTCAGACAGTACGTAAGCGAAGGACTCCAGCGCTTCGTCAAACAGGGCGCGCTTGTACAGCGCCCAGCCCAGCATGTAGTGGGCATTGAGCTTCAGGTTGTCGGCGCCGGAGTTGGTGACGTAACGATAATGCTTTTCCGCAGCGCGGTAGTTCTGATTGTTGAAGTTGATATCCCCCAGGCGGAAATGAGCCTCGGCAATATTTTCATAATCCGGGTGCAGTGATACCAGGCGGTTGAGCATGGCTTCCGCGTTCTTTGGCTCACCTTCCATTTCGTACGCTTTGGAGAGCTGATACAGCACTTCGGCATTGTCCGGCGAGTTCGGGTATTTTTCCAGAATATCAATGTAGGAGTTAATGGCGTCGCGGTAGTAGCCTTTTCTGGGTTTAGTGCCGCTGGCCAGTTCCTGGTCACCGCCTGACATGGAAACACCGGCAATCCGGCGTTCGATCTGTTCTTTGAGGAAATCGTCATCCACCAGATCAAGCAGTTCTTTGTATTCATCACGCACCTGGGCGTGATCCATATTGGCAAAATCCAGATCGGCTTCTTCGGTTTCCTGGCTTTTTAAGCCGCCGATGGTGTCACCACCACCCAGCAGGCTGCACCCGCTTAATAAAAAGGCCAAACTGATGCCGGCATAATATTTCATCATTGTGCTCCGGTGCTGGTTTCTTCGATATTATTCAGGGCTTTGTCGTACAGGCGGGCTTTACCCAGACGTGCCTGTGCCCAGTAATACCGGATTCTTTCTTCGTGTTTATCCAACTCAGCGGTAATCACTGAACGCATCACTTTTTCCAGTGCGTTGATCAGCCGGTTGGTGTTGCTGAGTTCCTGAGCGACTTCTTTTGCCAGCACTTTGCTGCGGGCTTCCAGATCGTAGCTCAGACGGTAGGGGGTTTTAATACTGGCCACGCGGTCGACTTTGTCTTCCACCAGGCCGAGTTCTTTCATGGTGTTTTCCCACAGGCCGGTAAAGCGTTCCTGATCACGTTCTGACAGGGTCAGTGTCATCAGCTTCAGTTCCTGCAGGCCATCGCGGTATTCGGTGAACTGGTTCTGGGTCTGTTTGACCTGAGCCATCAGCTGGTCCACACCAGTCTGTTCGCGGCGGATGCGGATGATCAGTTCATGCTCATGCACCTGCATCTGCCAGTAATTGAGGTTGCGGCGCAGACCATAAAGGTCACGCAGTTCTTTGATAACCGAGTAGAAGTTGTTGGAGGCCATCAGTTCTGTCAGAAACGGCGTCAGCTTGGTGTAATCCAGTGACGGCTGCATGCCATACCAGTCGGATTCGTCGAGCATGGCTTCCAGATTGATCACGAATTCCTGCGGAATTTCCTGTGAGGCAATCACGCGGCGGGCGTCTTCAATAGCCTCCAGACCGCCTTTGAAGTCTTTTTCGGCTACCAGATACTGCTTGAGCGCACTGCGGCTGGCGCCCTGGGTTTCATACACGTGGGCCAGCAGGACTTTGGCTTCCTGAGTTTCCGGAATGGAGATGGAGCGCCGCGTCAGCAGCTTGAGTGCCGGCACCGCCTGAGGATACTGCTCCATTTTGATGGCGGCCCAGGCATAGGTGAGCAGCGCCCGGTTGGAGTAGAGCCCGGTGGTACTGACGCCTTGCAGATAATTCCAGGCATTGACGTAATTACCCTGATTCAGCGACAACTGCGCCAGCGCGTGGCGGGCACGGTCACTGAGGGCTTTCATTTCCTTGTCGTCTTTGCTTTGAATGCTGCTCAGCAGGCGGCTGAGGTTTTTGATCGCCCCGTCGGTATCGTCGTCTTTCAGCAGGCGGATCGCGAAGTTGTATATCAGATACGGTTGCAGGCGGTCATTGCCGGCCAGCTGCTCAATACCGGCATTGGCGGCGCCCATCTGGCTGTTGTTGATGTTAATCAGAGTGGCGAGATAGTTGTATTCTTCGGCGATGTCGGCCGGTACGTTGCCGCCGATCTGTACCAGCGCATTGGCGGCTTTGGCCATGTCGGCTTTCTGGTAATAGAGTTTGGCGAGATAGAACCAGGCACGGTTGCGTTCGCCTTCGGCAACTTCCGGTGTCAGCAGCTGGCGGAAGATCTTCTCTGCTTCGCCGGCCAGACCATAAGACAGCGCCATACCGCCTTTCATCAGCCGGGCTTCATCGCCGTGATGCTGCAGGGCGTTTTTACTGTGGGCGTATTCGTACTGTACCAGAGCGGAAAAGTAATCCTGCTGGTAGTAGTCAAACAGAATGCCACCGAATTCCAGGTCTTTGACCTGCGCCGCCTGGGTGGTGGATGCCAGGGCAGCCAGCAGCAGTATCGCGTACTTCTTCATAGCAATTACCACTGTTTAATCGCAAAGACAGGTTCCTGGCGGCCGCTGTCGTCGGAGATGGCAACTTCCAGAAACTGGCTGCCTTTGCCTTTTTCCAGCGTCAGTTCAGTGGCGCGTTTATAGGGGCGGCCATTGGGGCCAATGCCGGTAAAGAAGGCGGTCACTTCGTGCTTGCCTTCGGACAGGTTGGTCACAAACAGCTTCTGCACGCCGCCACGCTCCAGCGCGCTGCGCTGTTTGGCCGAGTAAAGGTGGGATGAAACCAGCTTGTCATCGATTTTGAGTTTGACGCTTTCGAGGGTGAAAAAGGCCCCGCCTTCAACGGAGACAAACACCGAAAACTGCGTGTTGCTGGGGAAGAGCAGGGCTTCTTCCATCACCCGCAGGTCTTTATTGAGGTCGATGACGCGGCCTTTCAGGTTCTGAATGTCGCCGGACAGACGCTGCACTTCATTCATGGCCTCGCGGGCTTTCTGGGCGGAATTCTTCTGGCCAAAATCCAGATTGGCATCCGCAGCCGTCGCTGTCATGGAAACCAGCAGTGATACTAACAATACAAAGCGCACATTCTTCTCCTCGCCAGATAGCCTGTTGCCGTTATTTTTCGTCAATTCGGCGCAGGCAGGCATTATCTATGGATACGTGACGGAAAAACTTGTGCCCGTTCAAAAAAATCAGATTCGTCAGATAACGACGGCTGGCGCAATCTGACAAAACGACCACTCCTGACTGCGACAATGCACACTGTGATGAGGTTAACATTGTTAAAGTGAAGCACTGCCGCGCACCCGCTGGCGGGTTTTCTTACAATGTGCGTTCAGTTTTTAACACTATCTCTATATGAAATTACATCTGATGCTGGCGTTTGCTGTGCTGGCCACAACCGCTTCTGTCGCACGGGCAGAAAGTGAAGCGCCGGAGGTGTCGGAAGACGACCTGGCAGCTGCGCTGGAAGTACGCGTGATTGACCCCTATCTGGAGTTGCACACCGGCCCGGGCCGGGGCTACCCGGTTATCTATGTCGTGGAAAAAGGCGACGATATTGCCGTTGTCCGGCGCCGGACAACCTGGTATCTGATCGCTGATAAGCGGGGTAAAACCGGCTGGGTGACCCGTGAAAGCCTGGCGCGTACGCTGCAGGGCACCGGTACGCCGGTGGCTTTGCCGGAAACGCGGCACGGTGACTTCCTGCGCTCTAAAGTGCGTCTGGGCTTTACCGTGGGGACTCAGGATGGTTCTGACCAGATCAGTATGATGGCAGGTTACCGTCTGAGTAAGTATTTTGGGGTAGAAGCCGAATATGGAAAATTCTTTGCCTATAACGGCGAAGGGGAACTGAAATCCGCCAGTCTGATTGTTGAGCCGACTGACCGATGGTCATTTACACCATTTTTATCGCTCGGCTACGGCGAACAGGACTTTAACCGTAAAGCGCGTCTGCCTGGACGCGGGGTGGTAACGGGTGACTTTAATTCAATTGGAGCGGGTGTGAATTTTTACATTGGTTTCAATTTTGTATTGCGCGGCGAATACCGTCGCATGACATTTTTTGTAGACGATGACTCAGTGGGTAATGACGTATGGCGAATTGGTTTCAGCAGCTTCTTCTGATCGGTTTGGTCAGCACAGGCACGACTGCTTATGCTGCCACAGAAGAAGACAGTAACGATGGTTCTGTCGTTATTAATCCGATTAAAATTATTGAGCCGGATGTGAAGGCTCAGAAAGCAGAAGAAGCAAAAATAGATAACGAAGTATTTGAGGCTGGTTTCTTCGTCGGAATGATCAGTATCGAAGATTTCGGTACCAAGCCTTTATATGGTGTAAAAGCTTCTTTCCATGCGACGGAAGACTTTTTTCTGCAGACCAACTATGGCCGCAGTAAAGCCGGTAAAACCAGCTACGAATACGACGATATTAATATTCTGACGGATTCTGACCGTGAGTACAGTTATTACGATCTGTTGGTGGGGTATAACCTGTTTCCCGGTGAAACATTTGTGACCCAGAATCTGACATTTAATTCTGCTTTTTATCTGGTTGCGGGTGTTGGTAATACGTCGTTTGCCGGTGATGAGCAATTTACCACGGTGATCGGCACAGGGTACCGCATTATCTTGTCTGACTGGCTGACGTGGAACCTGGATTACCGTGATCACATGTTTGAAACTGAACTGCTCGGCAAGACGAAAACGACCCATAACATTGAAATTGCTACCGGGTTAACAGTTTTCTTTTAAGGTTATTAAATTTTGTAAACGCAGGTCGCATTCTGTAACCCGGTTTACGGTTACTATGACGGCGTTATTTATTGGCAGGAGAACGTTATGTCAAATCTGAAAGTGGCAGTGGGATCATTATTGGTGCTGACAGCCGGTATTGCACAGGCAAACGATACCGAAACCTCCCCTGTGTATGAGCAGCGCTGTGAATGTGTCGTGTCTGATGATGATGCTTACCGTACATTCCCTGTGGTTATCCGTGATTTCCGTTCCAGTCATCCGGATTTTGAAAATCCGAACATGGGCGAGGATCATGACATTGTGGGCCCGGATCTTGGGCCAGACCGCCGTCCGGTTTATGCGCCGGGTGAAGACGGTGCGACTAAAACGACCAATGGCAAAGAGTATTTTGACCAGTGGTACCGCAATGTGGATGGTGTGAACATGGCCATCAATAAATCGCTGACCATGGTTAATGAAGGTTCCGGTGCCGGCTATACCCGCTGGAAGTACACCAGTGACTCCTTCTTCCCGATTGACGGTGAAGGGTTTGGTAATGAGCGTAATTATCACAACTACCACTTCACGCTGGAAACGCACCTGCGCTTCTACTATGCCCCGGGCGATACCTTCACCTTCCGCGGTGATGATGACCTCTATCTGTTCATCAATGGCAAACTGGCTATGGAGATCGGTGGTATTCACAACGTGATCGAGAAAACACTGGATCTGGATTCTGTTGCGGATGAGCTGGGTATTGAGCCTTACAACTCGTATGATTTTGATCTGTTCTTCGCCGAACGTCATACCGTTCTGTCGAACTTCCAGTTCGAAACCACGATGGAACTTGAGTGCCTGTAAGCACCGGCGTCTGCCTGTGGGTCGTCAGAGACCGCCCGCAGGTACCAGGCTGAGCTGTGTTTCGCCACTGCTCAGCAACTGCCAATGACTTCCCCCTTTTTTCTTTGCGGCTTTTTTGGCGCTCGCAGCCAACAGGGCCAGACTCTGTGGGTCATCGCCGGTAATCAGGGCGTAGGGTACGACACCAATCGCCAGACTGAGTAACGGAAATTCAGCGGCTTTACCGTTGCGGTCGGTGCCCTGCAGATAGCCGCGTCCCCAGTCTTCGCTGTTATGAAATCCGGCAATGCCCTCATTGAATGCCTGCAGAATGCTGCCGCACAGGCGTGCAATGTCTTCTTCCTGGCTCACCAGAATAAAGTCGTCGCCTCCCACATGACCGACAAACACATCCCCGCAACTGTGTGACTGTAACAGCTGCCCCAGCCAGCGGATGACGTTATCTCCCTGACGGTAGCCGTAGTGGTCGTTGAAGGGTTTAAAGTGGTTGAGATCGGCGTACAGCAGATAGAAGGGCGTCTGCTGTTTGAGCAGGCTGTCAATGTGTTCATCGATCAGCACATTGCCCGGCAGCATGGTCAGTGGATTAGCGTAGCGGGCTTTTTGTATCTGGCTGTTGGTGATGCGCTTCAGCAGGTCTTTGGTGTTGACCATGCCGAGGTAATTCCCCTGGTTGGAGATAATCAGATGCTGGCGCAGGTAGTGATCTTCGTCGTCAGTCATCAGCTTACTGACCGATTCCAGGCTCATGCTGCGGTCGACGATCAGCGGGTCGCGCTGCATCAGGTCTTCAACCTGTTTACGTTCAAACAACGCACGGCCATAAGGCTGGGCAAAGGTTTCCAGTACTTTGCGCTGGTGCAGCAGGCCCACCGGGCGCTTGTCCCGCAATACCGGCACAGACATCAGTTGTGGCTGCTGTTTGAACAGTTCATCGGCTTCTTTCAGCAGCATATCGGTGCTGATGGTTCTGGCGTATTGGCACAGGGCGCCAATCGGCAGATCCAGCCCCTGGCTGTGCTGACTGCTGTCTGCGCGGCTGTTGTCCGGTGGTGTAAAGCCGGGCTCACTGGCAGGTCTGCCCAGCAGGTAACCCTGACCAATATGCACGCCGAGCGAGCGCAGCAGCTTGATCTCTCCGGGTTGCTCAATACCTTCAGCAATAATTTCACACTTCAGCTGTTCGCAAAGATGCACGACTGAGGTGACAAAGGCCTGTTTCACCGGGTCCTGATCGATGCGGTCGATAAAATGGCGGTCAATTTTCACGTAGTCCGGACGGATCTGCGACCAGAGCTTGAGACCGGAATAGCCGCTGCCCAGATCATCAATGGCGATACCATAACCCATGCCTTTCAGACGGTTGATGAGTTCAACAAAGGTGTCGGCATGATCAATGGGAAAGCGTTCGGAAATCTCCAGTACCACGTCTTCCGGTGTCAGATGTACATCCGCCAGCTGCCGGGTCAGTCCGTCCAGGGTATTGGCGTAGTGAAACAGGGTTTGCGGACAGATGTTGAGGAACAGGCGGCCAGCCGTCTGTTTCAGGGCGAAATGCTTAACTGCAGACCGGATGCACAGAGATTCCAGATCGGGAATACGCTCAAACTGGTTGGCGGCCTGAAACATCAGGTCCGGGCGCTGCAGCATGTGGCCGGGATTTCCCCGGGTCAGGGCTTCATAGCCCAGTGCCTGGTTGCAGCTGAGATCGACAATCGGCTGCAGGTGGGTGTGGATTGCTTCCTTGCAAATCAGTTCGTCCAGGCTGTCCTGCAATAGTTGAGGGGCCATTGGTATGCAATCCGGATAAAAGGGTGTGATGATACTGGGCTTTTATGATGAAGCATATATGACACTTTTGTTAGTACCGGCAACGGGCTGTAAGTCTGTGTGGTTACTGAGTTATATCATGAAACGGATACAAAAAAGCCCGGCAGAGCCGGGCTTTTGATACGTCGTGTCAGCGCTTACTTAGCAGCTTCCACGATGCGTTTCATGTCGGTCATGTAACCGCGCAGTTCCTGACCAATCCATTCAACCGGGTGGTTGCGGATAGCGTCGTTGACTTCGATCAGGCGGGCGTTATCCACAGAGTTGGATTTAACGTTCAGGCCTTTACCGATAACGTCGGTACCGATGTGCGGCATGAATTTCTCGCGCAGCAGAGGAACGGCAGCGTGAGAGAACAGGTAGTTACCGTACTCGGCAGTATCAGAAATTACCACGTTCATTTCATACAGTTTACGACGGGCAATGGTGTTGGCGATCAGCGGTGTTTCGTGCAGAGACTCATAGTAAGCAGACTCTTCAACGATACCGGATTCAACCATAGTTTCGAACGCCAGTTCGACCCCGGCTTTCACCATAGCAACCAGCAGGATGCCGTGGTCGAAGTATTCCTGTTCGTCGATTTCCACATCAGACGCCGGTGCTTTTTCAAAGCCGGTGTCGGATGTTTCTTCACGCCATTTCAGCAGGTTAGCATCACCGTTGGCCCAGTCTTCCATCATGGTGGAGGAGAAGTGGCCGGTCATGATGTCATCCTGGTGCTTACGGAACAGCGGACGCATCAGGTCTTTCATTTCTTCGGCCATATCGAAGGCAACGATTTTAGCCGGGTTAGACAGACGGTCCATCATGTTGGTGATACCGCCGTATTTCAGTGCTTCGGTCGTGGTTTCCCAGCCGTACTGAATCAGTTTGGCGGCGTAACCTTCGTCGATACCGTCTTCAACCATTTTCTCGAAGCCGAGGATGGCACCGGTCTGCAGCATGCCGCACAGAATGGTTTGCTCACCCATCAGGTCAGACTTAACTTCCGCCACGAAAGACGACTCCAGACAGCCGGCACGGTGACCACCAGTGGCAGCAGCCCAGGCTTTGGCGATGTCCCAGCCTTCACCTTTCGGATCGTTTTCCGGGTGCACAGCCAGCAGCGTTGGTACGCCAAAGCCACGCTTGTATTCTTCACGGACTTCAGAACCCGGGCACTTAGGTGCCACCATAACAACCGTCAGGTCGTCACGGATCTGCATGCCTTCTTCAACAATGTTGAAACCGTGGGAGTAACCCAGGCAGGCGCCTTCTTTCATCAGCGGCATTACGGTAGAAACCACGTCGCTGTGCTGCTTGTCCGGCGTCAGGTTCATGACCAGATCCGCTGTCGGGATCAGTTCTTCGTAAGTGCCGACGTTGAAGCCGTTTTCAGATGCGTTTTTCCAGGACTGACGCTTTTCTTCGATGGCGGCAGCACGCAGGGCGTAGGAAACGTCCAGACCGGAATCGCGCATGTTCAGACCCTGGTTCAGGCCCTGAGCACCACAGCCCACGATGACAACTTTCTTACCTTTCAGGAATTCGGCTTCAGAAGCGAATTCGTCACGGTTCATAAAACGGCAGCGGCCCAGCTGATCCAGCTGCTGACGCAGGTTCAGAGTATTAAAGTAGTTACCCATCTCTGTCTCCTTGCAATTGGTTAAAGGAATGCGTGTTTGGGGCGGAATACTAGGGGATAAAATGCGTTGCGTAAAATGCTATATTTGCGTCGTTGTGTTGCATAAAATGCAACGGCATCAGTGCAAACCGCAAAAGGGTTCAGAAAGGCTATGGATTACAAAGACTTGCAGGTTTTTCTCAGTCTCAGTTCGCAGCAGCATCTGGGTAAAGCCGGTCAGCAATTGCATATGAGTGCCTCGACACTCAGCCGGCGTCTGGCGCGAATGGAGGAGGAAGCCGGTGCGCAGCTGTTTAATCGGGACACGACGCCTATGCAGCTGACCCCGGCCGGGGAACTGTTCCGCCAGCACGCGGAACAGACCCTGTTAAGCTGGCAGCAGCTGCGCAGTTCCGTGGGAACCGAAGTCAGTGATCTCAGTGGCCAGCTGACCCTGTTCTGCTCGGTCACGGCCACCTACAGTTTTTTGCCGGATCTGCTGTCGCGTTTCCGTGAGCAATACCCGCTGGTGGATCTGCGGGTGCATACCGGTGATGCTGCGGAGTCGATTCCGCGTACGGAATCCGGGGATGCGGATGTGGGGATTGCAGCCCGTCCTGAGCACCTGCCTGCCGGGCTGACGTTTAAAGCCATGGCGTCTTCACCTCTGTTGTTTATCGTTCCCCGTACACCGGCCAACCTTGCCGGGATGAACCAGGCGGAAATCGACTGGTCAGAAGTCCCTATGGTGCTTTCTGAGTCTGGCCTGGCCCGTACCCGCGTGAATCAGTGGTTTGCGGAGCGGCAGATTCAGCCACACATCTATGCCCAGGTCGCCGGTAATGAAGCGATTGTCAGCATGGTGGCGCTGGGCGTCGGCGTTGGGGTTGTTCCTGAGCTGGTACTGAGGAACAGCCCGATGGCCAGCCGGGTGCGGGTGCTGAATGTGCAGCCGGAGCTGGAGCCGTTTGCCATAGGCCTGTGTTCCAGAACTCAGCGCCTGGAAGAACCTCTGTTGCGGGCGCTATGGAAGACAGCGCTGCTCTGATGGCTCATAATAGGCAGGTTACACAGAAGAGCATCACACGATGAACGACGACAATAAGGTTGTACCGATTATGGACAACAAAGAACACGAGACAGAAAACACCACAGATATTCATACCGACGAAGAGACTGTCGGGGCGAAAACATCGTCTAAATGGCCCGGGCGCAAAGGCATCTACCTGTTGCCGAACCTGTTTACCACCGGTGCGCTGTTTTCCGGGTTTTACGCCATCGTCGCCAGTATGAACGGCCATTTTGAAAACGCCGCCATTGCGATCTTCATTTCCATGATTCTTGATGGCATGGATGGCCGCGTGGCCCGTATGACCAATACACAGAGCGACTTCGGTGCTGAGTACGACAGCCTCGCCGATATGGTGTCCTTTGGTGTGGCGCCGGCGCTGGTTTCCTTTACCTGGGCGTTACAGGATCTGGGCAAAGTCGGTTGGGTTGCGGCGTTTATTTACGTTGCCGGCGCCGCATTGCGTCTGGCCCGGTTTAATACTCAGCTGGAAGTGGCTGATAAAAACTTTTTCACCGGCCTGGCGTCGCCGTCAGCCGCTGCCATTGTGGCCGGCATGGTGTGGGTATTCAGTGAAACCGGCGTGCCCGGTCGTGAAATGGCCTGGTTGATGGCGCTGGTGGTACCGATCGCCGGCATTCTGATGGTGTCCAATGTGCGCTATCACAGCTTCAAAGGCCTGGATCTGCGTGGCAAAGTACCGTTTGTTGCCCTGCTGGCCGTGGTCATGGTGTTTGTGGTGGTATCCATTGATCCGGCCAAAGTGCTGCTGGGTGTCTTTATGGCGTACTCACTGTCCGGACCTGTGTACGAAGGCTGGACCCGGCTGCGCCGCAAAAAAGCCTGATCCCGGGCTGAGGTTGGCGGAATTTCCGCCGACCGCCATGGTCATATCACTCTCCGGGGCGTGGCGGAAACAGCAGGTTTCCGACCCGTCCCGATTGTCTGCATAACTTCTGGGCACCGGGGGTTCTATGATCATCCGTAAACAACGCCGCAGCGATCCGCTGAGTTCTGAGATTACTCCGTATTCTGTCTATAAGAAGCGGCGCGAATTTATGGCGCAGGCAGGGGCAGTGACTCTGGCATCCGCTGCCTTCCCGGCGCAGGCTCTGGTTACCCGCGACGATGCCGCCCCGGGCGCTCCGCAATGGCTGGCAAGGCAGGTTTTGCAGGCACAGGAGACAGCCTTCGGTAAGGATGAAAAGCCTGCTCCTTATTCCACCATTACCCAGTACAACAACTTTTACGAGTTTGGTTACAACAAAACGGACCCTTATCGTCACAGCGGATCGCTGAAGACCGATCCCTGGTCTGTCAGAGTGGAAGGGGAGTGTGAGGTTCAGGGGGATTATTCGCTGGATGATCTGCTGAAAGGCATGGCGCTGGAAGAACGCATCTACCGGCTGCGTTGCGTCGAAGCCTGGTCGATGGTGATCCCCTGGGTGGGTTTTCAACTCTCGCAACTGCTTAAGCGTTTTAAACCACTGTCGTCGGCTAAGTACGTGGAGTTTGTCACGCTCAACGATCCTGAACAGATGCCGGAACAGAAATCCCGTTTCTCGACCATCGACTGGCCGTACCGCGAAGGGCTGCGGATGGATGAAGCCATGAACCCGCTGACGATTATGGCGGTTGGTCTGTATGGTGAAGTTCTGCCGAATCAGAACGGGGCACCGCTGCGTTTAGTTGTCCCATGGAAATACGGCTTTAAAAGTATTAAGTCGATTGTCGCCATCCGCTTCCGGGAAACGATGCCCCGTACAACCTGGAATGAACTGGCCCCTCAGGAATACGGCTTCTATGCCAATGTGAACCCGCAGGTGGATCATCCGCGCTGGAGTCAGGCCAGTGAGCGGCGATTGCCATCAGGCCTGTTCAGTCCCAACCGGATCGATACCCGCATGTTTAACGGCTATGAGGAAGAAGTTGCCTCACTGTATCAGGGTATGGATCTGCGGAAGCAATATTAATGGCCGTACGCTGGCGCCGGGTGGTTATCTTTGTACTGAGTCTGTTGCCCTTTATATGGATTACACAGGCAGTCGTGCGTATTCAGTCGGGCGAGTGGAATCTGCTGGGCCCGGAACCGGCTAAAGCGATCGTCTGGTTTACCGGTAGCTGGGCTTTTAACTTCCTGTTAATCAGTCTTGCGGTCAGCCCGCTGAGCCGCATCGCAGGTCAGCGTTGGTTGATGCGCCACCGGCGTATGCTGGGACTGTTCGCTTTCTTCTATGTCTCACTGCATTTGTTGTCATATTTTATGTTTCTGCTGCAATGGCGCTGGCATGAACTCTGGCAGGAAACCATTGAGCGTCCCTACCTGTTGGCCGGCATGCTGGCCTGGCTGATGTTGATACCACTGGCGGTTACGTCGACTCAGGGCTGGCAGCGCCGTCTGGGGCGGCGATGGAGGAAGCTGCATTCACTGGTCTATATTGTTGCTCTGCTGGCCGCGCTGCATTACCTGATGCAGATACGCTCCTCCTGGTTTGAGCCGGGCCTGTATGCCTTGCTGACCGGTGTTCTTCTGGTGCTGCGCTGGCGGAACAAATTGATTAGCAAAAAAGTATTAAAAAGCGGTTGACCGGAATTAACCCGTCTATATAATGCGCCTCCTCTTCAGCACGAAGGCGTTTTTAAAACGGTTTCAGACCGCTGTTGAGGGCTTCAGAAAGAAGTTGACCAGGTGATGTTTTCATCCTCCGCAGCTTCGAAAAAATTCTGAAACAGGTTGTTGACTTCGGTCAGAAAGAGCGTAGTATACGCCGCCTGCTTCGGGGTTGAGGGCTTCAAGTTCTCTGTCTGAAGTGAGTGTTAAGTGATTGATTTTAAATGAAATTTTTAAAAACAAATGCT
>MDTG01116068.1_pt1 | contig 43003 bp, 42 predicted proteins | sample 811421 | NCBI WGS metagenome assembly MDTG01 (sample SAMN05326645, study PRJNA326480) | marine metagenome | isolation source: seawater | place: Pacific Ocean: South East | collected 2011 | reverse complement strand
CGCGATAGTTCACCGTCATCCAGTAGCCGTAAAGCTTCGCGGCGGCATAGGGCGAGCGCGGATAGAACGGCGTTGTCTCGCGCTGCGGCACTTCCTGCACCTTGCCGTAAAGCTCGGAGGTCGAGGCCTGATAGAAGCGGCAAGTCGACTCGAGCCCGAGGATGCGCACGGCTTCAAGGAGACGCAGCACGCCGATGGCATCGGCGTTGGCCGTGTACTCCGGCGTCTCGAAGCTGACCATGACATGGCTCTGGGCCGCGAGATTGTAGATCTCCGTCGGCCGGATTTCGCCGACCAGCCGGATAAGGTTGGAACTGTCGGTCAGATCGCCGTAGTGAAGAAAGAAACGCGCGTCCCTCTCGTGCCGGTCCTGCACGATCGGGTCGATACGGCCGGTGTTGAACGAGGAAGACCGGCGCTTCAGCCCGTGCACCTCATAGCCCTTGTCGAGAAGCAGGCGGGCGAGATAGGCGCCATCCTGACCGGTCACGCCGGTGATGAGGGCTTTGCGTGCGGACATCGGCAGTTCCTTGGGCGGCGGGGCGTCTGACTTGCGATCGGACGCCTTTCCTACTGCACTGCCGGAAAGGTGGCAACCGCCGGAAAGCCGGTGGTTGCCGCATCATGTGACGTCGCGTGCACCGGCATGGCACCGCTGCCATGCCGCCCCGGCTCAGCCGCTGTAGGCGATCTTGTCCGGCTGGACCTTGAGCAGCGCCTGGCGCAGCTTCTCCAGCGCCCGGTTCTCGATCTGGCGCACACGCTCCTTGGAGATGCCCAGCGTCTTGCCGAGCGCCTCCAGCGTCGCGCCCTCCTCGCTCAGGCGACGCTCCCGCACGATCCTGAGTTCGCGTTCGCTCAGGACGCCGAGCGCACTCTCCAGCCAGCGATGACGCCGCTCGCCGTCTATCGCCCCGCCGACCATCTCCTCGGGCAGCGGATCGTCCGAGACGAGGAAGTCCTGCCTGTCGGCGCTGGTGCCGTCCCCCTCGACCATGGGGGCATTGAGCGACGTGTCGGGTCCGGAAAGGCGCGCGCTCATGGTTTCCACGTCACCGCGCTTGACACCCATGGTGGTCGCGATGCGGTCAACGAGTTCGCTCTCGCTGATCTGCGTGACCCCGCTCGACAGTTTCGCGCGCAGGCGGCGCAGGTTGAAGAACAGCGCCTTCTGCGTCGACGAGGTCCCGCCACGCACGATGGACCAGTTGCGCAGGATGTAATCCTGGATCGAGGCACGAATCCACCAGGTGGCATAAGTCGAGAAACGCACCTCGCGCTCCGGCTCGAACCTTGCCGCCGCCTCCAGGAGCCCGATATGTCCCTCCTGGATGAGGTCGTTCATGGACAGGCCGAAGTTCCTGTATTTGGCCGCGACCGCGATGACGAGACGCATATGGGCGAGGCTGAGGCGTTCAAGCGCCGCCTCGTCGCCGTCGTGACGCCAGGACACGGCGAGGTCGCGTTCTTCCTCGCGGGAGAGATAGGGCGCGTTCATGGCCGCGCGAACGAGTTGACGTCGGTTACCGGACAGATAGCTCACGGTCGGATCCTCCGCGTCTTGCGAAACTGTACTTGAGTACGCAACGACACCGGTTTCGGTTCAGTCGCTTCCGGTCCGGCAAGCTCCCCCGGCACTCGGGCGGAGCGGCATGCCTGCTGAAGGCACGCCAGCCAAGGGTATCGCGTCACATGGAACAGACTGTGACGCCCCGGCTCACGCAGGGCCTCTACTGGAAACGCGGAACAGGACGGAACGGTTCCATCCGCCACGCACCGGCAAGCGACACTTGCCGTCAGAATGCAATCCGGACGCAATCAGCACCAATAGGACTTGCAATCATGGTCAATCAGTTTTTCTGATATCCGTCGCCATGAGCGCCCGAAAACAAGAAAGCCCGGCACGAGGCCGGGCTTTCCATTGTTCAGGATCGAAACACCGAAGCAACAATCACGCCGCCTCGGTCTGCTCCGTCTCGCCGTCGTCCTCGCCGGGCGCCGCGGCGGGCTTGCGGCCGGCGGACTTGGCAAGGTTCTGCTCGATCTGACGGATCGCCTCGGTGTCCGAGCACTTCTGGACAGCCGCAATCTCGCGGGACATGCGGTCAAGCGCCGCCTCATAGAGCTGACGCTCGGAATAGGACTGCTCGGGCTGCGTGTCGGAGCGGAAAAGGTCGCGAACGACTTCGGAGATCGAGATCAGATCGCCGGAATTGATCTTCGCCTCATACTCCTGGGCGCGGCGGCTCCACATCGTGCGCTTCACGCGCGGACGCCCGCGCACGGTCTCCAGAGCCTTCTTCACGGCCGCCGGATCGGCGAGCTTGCGCATGCCCACGGACGCGATCTTGGCCACGGGGACGCGGAGCGTCATCTTGTCCTGCTCGAAGTTGATTACAAGAAGCTCGAGTGCATAGCCTGCGACGTTCTGCTCCTCGATGGCCGTGATCTGACCGACGCCATGAGCGGGATAGACGATGAACTCGCCCGTCTTGAACCCCTGTCGCTGCGAAGTCTTCTTCATCGTTGTTGCCATACGCCTATGCAACTCCTGCATTTCGGCCCCCTGCGGGCCGGGGGCGGAGATCCGCCCGTCCACGGAGAAACGCACGCCGACGCACCCGCCCGATCCGGGTCCATTGCCGTACGTTATTCGCTGATCAGTTATCCGAACATGAAACTCCAGTCGAAAAGGCGAGATGCCACGGGCAGTCGTGCGGAGACTGGGCCGCAACCATAAAAAAACCTCCGTCGGGAGGGCGGGACCGGACCATCGGTAACTGAGGGAAGTAGACTACCACAAAAACTTCAAAAATCAAAATACTGAGACACGCGAGCATTGCCGGCCCGCGCGGAAGGCGGCCCGGCAATGAAATTTCACTTGCCTGTCCGGCGCTTCGCGGGACATGTGCCCGCGGCCTGCGAGGTCAGTCCCCCGACCCCGGTTCCACCGAGAAATACGCCTCGTACTTGCCGGTCTTGCCGTCGAATTCCTCGGCCTCGGGCAACTGGTCCTTCTTGACCGTGATGTTCGGCCACTTGGTCGAATACTCTGTGTTGACCTCGAGCCACTTCTCCAGCCCGGGCTCCGTATCCGGCCGGATCGCATCCGCAGGGCATTCCGGTTCGCAGACGCCGCAGTCGATGCACTCGTCCGGATTGATGACGAGCATGTTCTCGCCCTCGTAGAAACAGTCGACCGGGCAAACCTCGACACAGTCGGTGTACTTGCACTTGATGCAGTTATCCGTGACGATATAGGTCATCGTTGTCCTCTTGCGGCGCAGGCCCGCGCGGTTGCCTCCCCTTGGGCGGCCTCGCCTGATCCCGCGCCTCGCAGCGCCCCGTCTCTCCCCTCCGGGGGCCACAAGGCAAAAACGGCACGGCTTCGCGCGCCATCGTTTCAGGCAATCTGCGTATCGGGTTTGCCGAAAGGCTTCAAGTTCGGAATATGTTGCCGGTCAGTGTCGAAAGAGAACGATTTTGCGAAGTTGCCCCGGACAACCTCTTAAGCCGCCATCGTTTCGATGAAACGCGCGGACGGTTTTCCCGAACGCGGGACCGATTGCCGCAGCGGACCTGCCCCGCTCACGACCAGTCGCCACGCAGCCTGTCGGTTGCCCGGCGATCCCGTTTCGTCGGACGTCCGCTTCCCCGCTCACGGCGCGCCGGGTCCCTCCCCTGCGCGGCGAGCGGGCGTCCGGAGCCATCGTCCTTGACACTCGCCTCGTCGGCGCCGCCAGGGGCACCGCTCGCACCGGCTGGCAAGGGAGAGATCAGTTCGTAGAGTGTCTGGGCTTCGGGCGCCGGGCCGCGCCGGGTGCCCGGCAGAAGCACCTTCATAACGAGAATGCGCTCGGCTACGGCGACGGTCAGAACGTCTCCCGCGCGCACCGTCTTCGACGGCGTCGTCGTCTTGTCGCGATTGATGCGCACATGCCCGCCGGCCACAAGCTTCTGGGCCAGGCTGCGCGACTTGACCACCCGCGCGAACCACAGCCACTTGTCGACCCTTTGCGCCGGCGCCGAAACGCCACCGCCCATCTCGGTGGAAGATCCCACTCCTTGCTCCTCCCGTCCCGGCGCGTCGCCCGCTCGCTCCAAGGCATCATGGCCCGGGTCACGTCACAGGCCACCGGGCGGCGCGGATCAGGATTTCGGCTTCTTCTCCAGATCGGCCTTGAGTGCCGCCAGCTTCGCAAAGGGCGAATCCGGATCGATGGTCGCCGGGCGGTCGTTGCGACCGCCGGGTTTTCCCCCGCGCGGCTTGCCGCCATCGGGACGCGGGCCGCCCCGGCCCGCACCGTCACCGCTGCGCGCGGGACGTCCACCCTTGTCGGAGCCGAACTGGTTCACGGTCCTGGGCTTGCCGCGCGGCTTGCCGCCATCGCGACGACCGCCCTCGCCCTGCCCTTCGCCACCACGGCCCTGATGGCCGCGACGCGCGCCCGCGCCGTCACGCGGACGACGGTCCCGGCGACCGGGACGCCAGATCTCGATCGTGACCGTTTCAAGTTCGGGCTGGCCAAGCGGCAGCACGGGCGTCTCTCCGGCTTCTCCGGCAACACCATCCGCCGAAACCGAAACGGCGGGATCCACCTCGCTCACGGTCGAGGGAGAGAGGTCGGCGGCAGCGGATTCCCCGCTCTCTTCCGTCGGCGCGCTCGCGGCCGCAGGCTGCGCGGCAACCTCGACCGTCGACGTGTCGTCGGCGGCACCCGGCGTTTCTGCGGGATCCTCGCTTGCGGTCACGGCAGGAGCCGGGTCGCTGCCGTCATCGGCTGCCGGCTTCGGCACTTCTGCGCCGGCCGCCTCCGCCGGAGCGGCAACCACCGGGCGCTGGATCTCCCGCGTTTCCGACCGATAGCCGAGGGATTTAAGAACAGCGGAAAAGTCCTCGCCGGCACAACCGAGCAGGGACGTCATGGCCACCGTCACGGTGAACCCGCCCCCCTCCGCGATCGCCCCTTCCGGCGGCGACACGGCAGGGTCGAGCGGCTTCCACGCCAGAAGCGGCCGGATCAGGTCGGCAAGACGCTCTAGGATATCGATGCGGACGGCGCGCGGGCCGCAGACCCGGAAGCCCACCACCTTGTAGAGCGCCGGCGAAATCTCCGGATCAACGGCAATCGAGGTGCGGCCGGAGGCCGAAAGCTGCGGCAGTTCGTCAAGCCCCGGCATGTCGGGCGAGCCGTTCTTGAGCGCCCAGAGCTGCGCGATCAGACGGCTCGGCGCCGGCTTCAACAGCGCCGGCACGAAGATATGATAGGCACCGAAGCGAACCCCGAGCTTGCGAAGGCCGGCGCGCATGGTCTGGTCGAGCTGACGCACGTCCTCGGAAATCTCCGAGCGCTCCAGAATGCCGAGTGATTCGACCAGCCGGAAGGCAACACCGCGGGCAAGCCCTTCAAGGCCCTCGCCCTCCTCGAGATCCCGCAGCGGCTTCACGAGCGTGTCGATATGGGCCTTGAGCCAGAGCTGCAGCCGGGCCTCCGCCTTTTCGCGATCCGCCGTCTCGAGCGTGTCGTCGGCGAGAAACATCAGCGCCGGGGCCAGTTCGCTTTCACCCGGAATGAGGCGGCCAACAACCTCGCCCTGCCAGCGCAGCGACCCGTCGGACGACAGCGCGAACGCCTCGTTCGCGGCGCGCGACAAACGGTCGGCGCGTGCCGACAGCTCGCTTGCGAGCGCCTTCTGGGCCACCGCCCGCAGCGCTTTTCCGTCGCTGCCGTCGGCAGCCGGGTCCGGCGCGAAGCGGAAGCCTTGCAGCTTTCCGACATGCTGCCCCTCGACAAGCACGTCCCCTGCCGTGGTGATTTCCGCTTCAAGCATGGCGTTCTCTCTCAGCCGTCGCATCAATACGCTGGTCCGCCTGTCGACAAAGCGCTGCGTGAGCCTGTCGTGCAAAGCGTCCGATAAACGGTCTTCTACGCCGCGCGTGACCCCTTGCCAATGGGCAGGATCGGCAAGCCAGTCCGCCCTGTTGGCGACAAAGGTCCACGTGCGGATGTGTGCAATGCGGTTCGCGAGGGTGTCGATGTCGCCATTGACCTTGTCGGCGAAGGCGACCTGACGCGCGAACCAGTCGTCCGGGATGGCCCCATCCCGGGTCATGTAGCCATAGATCCCGGCCACGAGATCGGCATGGTTCGCCGGCGCGATCTTGCGGTAATCGGGGACCTGGCAGACATCCCAAAGCAGTTCCACCCGATCCGCCGACGAAGCCACCCGGCGGATCGACTCGTCTCGCACCGCATGATCGAAGGCGGTCTCGTCCGCCGAGGGCGGCGCGCGGGTGAGTCCCTGCTCGCGCGGCGCTTCGTCGAGCGAATGGCGCAGGCTTTCGATTGAGGAAAAATCAAGTGCCCGGTTGCGCCACTGGAAAACCTTGAGCGCGTCGAAGCGGTGGCTCTCCAGCGCCTCGACGAGTTCATCATCGAAGGGGTCGACCCGGCCGGTCACCCCGAAGGTTCCGTCACGCGTGTGTCGGCCCGCACGCCCGCCGATCTGGCCGATCTCGGACGGCGTCAGCATCCGGTACTGGTATCCGTCGAACTTTCGGATGCCCGCGAAGGCAATGTGATCGACGTCGAGATTGAGGCCCATGCCGATGGCGTCGGTCGCGATCAGGTGCTGGACGTCGCCGTTCTGGAAGAGCTCGACCTGGGCATTGCGGGTGCGCGGGCTGAGCGAGCCGAGCACCACCGCCGCGCCACCGTGCTGGCGGCGGATCAGTTCCGCGATCGCATAGACCTCGGACGAGGAAAAGGCGACGACCGCGGAACGCGGCGGCAGGCGCGTGATCTTCTTCTGTCCCGAGTAGGCCAGGATCGACATGCGCGGCCGGGTCACCACGTTGATGCCCGGAATCAGCCGTTCAAGCAGGGGGCGCGCGGTCGCCGCGCCGAGCAGGAGCGTTTCCTCGCGCCCACGCATATTGAGCAGGCGGTCGGTGAACACATGGCCGCGCTCGAGATCGGAGGCGAGCTGCACCTCGTCGATGGCGACGAAATCAACCGACAGGTCGAGCGGCATCGCCTCGACGGTGGCGACCCAGAACGTCGCCTCCTTCGGCACGATCTTTTCCTCGCCTGTCACCAGCGCGACGCGGTTCTCGCCCACCCGCGAGACGATGCGTCCGTAGACCTCGCGCGCGAGAAGCCGCAGCGGCAGTCCGATCACGCCGGAACCGCGCGCGATCATGCGCTCGATGGCAAGGTGGGTCTTGCCCGTATTGGTCGGGCCCAGCACCGCCGTCACGGTGCGTGCGCGCACGCTCGCAGGAAGCTGCGCCCTGGGGGACTGCAAGAATGCGGATTGAACCATATCGTGCGACGACGCGAGGCGGCCTTCTGGCAACGGCGGTCGGGGCCGGCCGGGACGACGCCCGCGCACGACCCGATGAATTCGTGCGCCCGTCACCGGTCCTCCCCGTCGCGGGACCACGAGACACACGATGATCGTCCGGCAACGGCAAAAAGCCGGGCGACCGTGTTTCGTCTGGTAGCATAGTCCGCGCGCGGCTGTCCTCACCTTTTCGCCGTCGGCAGGCGCCCGAAGCGTTGGGAGCGCCCCGGATTCTCCGACGGTCGAGAGCAGGAATATCGACATTTATGCCGATGAACAGAACGAGTCCGGAACAAAGCCGGACCGAATCGCTTCCTTCATCGGATTCACGGTTCGTTCTCCACAAGATCTTGCGATACAGCGCATCGGGCCCGCAAAATCGTGAATCAGACCATGGGTTTGCATCGCAACGATTCGGTTCGGGCGGGATTCCGTTTCCATCCGCCGCTTCTTGAAAAATCGTAAACCGGATCATGAAAATTTTCAGGAAACCCGAAACGTTTCGACGAAACCGGGAACGAAGCCTGTCCGAATCGCTGACCTGACGATGTTCCTGTTTCGGTCCACCCACATCCGGTAACCGCCAGGCACGCACACACCGGATGTGGTGAACACGCCGATCGCGCCGCAGGGAGTGCCGCCCGTGACGTTAAGCATATCGTATCGAAACGGGACATTCCTCGACGAGCATGTCACGACCGCAGCCCTCCCGCGCCCCTGCCTGCCATAGGCGATGCCTATATGCACCGCAACACGCGCGCTTTCCAAGCAGGCCCACGGCTTGTAGAAACCATTCAACACCGTCAATCAGGAGGGGCAGACTTGGCCATTCGCAAGATACTCGTCGCCAACCGCTCGGAAATCGCGATCCGCATCTTCCGCGCGGCCAACGAGCTGGGAATGAAGACGGTCGCCGTTTTCGCCGAGCAGGACAAACTGGCCCTGCACCGGTTCAAGGCGGACGAGGCCTACCAGATCGGAAAGGGCCCGCACCTTGCGGAAACGATGGGCCCGATCGAGGCCTACCTGTCGATCCCCGAGATCCTGCGCGTGGCGAAAGCGGCCAACGTCGACGCCATCCATCCCGGCTACGGCTTCCTGTCGGAAAGCCCGGAGTTTGCGGAGGCGTGCGCCGAGGCCGGCATCATCTTCATCGGCCCGTCGCCTGAGACCATGCGCAAGCTCGGCAACAAGGTCGCCGCGCGCAATCTTGCCATTTCGGCCGGCGTGCCGGTCATGCCCGCGACCGATCCGCTGCCCGACGACATGGACGAGGTGCGCCGCCTTGCCGCCGAAATCGGCTATCCGGTCATGCTGAAGGCCTCCTGGGGCGGAGGCGGACGCGGCATGCGGGTCATCCGCGACGAGGAGGCCCTCATCCGCGACGTCGAGGCGGCCAAGCGCGAGGCGCGCGCCGCGTTCGGTAAGGACGAGGTCTATCTGGAAAAGCTCGTCGAGCGTGCCCGTCACGTCGAGGTACAGATCCTGGGCGACAGTCACGGCAACCTGGTTCACCTGTTCGAGCGCGACTGTTCCATCCAGCGCCGGCACCAGAAGGTGGTCGAGCGTGCGCCCGCCCCCTATCTGGACGACGCCCAGCGGCGCGAGCTCGCCGGCTACGGCCTGAAGATCGGCGCGGCCGCGGACTATTGCGGCGCCGGGACGGTCGAGTTCCTGATGGATTCCGATACCGGGGCCTTCTACTTCATCGAGGTCAACCCGCGCGTCCAGGTCGAACACACGGTCACCGAGGAGGTGACGGGCGTCGATATCGTCAAGGCTCAGATCCGCATCAGCTCCGGCGCCATGATCGGCGATCCCGCCTCGGGCGTTCCGCCCCAGGACGAGATCCACCTCAACGGCCACGCCCTCCAGTGCCGCATCACCACCGAGGACCCGGAGCAGAACTTCATTCCCGACTACGGCCGCATCACCGCCTATCGCGGCGCGACCGGCTTCGGCATCCGCCTTGACGGCGGCACGGCCTATTCCGGCGCCGTGATCACCCGCTACTATGATCCGCTGCTGGAAAAGGTGACGGCCTGGGCGCCGTCCGCCGAGGAGGCGGCCCAGCGCATGGACCGCGCGCTGCGCGAATTCCGCATCCGCGGCGTCGCCACCAATCTCGTCTTCCTGGAAAACGTGATCGGCCACCCGGATTTCCGCGCCAACTCCTACACCACCCGCTTCATCGACGAGACACCGGCACTTTTCGAGCAGGTGACCCGTCGCGACCGGGCGACCAAGCTGCTGACCTACATCGCGGATGTTTCCGTGAACGGGCACCCCGAGACCCGCGACCGGCCACGCCCGCCCGCCGATGCACCGACTCCCGTCGCGCCGGTCTACGACGGTCCGGCCCGCGAAGGCACGCGCCAGCTTCTCGACCGGCTCGGACCGGACGGTTTCGCCCGCTGGATGAAGGAGGAGAAACGCGCGCTCGTCACCGACACGACAATGCGCGACGCCCACCAGTCCCTGCTGGCGACGCGGATGCGTACCTTCGATATCGCCGCCGTCGCCGAGGCCTACTCCACCGGCCTGCCGCAGCTCTTCTCGCTGGAGTGCTGGGGCGGAGCGACCTTCGACGTCGCCATGCGCTTTCTCACCGAGGATCCTTGGGAGCGCCTGCGGCTGGTGCGCGAACGCGCGCCCAACATCCTGCTGCAGATGCTGCTGCGTGGCGCCAACGGCGTCGGCTACGCCAACTATCCCGACAATGTGGTGCGCGACTTCGTGCATCGCGCCGCCGAGGGCGGCATCGACCTGTTCCGCGTGTTCGACTGCCTCAACTGGGTGGAGAACATGCGGGTCTCGCTCGATGCGGTCCAGGAAACGGGCAAGCTGTGCGAGGGTGTCATCTGCTACACCGGCGACCTGGGCGACAGCGCGAGGCCGAAGTACGATCTCGCCTACTATGTCCGCCTGGCGAAGGAACTGGAAAAGGCCGGATGCCACATTCTGGGCGTCAAGGACATGGCCGGCCTGATGAAACCCGCTGCGGCGAAGACGCTCTTCACCGCGCTGCGGCAGGAAGTCGGCATGCCGATCCACTTCCACACCCATGACACGTCCGGGATTTCGGCGGCGACGGTCCTTGCGGCCGTGGACGCCGGAGCGGACGCCTTCGATGCGGCCATGGACGCGCTCTCGGGGCTGACCTCCCAGCCGGCGCTCGGCTCGCTGGTCGCGGGCCTTGCCGGCCACGAGCGCGACACCGGCCTCGACAGCGCGACCATCCGCGAGATCTCCTTCTACTGGGAAGCGGTGCGCAACCAGTACCGTGCCTTCGAGAGTGACCTCAAGGCGCCGGCCTCCGAGGTCTACCTTCACGAGATGCCCGGCGGCCAGTTCACCAACCTCAAGGAACAGGCCCGCTCGCTGGGGCTGGAGATGCGCTGGCACGAGGTCGCCCAGGCCTATCACGACGTCAACATGCTCTTCGGCGACATCGTGAAGGTCACGCCCTCGTCCAAGGTCGTCGGCGACATGGCGCTCATGATGGTGAGCCAGGGCCTGACGGTCGCCGACGTCCTGTCGCCGGACAAGGACGTGGCCTTCCCCGACAGCGTGGTGCAGATGATGCGCGGCGATCTCGGACAGTCGCCCGGTGGCTGGCCGGAAGAGATCCAGAAGCGCGTTCTCAAGGGCGACACGCCGATCACCGTTCGCCCCGGCTCGCTTCTCCAGGATGACGATCTCGAGGCCCGCCGCAAGGAAGCGGAAGAGAAGACCGGCGAGAGCCTCTCGGACCAGGACCTCGCCTCCTACCTGATGTATCCGAAGGTCTTCACCGACTTCGCCGCCGCGCGCGAGATCTACGGTCCGGTGAGCGTCCTTCCCACGCCCGTCTATTTCTACGGCCTGGGCGTCGGCGACGAGAGCCTCATCGACCTGGAGCCGGGCAAGACCCTCGTGGTTCGCTGCCAGGCCATCGGCGAGACCGACGAGAACGGCGAGAAGAAGGTCTTCTTCGAGCTGAACGGCCAGCCGCGCATCATCAAGGTGCCGGACCGGGCCCACGGTTCGGCCGGAGCCGGTGCAAGGCGCAAGGTCGATCCGGGCAACACCGCCCACGTGGGCGCACCCATGCCGGGTGTTATCTCCACCGTGGCGGTGAAACCCGGCCAGCAGGTCGCCACCGGCGACGTGCTCGTCTCCATCGAGGCGATGAAGATGGAAACCGCGCTTCACGCCGACAGGGCCGGAACGATCGCCGAGGTGCTCGTGACGCCCGGCCAGCAGGTCGATGCCAAGGATCTGCTCGTCGCGTTCGAGGCGAATGGAGACTGACCTCGGGGAGGGAGGACGACGTGACGCTGATCCTGGACGGAAAGGACCTCGCCCGCGCCTTCCTGCACCTTCAGGGCCTGACCGATCCGCCCGGACGGCGGATCGGTCAGGCCGGGGTGGCCGGTCTGATCGACCGTCTCGGCTTCGTCCAGGTCGACAGCATCAACACCGCCACCCGCGCCCACCACCAGATCCTGTTCTCGCGCAATCAGACCTACCGCGAAGACCAGCTCATACGCCTGCTCGAGCGCGACCGCGCGCTGTTCGAGAACTGGACCCACGACGCGTCGGTCATTCCCGTTTCCTCCTGGCCCTACTGGCGTCATCGCTTCGCGCGGGAGCGCGAACGGCTGAAGGCACGCTGGACGAACTGGCACGGCGGAGACTTTCACGCGGAGATCGACAAGGTCCACGCGCACATCCGGGAGAACGGGCCCTCGCGCGCCCGCGATTTCGACTCGGATCGGGAACGCAAGGAGCCGGGCTGGTGGAACTGGCACCCGGGCAAGACGGCACTGGAATATCTCTGGCGATGCGGCGAGATCGCGGTGACCGCACGCGAGAATTTCGCCAAGATCTACGACCTGTCCGAAAGGGTCGTGCCTGACACACACTTCCACGATGAGGTGAGTCACGAGGACTTCGTCGACTGGTCCTGCCGGTCCGCGCTGGACCGGCTGGGAGCGGCCACACACGGCGAGATCGCGGCCTTCTACGATCTGGTGCGGCCGGACGAGGCAAAGGCGTGGTGTGAACGCGAGAGCGGACGTTCGATCCTGGCGGTGGAGATCGACCACGGTCCCGGCGAGCGCCGTCGCGCAGCCTATGCGCGTCCCGACATAGAGGCTGTCATCACGAACGCGCCCGAACCGCCGGCGCGTGTCCGCACGCTAAGCCCGTTCGACCCGGTACTGCGCGACCGCAAGCGCGCGGAACGCCTGTTCGGCTTTTCCTACCGGATCGAGGTCTTTGTCCCCGCCCCGAAGCGGACCTACGGCTACTACGTCTATCCGCTCCTGGAGAAGGATCGCCTGATCGGACGCATCGACATGATCTGCCGCCGCGCGGAGGGGATTCTGGAGGTCACGGCCTTCTGGCCGGAAAAGGGCGTGCGTCTTGGCGGCGGGCGGCTGGCACGCCTTGAGGCCGAGCTTTCCCGCATGGCGCGTTTCACGGGAATGGAGCAGGTCCGCTTCGCCGACGGCTGGCGCCGCGCGCCAGCCGTGCAGGCCTGAGGCCGGACGCCTCTTCAGGTGCAGAGCACCTTCTCGATCTTGCCGGGCGGGTGACCGGTGAGCGTCTTGTCGACCTCCGCCACGATGCGGCTCGTCACCTCCTTGTGGAAGGCCTTGCGAAGATCGCCGAGCGTCACGGGGGGCGCGACGACCACGAGCTTGGAGAACTTGCCCTTGTGCGCGAGCGCATAAAGCCGGTCCGCGATATCCTTGGCGAAGCGGTGCTTCTCGATCATGTGCCAGTCGGTGGGCTCCATGGCACTGCGGTGGGATCCCGGGCCGTCGGACTTGCGTCCCGGTGCGTCCGTGCCCTGATCGGCTGTGGAGGGGTTGTCCTGCTCCAGCACTTCCAGAACCTGCAGGTTCGGGTAATCCGCATCGCCTTCGTTGCGGAAGAAAAGCGCCTTCTCACCGTCGCCGACAAGCACCCAGCTATCGTGTTCGATACGCAGACCGGTCATGGTTATCCTCCTGTTCCGGCTTGGCTTCGAATGGAACGGCATCGCCGCCCACAATTCTCAGGTAGGTGTCGAATTGTGGCTTTGCACGGGCAAATCGACCATTGGTCCGGCAAGCAAGCGCTCCTATCGGGCGGCCAGTTCGTCCAGAAGCCGCTCCGCCCCCCGGCGCAACATGTCGAAAACATCGTCGAACCCGCCCGGACCGCCATAGTAGGGGTCGGGAACATCGCGATCGAGAAAACGGCGCAGCCGGCCCGAAGCCTCCAACGCGGGCGCCCGTGCGCCCGCACGGCGGCGCAGTTCGGCGAGATTGTCGCCATCCATGGCAAGCACGAGATCGAAGCGCTCGAAGTCGGCGGTCCGGACCTGGCGCGCCCTGAGCGGGCTGATGTCGATGCCGTGCCGCGCTGCGACTTCCACCGAGCGCGGGTCGGGCGGATTGCCCACATGCCAGTTCCCCGTCCCGGCGGAATCGATCTCGAGATCGCCGGGCATACCCTTCTTGCCCGCCAGATCGCGCAGGATTCCCTCGCCGAGAGGCGACCTGCAGATGTTTCCAAGGCAGACGAAGAGAACGGAGCGCATCGAACCTCCCACGCGGCTTTCGAGGATTACAAGGACCGGTCCTGGCGTTTTCGCCTCTGACGCCTATCTTCGCAAGCAGGCGACGACATCACGCACACAACAGGGAAGGGACACGTCATGACGCAGACGCAGCGCAAGGACGACCAGACCGAGACCCTTGAGGAAGCGCTCCGGGGATTGTCCGGCTGGACACGCGACGACGCGGGAACCGCGATCACCCGCAGCTTCACCTTCGCCGACTTCCGCAAGGCCTTCGCCTTCATGAGCGAGGTGGCGTTGATCGCCGAAAAGATGGACCATCACCCGGACTGGTCCAATGTCTACAACAAGGTGGAGATCACGCTCACAAGCCACGATTCAGGCGGCCTGACCCGGCGCGACGTACGCCTCGCACGGGCCATCGATGCGATCACCGGCACCTGAGAATGCGGACGGTCAGGCTCCGCGCTCGATGAGAAAAACATGCAGGTCGTCTCCGCCACCGCGCTCGATCAGGCGATGGCCGGCTTCCTGGCAGTAGTGTGGAATGTCGATCACGGACATCGGATCGCTGGAGGTGACCCTGACCCGCGCACCGGGAGACAGCCTCCCCATGGCCTTGCGGGTCTTGAGCACCGGAAGCGGGCACTTGAGACCCTTCAGATCCAGTTCGAGATCGATCCCGTCCGTTCCGCCCGAGGCATCCGATTCCGCCATGATCCTACTCGCATCCCCTCTGATGCCGCGCCATGCGGCAGGCTCTCAGCCCTCTTTGACACCTGACAGGAGCATAGGCCCGCAATGACCGACGACAAGCCCGAGGCAACCGACATCCTCGATTTCTGGTGGACTGCCGGCCCGGCGAAATGGTTCGCGAAGGACGACGCCTTCGACGCGGAGATCCGCGGGCGCTTCCTGCAAAGGGTGGAACAGGCCGCGACCGGAGCGCTCGACGCCTGGGCAGCAACGCCGCATGGCGCGCTCGCCCTTCTGATCCTGCTGGACCAGTTTCCGCGCAACCTCTATCGCGGGGACAAGCGTGCCTTTGCAGCCGACGGCCGGGCGCGCGAGATCGCGGCCCGCGCGCTCGACAACGGATTCGACCGGGCCTTTCCGGTCAACGCCCGCACGTTCTTCTATCTGCCGTTCGAGCACTCGGAAGACATCGCGGACCAGGAGCGCAGTGTCGACCTGTTCCGTCGCCTTGGCGATCAACAGACCTATTTCTACGCCTTGCTGCATCTGGACGTGATCCGGCGCTTCGGCCGCTTTCCCCACCGCAACGAGGCACTCGGGCGCGCGACCACTGCAGCCGAGGCGGCCTATCTGTCCGACGGCGGTTTCGGCGCCTGAAATGCGTGCGCGCTGCGCACCGTTAGACAATGCCGGACAGGCGGCCCGCCGGAGCCGCCCGTCCGAATTGCACAAGAAATAATCAATCCAAAAACCACATTAAGCCTATAATTTAGGCAAACAAACAGAGTCCTCAACAGCCCCAAAGCCATCTTCCCGAGGGTCTGAACGCCCCTTCGCGGGGCAAATCAAATTATTGATATCACTATAGTTTACAGATTTCTTTCCGAGATCTTCCCGCACCGCACCACAAGTTGGCACGCTCCTTGAAGATAAGGGGGTGGCGTCTGACGGACCCATGGCGCCCGAAAGGGATCCGGGTCCGAAGCACTCCACCTCATGGGAGCGACTGTCCCGAGGGGGGCACCAGTCCCTAGGGGAATGCGCAGCAGGGAAAGGAACGGAAGCGAGCATGAAAATCGTGATGGCCATCATAAAGCCGTTCAAGCTCGACGAGGTGCGCGACGCCCTCACGAGCATCGGCGTCCAGGGACTTACGGTGTCGGAAGTGAAGGGGTATGGCCGGCAGAAAGGCCACACCGAGATCTATCGCGGCACGGAATACGCCGTGAGCTTCCTGCCCAAGCTGAAGATCGAGGTCGCCGTGGCCTCCGACCTCGCCGACAAGGTCGTCGAGGCGATCGCCGGAGCGGCCAAGACCGGCCAGATCGGCGACGGCAAGATCTTCGTCTACGCGCTCGACCAGGTTCAGCGCATCCGCACCGGCGAAACCGACGCCGCCGCGCTCTGATCCATCCGACCGAAGGATACTCCGATGAAACTTCGCTTTGAAAAGGCCGGACTGGCTACGCTTGCGCTTCTCGCAGCGACCGGATCGGCGCTCGCACAGGATGCCGCCCCGGCGGCGGAGGCTCCGCAGTTCGCTCTCGCCAGCGACACGGCCTTCATCTTCAACACACTGCTGTTCCTGATGGGCGGCTTCCTGGTCATGTGGATGGCCGCCGGCTTCGCCATGCTCGAGGCCGGTCTCGTCCGCACCAAGAACGTCTCCATGCAGTGCCTGAAGAACATCGCGCTCTACTCGGTCGCCGGCATCATGTACCTGCTCGTCGGCTACAGCCTGATGTACACGGACGTGAACGGCGGCTACATGGGCACGCTCGCCATCTACGGCTGGCCGGCCGCGGGCACCGCCAACGAAGGCGACTATTCGGTCGCCTCCGACTGGTTCTTCCAGATGGTGTTCGTCGCCACCGCCGCGTCGATCGTCTCCGGCACGCTGGCCGAGCGCATCAAGCTGTGGCCCTTCCTCATCTTCACCGTCGTCCTGACCGGCTTTATCTACCCGATCGCCGGCTCCTGGCAGTGGGGCGCGGGCTGGCTTAGCGAGATGGGCTTCTCCGACTTCGCCGGCTCCACGCTCGTCCACTCGGTCGGCGGCTGGGCCGCTCTCACCGGCGCCATCATCCTCGGCGCACGTCGTGGCAAGTATTCCGAGGGCCGCGTGATCCCGATGCCGGGTTCGTCCATGCCGCTCGCGACGCTGGGCACCTTCATCCTGTGGCTCGGCTGGTTCGGCTTCAACGGCGCCTCGCAGCTCGCCATGGGCTCCAACTCCGACGTGTCCGACATCTCGCGCATCTTCGCGAACACCAACCTGGCCGCCGCCGGTGGCGTGGTCGCCGCGATCATCCTGACGCAGGTGCTCTACAAGAAGGTCGACGTGACCATGGCGCTCAACGGCGCGCTGGCCGGCCTGGTCGCCATCACCGCCGAGCCGCTGATGCCCTCGCCGATCCTGTCGATCCTCATCGGCGCCGTCGGTGGCGCGATCGTGGTCTTCACCGTACCGCTGCTCGACAAGCTCAAGATCGACGACGTGGTCGGCGCGATCCCGGTCCACCTCCTGTGCGGCATCTGGGGCACGCTCGTCGTCCCGGTCTCCAATGCCGACACGTCCTTCGGCACCCAGTTCATCGGCGTGGTCGCCTACGGCGTCTTCACGGTCGTGACCAGCGCCATCGTCTGGTACGTGCTGAAGCTCACCATGGGCATCCGCGTGTCGGCCGAGGAAGAGGCGATGGGTCTCGACAAGGCCGAGGTCGGTGTCGAGGCCTACCCGGAGTTCGGTCAGGGCAGCCAGCGCGTCTGATCCCGACCACACTTCTCCCGAGACGGTCTTCCATCAGAAGGCCGCACCTCACGGGCCCGGAGCTTCGTGCTTCGGGCCCTTTTTCGTGGCCCAAGGTCCCGCCTTCGGAGCCTCCGGCCTCTGCCCTCTTGTCGCGGCGTGGCGCAGCCCGCATTGTGCCGCCGAGCCGATTCCCGTCCCGCCACACGCAGTCGGCGGGCACCGACCGACGAGGAGAACCGGAATGCCGGTGTTCGTTTCCATCCCGCTGACCGTCGCCCCGCTTCTCGTCTACAACCTGCTTGCGTTCTCGCTGCTCGGCGACACCGGGGGCGATCCCTGGCAGGCCCCGATCCTGACGATGGAACTCGTCTCGGGGGCACGCTTCACGCTTGTCGTCGGAGACCTGATGATCCTCTCGGGCCTCGTGCTGCTCTTCATCGAACTGCTGAAGGCAACGCGCACGGGTGTCTCCGCGCTGACCGACCACATTCTCTCGACGCTGGTCTTCATCGCCTATCTGGTCGAATTCCTGACCGTAAGGGCGGCGGCGACGTCCGTGTTCTTCACCCTGATGGCGATCTCGCTCGTCGACGTGATCGCCGGCTTCTCGATCACCATCACGGGCGCCCGGCGCGACTTCGGCGTCTCGCCCCACGACAGCTCCCGATAGAGGCCGAAACAGCCGGTCGACGCATTCCCCTAGGGAAAAAGTTAACAAAGGGTTATCGACTGGCACGTCGCTTGCGCTACATTTCCCGGCAATACCGCCAGTGTCTCAAATCGACACGCCGGGAGAGCGTTGATGAGAATATTCGCGGGAAATCGTTCAGCCACGGGACGCGGGCGTGCCGGACACGCCGCCCGGACCCAGGCCGGGACAACAGGCGCAGGCGCGCGCGCGGCCCAGACCGAGGCCCGGTCGAACGCGCTTGTCGTCACCGCGGTCGAACCGGTCGCGAAGCTCGACACCAACCGCTTCGCCAGGCTCTATCGTCCCAACGCCGGGCTGATCGCCCAGCTCGTTGCACTGCGTGACAACATGCACCAGCAGCGCGCACGCCGCCGCGCCGAGCCGGCCGAGGCGGTCAACGCCTACCGGACGGTCGAGCGCCAGCCGCGCACGCCCCAGCAGGGCAGGGTGCTCAGCGTGAGCCGCTGAGGCGCCCCACGCCTGGATTGCCAGCCCATCTCAATTGCCAGTCCTCGACGAAAACGGCCGGCGCAATGCACCGGCCGTTTGCATGTCTGGCGGAAGACCGCGATCCTCAGTATCCGATCGCAAGTCCGTCCTTGCGCGGATCCGACCCGCCGACGAGCATGTTCCGCTCCCGATCGAAGAGAATCGCCTGTGCGCCGCCGATGGGCTCCTCGACCATCGTGATCTCGTGGCCGCGCGCGCGCAGTCCGGCAAGCGTCGCCTCCGGAATGCCGCGCTCCGCCTGCAGCACATGGGTCTTCTCGTTGAAGAACATGCGGGGCTGGTCGATGGCCACCTGGGGGTCCATGCCGAAGTCGACCATGTTCGTCAGCACATGCGCATGGCCGCAGGGCTGGTAACCGCCGCCCATCACGCCGAAAACCAGATGCGGCAAGCCATTCTTCAGGGCCATGGCCGGGATGATCGTGTGAAGCGGCCGCTTGCCGCCATCGATGCAGTTGGGATGTCCCGGTTCGAGACGGAAGCACGCGCCACGGTTCTGAAGCAGGACGCCGCTCTTCGGCGCGCAGATGCCGGACCCGAAGCCCTTGTAGACCGAATTGATGAGCGAGACGCCCAGCCCCGTCTCGTCGACGACGCACAGATACACCGTATCGGAACCCGGTCCGAGCAGGGCCGGGGGAATGTCGTCCATCCGCCGGTCAGGGGAAATCCGCGCCGCCAGGCGGTCGAGATAGCCTTCACTCAGGAAGGTCTCGGGCCCGTGCGGCATGAAGGCCGGATCGGCGAGATAGAGATCACGAACCGAGTAGGCGAGACGCCCCGCCTCGAGTTCCAGATGGAACCGCTCCGGACCGAGCGGATCGAGGCCCGAAAGGTCGAAACGCTCAAGAATGCCGAGCATCACGAGAGCAATGAAACCCTGGCCGTTCGGCGGCAACTCCACCACCTCGAGATCCCGGTAGGGATGGCGCACCGGCGGCATGTCGAGAACCGTCATGCCCGCAAGGTCCTCGAGCGTCATCAGCCCGCCCTTCGCGGCGAGCGTGGCGACGATATCCTCGGCAACCGGGCCTTCGTAGAACCCCTTTGCCCCCTCCTTCGCGATACGCTCCAGCGTATCGGCAAGCGCCGGGTTGCGCATGGTGGCGCCGGCCTCGGGCGCCTTGCCGTCCACGAGAAAGGCGGCGGCCGCCCCGGGGTCGGCGGCAAGCTTGTCGCGATTGCGCGCCCAGTCGAAGGCAACTCGCGGCGCGACCGCATATCCCTTGCGCGCATAGCCGATGGCGCGCGTCAGAAGGGTACCGAGCGGGCGGCTTCCGTGAGCCTCGACCAGCGTCTCCCAGAGACGAACGACACCTGGAACGGTGACCGAATGGGGACCGCGGTCGTCGATTTCGCTGACGCCGAGGTCCGCGAGGCGACCGGGCGTTGCCGCGAGCGGTGCCGGCCCCGAGCCGTTGAAGCCGCTGAGCTGGCCGTCTGGCTTTGCCAGGATCGCGAAACCGTCTCCGCCGATACCGGTCATCTGCGGCTCGACCACGGCGAGCACGGCGGCTGCGGCAATCGCGGCATCCACGGCGTTGCCCCCGTCCTGAAGCACCTCGAGCGCGGCGGCACTGGCAAGCGGATGCGAGGTGGCGACCATGGCGTTCGGCGCATGGACGGCCGAGCGGCCCGGAAGGTGAAGATCGCGTGTCACGATGGGGTCCTCTGATTGTTCTGGAGCCTCGTCTCGTCCGGCTTCGGGCAGAACGACGTCCGCCGCCATTTTCGCCGGCAGAGCAAGAGTGCTTGTCTGTTTTGTCCGTTGGTCGTCAACTGGCGGGCTGGTAGCGATTGGTCGAGATTACACCGGAACGGTAGCGGAGATTGTCGCCAATGGGAAAACTTACTCTTTCGCTTTGTGAAAAGATCATCGGGGAGGCGTTCGCCAAGGGCGCGGAGCTCGGATTGAAGCCGCTCACGGTCGTCGTGCTCGACGCGGGCGGCCACACCATCGCCCTGATGCGCCAGGACGGAAGCTCCATCATGCGTCCGCAGATCGCCAGCGGAAAGGCGTTCGGCGCGCTTGCGGTCGGCCAGGGGTCGCGCTGGCTGGACAATGACGCCCGCAACCGTCCGCATTTCATCCAGGCGCTGAACGGCGCGGCCGGCGGCAACATCGTTCCCGTGGCAGGCGGCGTTCTGGTGCGTGACGGGGAAGGTGGCGAGATCATCGGTGCGGTCGGCATCACCGGCGACACCTCCGACAACGACGAGGCCTGCGCGATCGCCGGCATCACCGCGGCCGGCTTCGTCGCCGACGGCGGCTGAGACGGAACAGACCGGGCGGCGCCCTTGGTGCCGCCCGCGTCCCTCAGGATGAACGCCGGCGCGTCACTCCTTGTCGGACGAAAGCGAATCCAGCCGCTTCTGCATCTCGAAAAGCTGCTTCTTCAGGTCGTCGAGATCCTCGGCGCTCGCGGCCGGCGAGGCGGGGTTGTTGCTTCCGCCCTGTGCCGGTGACGACTGCCCCTGCCCCTCCTGCGCGCCGGGCTGGCCGGTCTTGCCGCCACCGAACGGCAGGAACATGCGCATCGCCCTGTCGAAGATCTCGGCATTGCGCTTCACCTGATCCTCAAGGGCATCGAACCCGAACGCCCCCGACATCTGTTCGCGCAGGCGATCCTGGTCCTTGGTGAGCGAGCTCATCGAGAAGTCGAGGTAACTCGGCACGACGTTCTGCATGCTGTCGCCATAGAAGCGGATAAGCTGGCGCAGGAACGTGATGGGCAGAAGATTCTGTCCCTTGTTCTCCTGCTCGAAGATGATCTGGGTCAGCACGGAGCGGGTGATCTCTTCTCCCGACTTCGCGTCGAAGACCACGAAATCCTCTTCTCCCTTCACCATCTGCGCCAAGTCCTCGAGCGTCACATAGGTGCTCGTGCCGGTGTTGTAGAGGCGTCGATTGGCGTATTTCTTGATGATCGTCGGCTCGGTCGTCTTGGCCATGTTGTCTTCCGGACTCGCGGCTGCGCGCCGGTCCGTTTCGCACACCGGCGCCTCCCCCTCGGCGGACCTGTTCCTGACGGGGTCCACCCTCCAACTGCTTCGCACGATAAGCCAATTCCGGGCGCCGACACCACCGTTTTGTCTAAGACGCTCCCCCGCCCCCGCTTTTGGGAGTACGACCAATTCATGATCGCGCCGGGCGCCGGCTTGCCGCATGGATACGGGGAGTTGCGGTTGACTACACCCGTCCGGGCGGCTCTAGTTGGCGCAAAGCGCGCAAGACAAAACGAGAGGGGCGCGCTTCCCCGGGAGGTCCGGATTTCGGAGGCATCATCATGAGCGCAAACACCGACGTCGTCATTGTCAGCGCCACGCGCACCCCTGTCGGATCCTTCAATGGATCCTTCGCCAACACCCCCGCACACGAACTCGGCGCCACCGTCATCAAGGCGGCGATGGAGCGTGCCGGCGTCGCCGCGAACGAAGTGGACGAGGTCGTCTTCGGCCAGGTTCTCACGGCCGGCCAGGGACAGAACCCGGCCCGCCAGGCGGCGATCCTGGCCGGCATCGACCAGGGCGCGACCGCCTGGGTTCTCAACCAGGTCTGCGGTTCGGGGCTTCGGACCGTCGCCATCGGCATGCAGCAGATCCTGGCCGGGGACGCCTCGATCATCGTTGCCGGCGGTCAGGAAAACATGTCGCTCTCGCCGCACTGCGCCCACATGCGCGCCGGCTACAAGATGGGCGACTACAAGATGATCGACACGATGATCAAGGACGGTCTGTGGGACGCCTTCAACGGCTACCACATGGGTCAGACGGCCGAGAACGTCGCCGAGAAGTGGCAGATCTCCCGTGATGATCAGGACGCCTTCGCGGTGGCCTCGCAGAACAAGGCGGAAGCGGCCCAGAAAGCCGGCCGCTTCAAGGACGAGATCACGCCGGTCACCATCAAGGAGCGCAAGGGCGAACGCGTCATCGAGGATGACGAGTACATTCGCCACGGCGCCACCCTCGAGGGAATGGCCAAGCTGCGCCCGGCCTTCGCCAAGGACGGCAGCGTGACCGCGGGCAACGCGTCGGGCATCAACGACGGCGCCGCCGCGCTCGTGGTGATGAGCGCCGCCGAGGCCCAGCGTCGCAGCCTGACCCCGCTGGCCCGCATCGCCTCCTGGGCGACCGCCGGCGTCGACCCGGCCGTGATGGGCTCCGGCCCGATCCCCGCGTCGCGCAAGGCGCTGGAGAAGGCCGGCTGGAAGGCGGAGGACCTCGATCTGGTCGAAGCCAACGAAGCCTTCGCCGCCCAGGCCTGCGCGGTGAACAAGGACATGGGCTGGAACCCCGACATCGTGAACGTCAATGGCGGCGCCATCGCCATCGGCCACCCGATCGGGGCGTCGGGCGCGCGCGTTCTCGTCACCCTGCTGCACGAGATGGGCCGCCGTGACGCGAAGAAGGGTCTCGCCACGCTGTGCATCGGCGGCGGCATGGGCGTTGCGCTCTGCGTCGAGCGCTGAGAAATCCGTGTCGGGCCGGATCGCCGTCAGGCGATGCCGGCCCGACACACCGCATGACGCGCAGGTCGAACGAGAAACAATCAGAAATTGACAAGAATCATGGCGTCCGCGGAACGCGGGTGCCATGACGGCCGCAGCCAGGAGTGAAGTCTGAGTTTCCGGCAATCACCATAATCGCTTGTCTTGAACGGCATGAGGAGAGGACGTCCATGAGCAATGTGGCAATAGTGACGGGAGGAACGCGGGGTATCGGCGCCGCGATCGCGAAGGCACTGAAGGCGGCCGGCTACACGGTGGCGGCGACCTACGCGGGCAACACCGAGAAGGCCGAGGCCTTCAAGGCCGAAACCGGTATTCATGTCTACAAGTGGGACGTTTCCGACGCCGAGGCCTGCCGGGAAGGCGTGGCCCAGGTGACCTCGGAGCTCGGTGCGGTCGAGGTGCTGGTCAACAATGCCGGCATCACGCGAGACGGATGGTTCCACAAGATGGACTACGAGCAGTGGTCGGCGGTGATCCGCACCAACCTCGATTCCATGTTCACCATGAGCCGTCCGGTCATCGATGGAATGCGCGAGCGCAACCACGGCCGCATCATCAACATTTCCTCGATCAACGGCCAGAAGGGCCAGCTCGGCCAGACGAACTACTCCGCGGCGAAGGCCGGCGTGATCGGTTTCACCAAGGCGCTGGCCTCCGAGACGGCCCGCAAGGGCATCACCGTCAACGCGATCTGCCCCGGCTATGTTGACACCGACATGGTCGCCGCCGTGCCGGAGAAGGTGCTCGAGGGCATCATCTCGGGCATCCCGGTCGGACGTCTCGGCAAGCCCGAGGAGATCGCGGCGGCCGTCGTCTATCTCGCCTCGAAGGAGGCCGCCTTCATGACCGGCGCGGTGATGACCGTCAACGGCGGCCAGTATTTCGCCAACGGCTGACCGGCCCATCCGGCAGGAGCTGCCGGCACAGAACGATCATTCGGGCCCCCGTCGCGCGACAGCCGTGGCGGGGGCCTTTTCATGCGTGGGATCGGAGCATGAAAAAGGGACCGGCGCCGCAACGCCGATCCCTTTGTCAAACGCGCAAACCCCGGCCGCATGGCCGGGGTGAAGTACTTGCCGGATCGACGGCGGCTTGCACCGCCTCAGCCGGAAAGTCGGATCAGACGCCGTCCTTCGGCGCCAGAACCTGACGACCACGGTACATACCGGTCTTCAGGTCGACATGATGCGGGCGGCGCAGCTCGCCGGAATCCTTGTCCTCGATATAGGACGGCTGCCGCAGGGCGTCGGCGGAGCGACGCTGACCGCGCTTCATGCGCGAGGTTTTTCTCTTCGGAACGGCCATTGTTCTTCTCTCCGTCGTGCAATATCCCGCGAACCCGGACCGGGTTAGCCCGGGGCGTGGGTCCACGCGGTGTGCAGGAATGGCGGGCTTATAACGAAACTCGCGGGCTTTTGCCAGCCCGAAAGCGCTATTTTTTTGCCCCGCCTGCGTCAATTGCTCCCCGGAAAACCGGGAAGACACTCCAGATGCGGATCAATCGCCGCCGCCCGCCCGCGATTGATCCGCGCAAGGCGCGCGTGGCCCGGTTTGGGACGGGCCGGATTGCGCGCGATCGGGTTCGGCAGGGCGGTCGCGAGCCGTGCGGCCTGCTCGCGCGTGAGATCCGCCGCCGGACGGCCGAACCAGGCCTGCGCCGCCGCTTCCGCACCAAAGACCCCCTCGCCCCATTCGGCGATGTTCAGATAGATCTCGAGGATCCTCCGCTTGGACAGCATGGCGTCGAGCATCAGCGCGAGCGGAAGCTCCAGGCCCTTTCGCACATAGCTTCTTCCGTTCCACAGGAACAGGTTCTTGGCCACCTGCATGGTGATCGTCGAGGCGCCGCGAACATCCTCGCCCTCGCCCAGCGCATCGATCTGCCTGTCGAGTGCCTCCCAGTCGATGCCGCCATGCAGGCAGAAGCGCGCATCCTCCGAGGCGATCACCGAACGCACGAGATGCGGCGAGATTTCCTCGAGAGGAACATAGGTGCGGTCGACCCAAAGCCCCTGGACCACCCGTGCCAGCATCAGCGTGCTGACGGGTGGGGCCACGGTATAGAGCAGCGTCAGGACCGGCGGCAGCGCGAGAAGCAGCAGGAACAGGCGAAGCACAAGACGCATGCCTCCGCGGCGCATCGGCCGCCGACGCGAAGCCGTCTCGCCCGCTTCATCCCTGCGTTTGCGCCGGAAGATCACCCGCCCACCCCGCTCTCAGCCCGTTTCAATCGGTTCTTTCCCAACGGCGCAGACCGAGGCCGGTTCCTCGCCGCTTGTAACAAACCCGCGCAAGGCGGCCGCCAGCGCACGCGCGTCCGCGCCATGGGCGGAACGCCTGCGCCATACGATCGCAAGTTCCCGCTGTGCCCCGGCCTCCTCGATCGGCACGATCGAAAGCCGTGTGCCGCGCGCGATCCCCGCCTCCACGGCGATGCGCGGCACCAGGGTCACGCCCAGGCCATTGTCCACCATCTGCACCAGTGTCGTCATCGACGAAGCGCGAATGTCCTCGCTTTCGCGCGGCGCTTTCCCCGCGAAAGCCATCAGGACGTGTTCACGCAGGCAATGTCCATCCTCCAGAAGCAGGAGCGGCTCGCGCTGAAGGCGGGCAAGCGAGACCCGCGCGTCCTGCCCGAGAGGATGTCCCTGCGGGACGGCGACGAACAGCGGATCGACGCCGATCACCTCGCAGGCGAAGTCTCCCGTGTCATGCGGAAGCGCGATGAGCGCCACGTCAAGACGTCCGTCGCGAAGGTCCTGCAACAACACACGTGTCAGCTCCTCGCGAAGGACGAGACGCAGTTGCGGCTGCGCCGCGCGCAGGGCGGGCAAGGCCTGCGGCAGCAGGAAGGGCGCAATCGAGGGAATGACGCCAAGGCGCAGCCGGCCCGACAGCGGCGCCGCCGCGATGCGCGCATGTGCCGCCATGTCCTCGGTCTCGCGCAGGATCGCACCTGCCCGCACCAGCACGCTCTCACCCGCCTCGGTCAGCGACAGGACCTTGCCGGAGCGGTCGACGAGTTCCGCGCCCAGGCACGCCTCGAACTGTCGAATCGCTCCCGAGAGCGTCGACTGGGTCACGTGACACGCCCGCGCCGCACGCCCGAAGGAGCGGTGCTCGGCGAGTGCGACAAAATACTGCATCTGCCTGAGGGTGGGGAGCATCCGGCGAAAAGCACTCAGAACGTTGGGGCAGGTCGGCATGGACCGGAGGGGGCGGCGCGCCTTCGGAAAAACCGATTTCCGCAATCGGATTTATCGGTTTGACCGATACGCGCAAGCTTTGCATACCCGCTCTCATTGCACCGCACAACAAGCGTGTGCAAGCCGTATTCCAGGCGACCGGCCTCCTCCCTCCGGCCGGGCCAGACAGCAGGAGATCATGATGATCGGTATTGGCGACAAGCTTCCCGAGTTCGAGATCGTCGGCGTGAAGCCGGGCTTCAACCAGCACGAGGAGAACGGCGAAAGCGCGTTCGAGACGCTCACCGAGAAGAGCTTCGAGGGCAAGTGGAAGGTCATCTTCTTCTACCCGAAGGACTTCACCTTCGTGTGCCCGACCGAGATCGCCGAGTTCGCCCGCCTTGCCGGCGACTTCGAGGATCGCGACTGCGTCGTCCTCGGTGGCTCGACCGACAACGAGTTCTGCAAGCTCGCATGGCGCCGCGACCATCCGGACCTGAACAAGCTTCCGATCTGGTCGTTCGCCGACACCAACGGCTCGCTGGTCGACGGCCTCGGCGTGCGCTCGCCGGACGGCGTGGCCTACCGCTACACGTTCATCGTCGACAACGAGAACACCATCCAGCACGTCTATGCGACCAACCTCAACGTCGGCCGCAACCCGAAGGACACGCTGCGGGTTCTCGACGCGCTTCAGACGGACGAGCTCTGCCCGTGCAACCGCGAGGTCGGTGGCGAGACGCTCGCCGCCTGAGGGACTCGCCCTCACGACCTTCACCGAGACGGACGGCGGAGCCATGGCTCCGCCGTTTTCCCGTTCATGCCCGCGAAACGCGCCTCGCGCACAAGCCGGGTTCGCCACGGAGACCGATCATGTCGATTGACGCCCTGAAGACCGCATTGCCGGACTTCGCCAAGGACACCCGCCTCAACCTCTCCTCGCTTGCCAGCGACGAGACCTTCACCGACCAGCAGAAATTCGGCCTCATGGTCGCCTGCGGCATTGCCAGCCGCAACGCGACCGTGCGCGCCGAACTGCTGGACGAGGCCGCGCCGCATCTTTCCCCCGAGGCGCTTGGCGCGGCAAAGGCCGCCGCCACGATCATGGCGCAGAACAACGTCTACTACCGCTTCGTGCACCTCGCCTCGAACGCGACATACAAGACGATGCCGGCGAAGCTGCGCATGAACGTCATCGGCAAGCCGGGCGTCGACAAGGCCGACTTCGAGCTCTGGTCGCTGGCGGTCTCCGCCATCAACGGGTGCGGCATGTGCATCGACGCCCATGAGGACGTGCTGCGGAAAGCCGGCATGTCGAGCGAGCAGATCCAGACCGCGATCCGCTACGCGGCCATCATCCAGTCGGCCGCCGTCGCGCTCGAGGCGGAGATCGCCGCCTGAGCCACGCCGGCGCGGTTGACCTTTGGCGCGTTTCGCGACACTGAGATTACGAGACATGACCACGGGCGGTGCGGTCTCCGATCGTACCGCCCGCAGCATTTTCGCTCCGGCACGGAGGGGCCCCGCGCAGACGGGACCGTGCCGGCGGAAACCAGCAAGCGGAGGCAGTGCTTGACCCATCAGGATGCGTCCGGCGGCGATCCCGTCCGCCTGCTCGCCGGTTGCGCCCGGCGTGTCGAGGCGGCACTCGACAATGCCCTTGCGACGTCAGCTCTTGCCGGCGAGCACGCCCGTCCGGAACGCCTTGTCGCGGCCATGCGCCATGCGGCCCTCGGTGGCGGCAAGCGGCTTCGCCCGGGCCTCGTCCTGGCCTCGGCAAGACTTTTCGGCCGTGACGACGCGGGAGTGATCCTGGCCGGCGCGGCGCTGGAATGCATCCATTGCTATTCGCTGGTGCACGACGACCTGCCCGCCATGGACGACGACGACATGCGTCGCGGCCGCCCGACCGTGCACAAGGCCTATGACGAGGCGACCGCCATCCTCGCCGGCGACGCCCTGCTCACGCTCGCCTTCGACCTGATCGCGGATCCGGCCGTACACGCCTCCGCCTCCGTGCGTCTGGAGGCGTCGCGCGAACTCGCCCGGGCCGCCGGTCATGGCGGCATGGCGGGCGGCCAGATGCTGGATCTCGCCTCCGAGCACCGCGACCGCAGCGAGCAGGAGGTCCGCCTTCTCCAGGCCATGAAAACCGGCGCGCTGATCCGCTATGCGGCGCGCACGGGCGCGCGTCTTGCCGATGCGACTGAAGCGGACCTCGAACGCATGACGCGCTTCGGGGAGATCATCGGCCTCGCCTTCCAGCTCGCCGACGACCTTCTGGACGTGGAAGGCGACGCCGTCCGTCTGGGCAAGGCCGCCGGCAAGGATGCGGATGCGGGCAAGGCGACGCTCGTCGCACTCAAGGGCACGGCAGAAACACGGGCCGAACTCGAGGGACTCGTTGCAGAAGCCGAAGCCCTTCTCGCGCCTTTCGGGGAAAGGTCGCTTGAACTTGTGGCGCTTGCCCGCTTCGTTGCCGACCGCGACAGCTAGTCAGGCAGGCGCGGCGTGACCACGACGACGCTTCTCGATGTCTGGAGGCATACGGTCACCGCAACCGGCCCCGATCTCGTCCTGCCCGACGGGTGCCGCGACCTGATCGTGGTCTGCGTGCCCGGCTCGGCGCCCACGGCCTTCGTCAGCGAATTGCACAGCGCGCCGGTTCTGGCCACGGGCTTTCCGCCCGGCACGCGGCTGACCGGCTACCGTCTTGCGCCGGGCACACGGATCGAGGCCGGGCCTCTTCTGTCGAGGGTCGTCCACACGGCGGAAGATCCCGGCTCACACCTTTCGCTGATCGAGGAACATTGCTCGCGCGACGCGGGCATCATCGAGGCTTTCGCCGGCATCGAGGCGGCCCCCGTCACGACGGCGGCGGACCTTGCGCGGCGCCTGTCCCTCACGCCCCGGACCCTGCAGCGGCTGTTTTCGGCAAACCGCCTGCCTGCGCCCGGCTTCTGGTTGCGCCTCGCCCGTGCAAGGCGCGCGGCACTGGGACTGAGGGGCGGCGCGTGCCTTGCGGAGATCGCCGCCGACGCGGGGTACGCGGACCAGGCGCATATGACACGCGCCTTCCGCAACTGGTTCGGAGCGACACCGGCACGGCTGAAATCGGATCCGTACCGGCTTTCGCTGCTGGCTCAGTCCGGGCTCGCGGTGCCGGCGACAGGCGAGCAGATCTCGACAAGATAGCCGTCGGGATCGGACACATAGGCTGTCGTCTGGCCCCAGTCCTCCTCCCGCGCATCCTGAACCAGGCGTGCACCCGCCGCACGGGCCGTTGCGAGCGCGCCCGCGACATCGTTGGTCTCGAGCGCGATCTCGAAGACGGGCGCCTCCGGGGCGGCCCGCGCCGGCGCCTTGCCAAGCTGCGTCATCAATGCACGCGAGGAAAACGCCAGCCTGGTTCCACCCGTCGCGAGTTCGCCGTAGGCACCGCTTTCATGCAGGAACCCGGTCTTGAGCCCGAAGGCGCTCTCGTAGAATGCCAGCGAGCGGGCGACATCCTCCACATAGAGGATCGTGTAGCGAAATTTCATGAGGGAGACCTCCTGTTCGACTGTTCCCGCATCCGGATACAGCGCATCCAAAAGCCCGTCTTGAAGATTTGCGACACGCCCCGAGGCAGACCCTAGAACGCCGCACCCAGAAAGCTGCGCATGTGAAAGGCGGCCTCGTCATATCCTTGCGCGTGATCGCGTCCGAAGGGGCAGGCGCGTCGCGCCAGACACCCGCGATGACAGTCGGCGGAGGGGTTCGCCACAAGCCACGACAGGCAGCGGGGCACGTCATACCCGCTGGAGGAGAGCGCCCCGGCGGGACAGGCGGAGATGCACGGCGTGTCGGCGCATGTGGGACACGGACCGTCACGACCGCCTCCGGTCACCGGCAGGACCTCCCGGGCAAGAAACGCGGCACGCAGGCCCAGCCACGGGCCATGAGGCTCATCGGCGAGCACCCCCATGGGCGAGCGTGAGAACCCGCCGGTGCGCAATGCCCAGCGCTGGAACGGGTAATATGGCGGCCCGTCAAAGGGAAAGACCACGCCGAGCCGCGCGCCGTCCGCAAGCACGGTGAGTGCCGCGCGCGTATAGCGGTCGAGCGGATCGGGCGCACCATCGTGCCACTCGGCCCGTTCTTTCAGGATCGGAAGAAGCGTGTTCGACAGGCTGCCGACGACGAGAACGGTGGCGGCGGGTGCACCGTCCGGCAAGGCGGGAACGTCGTCATCGGGTCCGGTGCGAAAACCGCCCGCGACAAGAAACCCGGCGCGGGCGAGGCGCTCGCCGAAGTCGGCAAGCCATGCCCCGTCCCGCGCCGGGCCGGTCATCACTTCACGCGGTCGCGCTTGGCAAGCGTGCGAAGGCGCAGGGCGTTCAGCCGGATGAAGCCGGCCGCGTCCTTCTGGTCGTAGGCGCCGTGATCGTCCTCGAAGGTGACGAGCTCTTCCGAGTAGAGCGAATACGGCGACCGGCGACCGACCACGATCACGTTGCCCTTGTAGAGCTTCAGGCGAACGTCACCGGTGACCTTCTCCTGGCTCTTGTCGATGGCGGCCTGCAGCATCTCGCGCTCGGGCGAGAACCAGAAGCCGTTATAGATCAGCTCCGCGTAACGCGGCATCAGCTCGTCCTTGAGATGCGCCGCGCCGCGATCGAGCGTGATCGACTCGATCGCGCGATGCGCCTCCAGCAGCACGGTGCCGCCAGGCGTCTCGTAGACGCCGCGCGACTTCATGCCCACAAAGCGGTTCTCGACCAGGTCGATCCGGCCGATGCCGTTGTCGCGACCATAGTCGTTGAGCTTCGCGAAGAGCGTGGCCGGCGACATGGCCTCGCCATTGAGCGAAACCGCGTCTCCCTTCTCGAAACCGATGGTGATCTCGGTGGCCACGTCCGGCGCGTCCATCGGCGACACGGTGCGCTGGTGGACGTACTCCGGCGGCTCCTCCCACGGATCCTCGAGCACCTTACCTTCCGACGAGGAATGCAGCATGTTGGCGTCGACCGAGAAGGGCGACTCGCCACGCTTGTCCTTGGGCACCGGAATCTGGTGCTTCTCCGCGAAGTCGATCAGGTCGGTCCGCGACTTGAAGGTCCAGTCACGCCAGGGCGCGATCACCTTGATGTCCGGATCCAGCGCATAGGCGGAAAGCTCGAAGCGAACCTGATCGTTGCCCTTGCCGGTCGCGCCATGGGCGATGGCGTCGGCGCCGGTCTCGTGCGCGATCTCGATCAGGCGCTTGGAAATCAGCGGCCGTGCGATCGAGGTGCCGAGCAGGTAGGTCCCCTCGTAGACGGTGTTCGCGCGGAACATCGGGAAGACGAAGTCGCGGATGAACTCCTCGCGCAGGTCGTCGATGTGGATTTCCTTGATGCCGAGCAGTTCGGCCTTCTTGCGCGCCGGCTCGAGTTCCTCGCCCTGGCCGAGATCGGCGGTGAAGGTCACCACCTCGCAGCCGTACTCGGTCTGCAACCATTTCAGGATGATCGAGGTATCGAGGCCGCCTGAATAGGCGAGCACCACCTTCTTGATGTCTTTGTGAGCCATGGGGTCCGTTGTCCAGTCCTGGGCGGGGTTGCGGCGATCCGGCGGGCCGTGTCACGGCGCGCGGGTCTGCCGGCGGATGAAATCCGGCCGCACTGTAGCTTCTGCGCGCGCGAGCGCAAGCCGGGAAAGCCCTGTATCCGGCGTCCCTCTCACCCGCGAGAGCCGGGCTCCCAGCCTTCCGGCGCCATCTCGAAGCCGGCAAACTCGAAGCCCGGAGCCACGGTGCATCCGACCAGCGTCCACGCGCCCAGGCTCTCCGCCGCCTGCCATGCATCGGCGGGCACCACGCCCTGCGGCCGCTCACCAACGCCGAGGTCCGGCCCGAGCGTCAACGTGCGGGCGTCCTCGCCATCCTTGGAAATCCTGAGGGCAAGCGGCGCGCCCGCGTGCCAGTGCCAGGTCTCCACCGCGTCGACCCGGTGCCAGGCCGAGCATTCCCCCGCCTGCAACAGGAAGTAGATCGCCGTCGAACGTGCACGGCCGTCTCCGTCCGTCAGCGGATCGCGGAAGGTCTCGACGTAGTGGCCGCCTTCCGGGTGCGGCGTCATGTCGAGCAGATCGATGATCTGCGCGGCGGTCATGGCGGTGTCTTGCATCTTCATCCTTCCGGTCAGGCGTTGTCCTTGCGGCGTCGTATCTCCGCGAAGACCTCCGCGTCGCTCGCATCCTCAAGGCCGAGCCTTGCGCGGATGGCCGGGTCGGCTGCCCGAAGGAACGGGTTGGTGGCCAGTTCCTGCGCCATCGTGGTCGGCAGTGTCGCACGCCCGTCCGCACGCAGGCTCTCCACCTCCCGTGCCCGCTCCACGAGCCTGGCATTGTCCGGATCGATCGTGAGCGCGAAGCGGGCATTGGCGAGCGTGTATTCGTGGCCGCAATGGATCGCCGTTTCCCCCGGAAGACGCTCGACGAGACGCGCCAGGGACTCCCACATCATCGTCATGTCGCCTTCGAACACGCGCCCGCAGCCAAGCGAGAAAAGCGTGTCGCCCGTATGGGCGAACTTGAGCGCCGGCGCATGCCAGGAAATCTGATCGAGCGTGTGCCCCGGCGTCGCGATCGCGTCAAAGGCGATCCCGCCGATGGTGACCGTGTCGCCGTCGCCGACACCCTCGTCGAGCCCGGCGATCCTGTCGCGCGACATTTCTGGTCCCACGGCCCGCGCGCCGGTTTGCGCCTTCAGCGCCTCCAGCCCCTGCACATGGTCGAAGTGGTGGTGCGTGATCAGGATGTCGGTGAGCGTCCAGCCCGTATCGGCAAGCGCCTTGAGATAGGGAGCAGCCTCGGGAACATCGAACGCAATCGTGCGCCCGCTTTCCGGCAGATGCACGAGAACGCCGAAATTGTCCTGCAGGCACGAAAACTGCCGGATCCGCGCCATTTCATCTGTGGTGCCCATGCTGGAACTCCTTATGGTTCGCGCCGGGGTCAGACTGCACGCCCGCTCCCGCGCGCACAAGACCCGGCGCGGTGGCATCCGGGCGAATGTCCGAACGGGTTGCATCGCGGTCCCGGGAAGGGTTCAATCGCACCCCGGCCGGCGTTGCAAGCGGCCGACACCGTTCTCCCGAGGGACGCCGTCGCCTGCCCATGTATCTCGACGCCAGACACCAGCGAACATTCTACGACCTACCTCTCGGGCGCATGCTCCGCGTGCTCGTGGGCGCACGCGTGCGGGCCTTCTGGCCCGGGCTTTCGGGACGGCGGATGATCGGCATCGGCTATGCCGGCCCCTACATGCGCCCCTATCTCGACGAGGCAGAGTGCTGCGTCGCGGCCATGCCGGCCCAGCAGGGCGTGGTCGCCTGGCCGCGCGGAGGGCGTAACTCGGCCACCCTGGTGGATGACGACGAGCTGCCGTTTCCCGACCATGTGTTCGACAACGCCCTGGTTGTTCATGCGCTCGACCATGCCCGCGACCCCGAGGCCGTGCTGCGCGAGGTCTGGCGGGTTCTCGTGCCCGGCGGACGGATCCTGGTCGTGGTGCCCAACCGGCGCGGCCTCTGGGCGCGGTCCGAGATCTCGCCCTTCGGATACGGACGCCCCTACTCCCGCCGGCAGATCGAGGCGCTTCTGCGCGACTGCCAGTTCGAGCCACGCGGCAGCGGCGAGGCGCTGTTCATGCCGCCCACGCGCTCCCGGCTGCTCCTGCGCGGCGCCCGGACGTGGGAGGGCATCGGCCGGCGGCTCTGGCCGGCCTTTGCCGGGCTTCTTGTCGTGGAAGCGGAAAAGCAGGTCTATCGCGGCAATCTGGTGCGCGAGGAACGCGTGACGCGCTCCTTCCGCCCGCTGTTCATCCCCGACGGAGCCACGACCGGTCTGTCGGGGCACGGGCTCGGCAGCGGCGCGACGCGGCGGGTCAGCGCTTCAGGAGAAACAGGGCCTGTTCGCCGATCAGGTTCCACACCCACCACGGCGCGGTGAAGCCCACCGGTTCCCCCCGCGCATTGAGCGCCATGGCCTTCTCCATCTTCGCATCCACCTCGTCGCACATGAGCACGAAGTCACGAATGGTGCAGAAGTGGATGTTCGGCGTGTCGTACCAGCTGTAGGGCAGGTAGTCGGTGACCGGCATGCGCCCCTCGAACATGAGCTGCAACCGGTTGCGCCAATGCCCGAAATTGGGGAACGACACGATCACGTTGGCGCCGATGCGCAGAAGCTCGCGCAGGACCTGGCGCGGCGCATAGGTCGCCTGCAGCGTCTGACTGAGGATCACGAAGTCGAAGGCATCGTCGGGATAGTCGGCGAGATCGCGGTCCGCGTCGCCCTGCACGACGGACAGGCCGCGTGCCACGCAGGCGTTCACGCCCGCCTGGGAAAGCTCCATGCCGCGCCCGTCGACTTGCCTCTCTCGCACCAGAAGGTCGAGAAGCGCGCCGTCGCCGCAGCCGATATCCAGCACCCGCGCCCCCGGGGTCACGAGATCGCAGACGAGCCGGTGGTCTCCACGTTCGATCACGTTCGTTGTCGTGTCGTTCATGCTCCTGCCTCCGCGGATGCCTCGAGCGGAGCGGGAATGCCGCGCGCATGGGCGGCACCGGTGAGGAAGCCCAGCACGGTTCGGAACATTTCCGGCTCGTCGAGCAGGAAGGCGTCGTGTCCGCGATCGCTCTCCACCTCGACGAAGGAGACATTGGCGGCCGCCGCATTGAGCGCGCGCACCACCGCCTTGCTTTCGGCGGTCGGGAACAGCCAGTCGGAGGTGAAGGACATCACGCAGAAGCGGGTCGGCGAATGCAGGAACGCACGCGCGAGCGACCCGCCGTAGTCGGCGGCAAGGTCGAAATAGTCCATCGCCCGCGTCACATAGAGATAGGAGTTCGGGTCGAACCGGTCGACGAAGGTCATGCCCTGGTGCCGCAGGTAGCTCTCGATCTGGAAATCGGCCTCGAACCCGAAGGTGATCTCCTCGCGATCCTGCAGGTTGCGCCCGAACTTCCGGTGCAGCGCCGGATCCGAAAGATAGGTGATATGCGCGGCCATGCGCGCCACCGCCAGTCCCTTGGAGGGGCGCACGCCGCGCTCGAAATACCGGCCGCCACACCAGTTCGGGTCCGCCATGACGGCCTGCCGGCCGACCTCGTGGAAGGCGATGTTCTGCGAGGAATGACGCGCGGCCGAGGCGATCGGCAGGGCGGTGAAGACCCGCTGCGGATAGCTCGCCGCCCATTGCAGCACCTGCATGCCGCCCATGGAGCCGCCGACCACCGCGAACAGCGTCTCGATGCCGAGGTGGTCGAGAAGCACGGCCTGCGCGTTGACCATGTCGCGGATGGTGACGAGCGGAAGGTCCAGTCCCCATCGCTGCCCCGTGGCAGGGTTGGTGGAAGCCGGCCCAGTGGTCCCGAGGCAACCGCCAAGCACATTGGCGCAGATGACGAAATAGTGGTTCGTGTCGACCGGGCGTCCCGGACCGACCAGCATCGACCACCAGCCCGGCTTGCCCGTTAGCGGGTTCTGCGAGGCCACATACTGGTCGCCGGTCAGCGCGTGGCAGACGAGGACCGCGTTCGAGCGGTCGGCATTGAGCGTGCCATAGGTCTCGTAGGCGATCTGCCAGGGGTCGAGAACCGGCCCTGAATCGAGCTTGAGCGCCTTGTCTCCGGAAAAGCGCACGACCTGGCTCGTCGGCGTGTCCGCCTCGCTTGCCGGCGAGGCACGCAGGGTCGAGCCTCCGCTGTCGTGGTCCTGCCCGCTGGTATCGTCCCTCATCGCGCCCTGGCGCTCCTGCTGCATTTGCTCCGTGCGACTGCGCCCCAACGGTCGACCTTTTCGCCGAAACGGCGCGCCGTGGGCGCAGGCAGTCGGGAGGTTCGAGAGGTAGGAGCCCGATCTTGCAAGGTCAATGTTTTCTTTTGCCAACACCCGGTCAACTGCCTATGAATGGCGCGGTTCCGCTCGCGTCTTGGTGACAGTCGCCATGGACCGCACGGACAGCGTTCCCACCCGCATGAACCGGTCGAGACACATGCAGCCGACGACTTCCGCCTCCAGCGCCGACACCGTTTCCTCCAGCCGCCCGATGCCGCGTCCCGGCGTGATGGAGATCGCTCCCTATGTGCCCGGGCGCACCAAGTCGACCGGCGGCGGCAAGCTGTACAAGCTGTCCTCGAACGAGACGCCGCTCGGCGCCAGCCCGGCAGCCATCGAGGCCTATCGGGGCGAGGCCGCGCACCTGGAGCTTTACCCCGACGGAGGCTCCTTGATGCTGCGCGAGGCGATTGCGGACGTGCACGGCCTCAATGCGGACCGCATCATCTGCGGCAACGGGTCCGACGAGATCCTCGAGCTGGTCGCGCGCGCCTACATCGGCCCCGGAGACGAGGCCGTCTACAGCGAATACGGCTTCCTAGTCTACAAGATCGCCATTCTCGCCGCCGGCGGCACGCCCGTCGTCGCGGCCGAGAAGGACATGACCACGGACGTCGACGCGATGCTTGCCTGCGTCACGGACAAGACCCGCGTCGTCTTCCTCGCCAATCCGAACAATCCCACGGGCACCTACCTGCCGTTCGACGAGATCCGCCGCCTCCACGCCGGATTGCCGCCGCACGTGCTGCTCGTGCTCGACGCGGCCTATGCGGAATACGTTCGCCGCAACGACTACGAGGCCGGCATCGAACTGGCGGCGACCGCCGACAACGTTCTGATGACGCGCACCTTCTCCAAGATCTACGGCCTTGCGGCCCTGCGCATCGGCTGGGCCTACGGGCCCGCGCATGTCATCGACGCGCTGAACCGCATTCGCGGCCCCTTCAACGTCTCCGCGGCCTCGCAGGCCGCCGGCAGCGCGGCGATCCGCGACCGGGCCTTCCTCGACGCCGCCGTCGACCACAACGACACGTGGCTGCCCTGGGTGACGAAGGAGATGGAAGCGCTCGGCCTCACCGTGACGCCGAGCGTGGGCAACTTCGTGCTGCTGCATTTTCCCCGCGACACGGGCAAGACGGCGAGCGACGCGGACCGATATCTGAGCGACCGTGGATGCGTGCTGCGCCTGGTCGGGGCCTATGGCCTTCCGGACGCACTGCGCATGTCGATCGGCTCCGAGGAGGCCAATCGCACCGTTGTCGCCGTGTTGAAGGAATATCTCGCGGCGTGACCTTTCAGGACGCGGAACGTCGAACCGCTCCGCTCTCAAAGTCAAAGCCTGCACCATGTCCAAACCGAAGTTTCGCCGCCTCGCCCTGATCGGCATTGGCCTGATCGGCTCCTCGATCGCCCTCGCCGCCCGCCGCGAGGGGCTGGCCGATGAAATCGTCATTTCCACGCGCTCCGAGCACACGCTGAGACGCGCGGAGGAGCTGAACCTGGGCGACCGCTACTGCCTCGACGCGGCGGACGCCGTGGCCGGGGCGGATCTCGTCATCCTCTGCGTGCCGGTCGGCGCCAGCGAGGCAATCGCCAAATGGATCGCACCGGCACTGGCGCCGGGCGCGATCATTTCCGACGTGGGCTCGACCAAGAGCTCCGTCGTGCGCCAGATGCAGCCGCATCTGCCAGCGAACGTGCATTTCATTCCGGGCCACCCGATCGCCGGCACGGAGGAATCCGGCCCCGATGCCGGCTTCCCGGAGCTGTTCCGGAACCGCTGGTGCATTCTGACCCCGGTCGAGGGAACGGACGAGGACGCGCTCGCGCGCCTCTCCGGGTTCTGGGAGGCCCTGGGCTCGATGGTCGAGGTGATGGACCACGAGCATCACGACCTGGTGCTCGCCATCGTGTCCCATGTGCCGCACATCATCGCCTACAACATCGTCGGCACGGCGGACGACCTGGAGGCGGTCACCAAGTCGGAAGTCATCAAGTACTCCGCCTCGGGCTTTCGCGACTTCACCCGTATCGCCGCCTCCGACCCGACCATGTGGCGGGACGTGTGCCTGCACAACAAGGACGCCATCCTGGAGATGTTGTCGCGGTTCTCGGAGGATCTGGCGGCGCTTCAGCGCGCGATCCGCTGGAGCGACGGCGCCGCGCTCTTCGAGCTGTTCTCGCGCACCCGAGACATCCGTCGCTCGATCATCGAGGCCGGTCAGGATACCGCCGTGCCGAACTTCGGCCGCGATACCAAGGATGCTGCGGAGGCATCCGACGCAAACTGACGGTGAAGCGGGGGGGGAACCGCCCCGCCCCTCAATCGTCGAGCAGCATGATCTCGTCCCGCCCGGCGCAGGTGGCCAGCGCCTCGCGCACGCTGCGTCCGTCGCCAATCGGCGCCTCGGGCCAGATCTCGGCAAGCGGCACGAGCACGAATGCGCGCTCACCCATGCGCGGATGGGGAACGGTGAGCCCTTCCTCATCCACCTTCGCCTCGCCGTAGAGGAGCAGGTCGATGTCGATGGTCCTCGGCCCCCAGCGCACATCACGCACGCGGCCCAGTTCCTTCTCGACCTCAAGACACCGCGCAAGCAGGTCCGCCGGCGCCAGGTCCGTCTCGATCACCACGCAGGCGTTACGGTAGTCGTCCTGCGGCACCGGCCCCCAGGGCGGGGTCCGGTAGTCGGACGAGCGCGCGACGATGTCGATGCCGGGCGTCGCCGAAAGCCTGGCCAATGCCTCCGCCAGGTTGGCGCTTGTGTCCCCGAGGTTGGACCCGAGTCCCAGTGCCGCGCGCACGCGCGTGCCGCCGCTCATGCCAGCCCCTCCTGCAGGGTCGCTGTCACGATGCGTGCCGCATCCGCATGAGGCTGGACGTTGTGGACACGCACCATGGACGCTCCCTTCATCATCGCGATCGTGTGCAGGGCGAGCGATCCATAGAGCCGGTCGTCGGTCTCGACCGACAGGACGGCGCCGATCATGCGCTTGCGCGAGGCCCCGACCATCAGCGCGCGACCGTGCCGGGCGAAATGCTCCAGCCGGTTGATGATCGAGAAGTTCTGTTCCAGCGTCTTTCCGAACCCGATGCCGGGATCGAGCATCTGCCGCTCAGCCGGGATGTTCGCACGTTCGGCGATTTCCATCGAACGCTCAAAGAAGCGGTCGATGTCGGCGAAAATGTCCGCCTGCGGATCGGCCTTTTCCCGGTTGTGCATCATGATGATGCCGGCCTGCGCCTCGGCCACGACGTCGGCCATGGCCGGATCGTGTTGCAGCCCCCAGACATCGTTCACGATTGCCGCCCCGCGCGCGCAGGCGCGCCGCGCGATTTCCGCCTTGTAGGTATCGATGGAAACCGGGGTGCCAAGGGCGATCACATCGCCGATCGCGGGCTCGAGACGGCGCCATTCCTCGTCGAAGGAAACGGGGGTCGCGCCCGGCCTCGTGCTTTCCGCCCCCACGTCGACCACATCGGCGCCATGGGCGATCATCTTGCGCGCGCTGGCGACCGCGTCATCGGGATCGAGGAACCGCCCGCCATCCGAAAAGGAATCCGGCGTCACGTTGACGATGCCCATCACCAGCGGCCGCTTCAGGGAAAGCCCGGTTCCACGAAAGCGAAACTCTGAGGGTGCCGAGGCAGTGGCCATGGGTGCGATCCGTCATTCACGGCACGTCGCTGCCGCTAGAGAAACTTCCGCCATCGCAGCCCCCGATGCGCGAACGGGTGGGCCGGACAACGATCGGCCGCCGGCGGTTTACCGCCGGGTCGGCGAGGTCTTGCGCGCTTTGCCACCGCACGTCAAGCGCCGATCATGCGGTCCGGGCAGCGGCAAGTCGGCCAAACACCATATATGACCCGACGGCGATCGCGGCCATGCACGGCGGCACGATCGCGATACTGAGAAGCGGATCGCCAATCGCGGCTGCGACAAGGCTCCCGAGGAGGCCTGCGCCGAACTGAAGGAAGCCCATCAGGGCGGAGGCCGCGCCCGCGATCTGCGGAAAGCCCTGCAAGGCCGCCGTCGTCGGCCCCGGCAGCGAGATCGCCAGGCTGAAGGCATAAAGGCCGACGGGAAGCATGGTGCCGAGGAAGCTCGGATCGCCAGAGGTGGCCTCGATCACCATGGCCAGGCTGGCAAGCAGCAGCCCGCACATGGAGTACGGCAGGAGCCGGGATGCATCCATGCGGCGCAGGAGCTGACTGGTCAGGATCGTTCCGGAAATGAAGGAGCCCGACTGCACCATCATGCCGAACCCGAACTGCGTCGGCGACAGGCCGACCCGGTCGATGATGACGAAAGGCAGGATCGAGGCGAGCGTGTAGATCGTGCCGATCCCGAAACCGACCATCAGGCTCGGCTGCAGGAAACGCGGGTCCCGGATCAACCGCGCATAGTTGGAGAAGAAGCGACGGGGCGCCATGTGCCCGCGATCGATGAAGGCGTTGGTCTCGTGCTGCAGCCAGATCACGACCGCGAGCAGGACAAAGCCGTAGATCAGCATGGCCCAGAAGATCTCGCGCCATCCGAACAGCTCCAGCGTGATCGCTCCGATCGTCGGTGCCAGCGCCGGGCCAAGCGCGAGCATCATCGCGATGGTGTTCATGATCCTGGCGGACGCCTGTCCCGTGAACTGATCGCGCACGATGGCGCGCGAGGCCGCGACGCCGACGGACGCGCCGATGCCCTGAAGCGTGCGCGCGATCAGCATCCACTCGATGGTCGGTGCCCATGTCGCGACGATGGTCGAGGCCAGATACAGAAAGAGGAACCCGATGGTCACCGGCTTGCGGCCGAAGGCATCCGTCAGCGGACCGCACAGGAGCTGCGTCAGCGCGAAGCCGGTGAAATAGGCCGTCAGCGTCAGCTTGATCATCGACTGCGACGTCGAGAACGCTTCCGCAAGCACCGGCATCGCCGGCGTGTAGAGCGCCATGGTGATCGGCCCGATGGCAACCAGCGCCGCGCCGATAACGGCGGTGCGCCGTTCCCCCATCAGCGGGCCGGGATGCGTGGCGGTCGCGACGACGCTTGCCGGGGACGCTGCCGCGCCTGTCGAACAGGTAGGGGGAGGTGTCATTTGCGCTCGGGTTCCGAAACTGAGGAAAGGTTGTCGTGGATCCGGGCAAGCAATGCGTAGGCAAGCTTGCCTTCCTCATCGCTCATGCCGTCGAGAGCAGCGGCGCGAATGCCGATCGCAACCTCGTGGATGCGTTCAAGTACTCCCTGCGCGGCATCGGTGAGGACCACGCATTTGGCCCGGCGGTCGCCGGGATCGGGCCGCCGCTCCACATAGCCGGCGGCCTCCAACCGATCCAGAACACCGCTCAACGTCATCGGCTCGACACCCAGACGCTCCGCAAGCGCGCCCTGGCGGAAGTGCGGATAATGCTCGATGAAGGCAAGCGTCCGCGCCTCCGATGCCGTCAGGCCGGTGTCGGTCTGGGCGAGGGCCCTTTCGAAACGGCGTCGCAGCAAGCGCGCGATATCGCCGACAAGAAAACCGACCGGGCGCGAGAGGATGTCCGGATCCATAAGTCATCCATATTTTATGGGTTCCTTATCATCTAGGCGGCGCGCGGGCCCGTGTCAAGGCGCACGCGGGTCCGCAACGGCAATGCTGCATTGCAAGAGTGCGCCCCCCGGTTTATAGAAGGCCGCGAAAAGCCGCGGGTCCAAGCACCCGCGGCAACTGTTTTTGGAGCACTCACCACATGGATTTGCGCAACATCGCCATCATCGCGCACGTCGATCATGGCAAGACGACCCTGATTGACGTGCTCTTGAAGCAGTCCGGCTCCTTCCGCGACAATCAGCGTACGGAAGAGCGCATGATGGACTCCAACGATCTGGAGCGTGAGCGCGGCATTACCATTCTCGCGAAAGTGACCTCGCTCACCCATGGCGACACGCGCATCAACATCGTCGACACGCCCGGCCACGCCGACTTCGGCGGCGAGGTGGAGCGCATCCTGCACATGGTCGACGGCGTCGTGCTTCTGGTCGATGCCGCCGAGGGTCCGATGCCGCAGACCAAGTTCGTGCTTGGCAAGGCCCTGAAGCTCGGCCTGCGCCCGATCGTGGCGATCAACAAGATCGACAAGCCCGACCAGCGCGCAGAGGAAGTGCTCGATGAGGTGTTCGACCTCTTCGCCGCGCTCGACGCCGATGAGGACCAGCTCGACTTCCCGGTCCTCTACGGTTCGGCCAAGCAGGGCTGGATGGCGACGGACCCCTCGGGCCCGCAGGATTCGATGGATCCGCTCTTCGACCTGGTGCGCACCCACGTCAACCCGCCCGTCGCCGAAGAGGGCGCGTTCCGGATGCTCGCGACCACGGTGCAGTCGAACCCGTTCCTGGGCCGCATTCTCACGGGACGCATCGTCTCGGGCGAGGCGCTCCCCAACATGGCCGTGAAGGCGCTGTCGCGTGACGGCAAGGTCGTCGAGACCGGCCGCATCTCCAAGGTGCTGGCGTTCCGCGGCCTCGAGCGCCAGCCGATCGAGAAGGGCGAGGCGGGCGATATCGTCTCGCTGGCGGGCCTGTCCGAGGCAACGGTTTCCGACACGATCTGCGCTCCCGAGGTTGCCGGGCCGATCGAGGCCCAGCCGATCGACCCTCCGACGCTCTCCATGACCTTCCGCGTCAACGACGGGCCGCTTGCCGGAACCGAGGGCGACAAGGTCCAGTCCCGCGTCATCCGCAAGCGCCTGATGGACGAGGCCGAAGGCAACGTCGCGCTCAAGATCGAGGATGCGGAAGACGCCGATGCCTTCATCGTCGCCGGTCGTGGCGAGCTTCAGCTCGCCATCCTCATCGAGAACATGCGCCGCGAGGGCTTCGAGCTTTGCGTCGGACGTCCGCGCGTGGTCTTCCAGACCGG
>MDTG01181351.1_pt1 | contig 43025 bp, 33 predicted proteins | sample 811421 | NCBI WGS metagenome assembly MDTG01 (sample SAMN05326645, study PRJNA326480) | marine metagenome | isolation source: seawater | place: Pacific Ocean: South East | collected 2011 | reverse complement strand
TCGTCGTCGTCGTCGTCGTCGTCGTCTTCGTCGTCGTCGTCGTCGTCGTCTTCGTCGTCGTCTTCGTCGTCGTCGTCGTCTTCGTCGTCTTCGTCGTCGTCGTCGTCACTCTTGCCAGGCTTGTCGTCGCCGTCGTTGTCCTTGCAGCGATGCCCTGACTTGCCGTGGCCCTTGTCGCCGCAGCCCTTCTTGGAGGCGGTCTCCACGAGGAACACGGGGCCTGTGGAGTTGAAGAAGCGACCGGTGAGGCGGAAGCGCTTCCCCAGCTTGCCGTGCTGCTTGAGGTCAGCCTTGCTGAACTCCGCCAGCACGCAGCCTGAGGCCGCGTCGAAGGTCGTGCGTGTCGGGCTGGCGCACTTGCCCGTGTCGAGCGCCGTGAGCTTGAGGGTGCTAGCCACCACCTCCGCGAAGGTTGGGTCGAGGGGGCAGCCCGTCGGCGGGCAGGGCAGGCAGAAGCGAGCCGTGAGGGTGGCCTCGGATCCCTTGAGACCGTCGACCGAGAGCAGGCGCCCTTCGCGCTCGATCAGCGCGAACTCGAACACGACTTGATCGTGACCGACGTTGCCCGCGCAGTCGGTCGCCTCCACGCGCAGCACGTGCGAGCCGAGGACGGGCAGGCCGAGGTCGCAGAAGAGCCTCTCCGTCAGCACGGCGTCGGCGGGGATCTCCTGGCCGTCCAGCAAGACGCGCACGGACTCGACGCCGCCCGCCACGCCGTCCTCGTCAGCGACCGTGTATTCCGGCGTGAGCGGGAGGTCGTTGTCTGGGTGCCGGCAGGCGTCGAGGAGGTCGGCGTTCAGGTCGCCGCGATCCGAGGAGTAGCTGCCGCGGTAGCCGAGCCACCCCGAGATCCCGAACTTCAGGTTCTTGCCGTTGGCGCCCTCGCCGAGCTGGAACCCGTACTGCCGGCTCGCCGGGCGGTGCAGGATCTGGAGGGTCTTGCCGTGGAAGCCGCCGCGGCCCTTGAAGGTGCTGCGCGACTCGTCGACGACGAAGAGCTCCCACTTCGAGGGGTCGATCGGACCTACAGGCGCGTAGTGCTGGGGGTCGAGCTCCAGCTTGGGGCCAGGCTGCTGGCTGGGGACGAGCCACAGGGTCACGTCCCACTGCTTGTTCGGCTGGGTCGCGCTCTTGATCTTCGCCTCGAGCAAGAGGGCGCCGTCGCGCCGCTCGAGCTTGGGGTTGGCCTGGAAGCGGTAGACGGGGCCACCCGGCAGGTCGGGGAGCCAGAACGCGTGGCCGCCGGAGTAGGAGGTGTGCGTCGCCTCGGCCTCCTCGGGGCGCCAGGTGTCGCCGGGGCACTGGGACAAGGCCGCAAGGTCGACGTTCAGGTCTCCGCGGTCGGCCGAGAAGCTGCCGCGGTAGCCGAGCCAACCCGAGATCCCGAGCTTCAGGTTCTTCCCGTTGGCGCCCAGGCCGAGCTGGAAGCCGTAGCGCTTGTCGGTCGGGCGGTGGATCAGGGTGAGCTGCTTCCCGGAGAAGGCGCCCTTGCCCTTGAAGCCGCTGCGGGCCTCGTCGAGCACGTAGAAGGACCACGTCGCTGGGTCGATCGGGCCCTGGGGGGCGTAGTGCTGCGAGTGGAGCTCGAGCTTGGGGCCCGGCGTGGCGGAGGGCGTGAGCCAGAGCGTGACCTCCCACTGCTTGCTCGCGGAGGCGGCGCTCACGATGGTCGCTTCGAGGAGGAGGTCGCCGTTGGCCTGATCGTTCAGGCGGGGCGTCCCCTTGAACACGTACTTCGGCCCGCCCGGGAGGTCCGGGAGCCAGAAGGCGTGCCCGCCCGAGCTCGGGCTGTGGGTCGCGGCCGCGGGGCTCGGGCGCCAGCTGCGCACGCCCGCGCCGGGCCCGCAGCGCTGGCACTCTGGGCTGCACTTGCCGCACAGGTCGGGGACGTAGCGGTACACGCTCAGCGGATAGGGCTCGGTGTGCGGGGTCGCGACGGGGTTCGTGATCGAGACCACGGGGGCCGTCGTGTCGATCACGAACGCGAGCTGTGCGGTGGCCGCCCCGCGCACGCTCTCCGCTCGCACGACCAGCTCGTACCGCCCAGGGTCGGAGAAGGTCGAGCCGCCCGACACGGGGTGCGCGACGCCCGCGAGGGTGCGCGTGCCGCTGATCGTCACGCTCGCACCCGCCCACGCTTCGTAGGTGACGGTGACCGGCCCGGCGTGGCAGGAGTCGGGCGCGGGGCTCGTGATCGTGAGGCCCACCTCGACGACCCGCACGAGCACGTCGCAGGTGGCCTCGTTGCCCGCGCGATCCGTGGCGCGGAAGGTGACGTCGGTCTCAGAGCCGACCGGGAAGGGACCCGTGAAGGACCACGAGACGACGGGGGCTGCGTCGCACTCGTCCGTCGCGGTCGCCTGGCCCGCCCACGCGACGAGCTCGGGGTCGTTCGTGGGGACGGCACCGCCCGGAGGCGCCTCGAGCTCCAAGGCGGGTGGACACGTCAGGACGGGGGGCGCGCGGTCTTCGACCGTGACGAGCTGGGTGGCGCTGGCCTGGTTCCCCGTGGCGTCGGTGGCCGTCCACGTGACCGTCGTCGTCCCCAACGTGAAGAGCGCAGGCGCGTCGTTGCTGACGGCTGGGTCAGGGTCGCAGTTGTCGCTGACGACAGGGGTCCCCAAAGGCACGGCCTGGCCGCTCGGGCTCGTGCAGGCCACGACGACGGCGGGGGGCGCCGTGATCGAAGGCGGCGTGTCGTCTGGCAGCACGACCACGGTCTGAGTGTCTTGCGCGGAGTTCCCCGCGGCGTCTGTCGCCTTCCATGTCACGATCGTCGTGCCCACCTGGAAGAGCGCGGGGGCGTCGTTCGTGACCGCAGGGCTCGGGTCGCAGTCGTCGCTCACGACGGGCGAGCCGAGGGGCACGGGCTGGCCGCCTGGGACCGAGCAGGGGACGGTCACGTCCGCGGGCGCCGTGATCGAAGGCGGCGTCACGTCGGGGAGGATCGTGACGACCTGGGTGTCCTGGGCGACGTTCCCGCCCGCGTCCGTCGCCGTCCACGTGACCACCGTCGTCCCCACCGGGAAGGGGGCGGGGGCGTCGTTCGTGACGGTCACTGGGCCGCAGGCGTCGAAGGTCGTCGGGGTGCCCAGGTCAGGCGGCACGCCCGTGGCCGCCTGGCAGATCAGGGAGACGTCTGGCGGGGCCGTGATCGTGGGGGCGACCGTGTCCACGACGGTGACGCGCGTGGTCGCGGTGGCCTTGTTTCCTGAGGCGTCGATCGACACCCAGGTCACGACGGTCACGCCGAGGGGGAAGCGCGCGGGGGCGTCCCCTGAGAGCGAGGGGTCGGGGTCGCACAGGTCGCTCGTGGTCGCGACGAGCTGCACGACCTCGCCCAGCGGTGACCTGCATTCGACCACGACGTCGGTCGGAGGGGCGATCGCGGGCGGCGTGGTGTCTCGGACGACGACGGTCTGAAGCGCGATCGAGGTGTTTCCAGCCGCGTCCCGGGCCGTCCACGTGACGGTCGTCGTCCCCAAGGGGAAGAGCGCGGGGGCGTCGTTCGTGACCGTGGGAACCGCGGTGCAGTCGTCCACCACGACGGGCGACCCGAGGCTCACCGCCGTTCCTTGCTGCGAGGTGCACTCGACCTGGAGGTTCGCGGGGGCCTCGATCGAGGGCGAGAGCACGTCTGCGACCGTGACCTGCTGCGTCGCCGTGCCCACGTTGCCGCTGGCGTCCGTGGCCGTCCACGTGACCACGGTCGTCCCTACGGGGAAGAGCGCGGGGGCGTCGTTCGTGACCGCGAGCGCGCCGTCGCAGGCGTCCGTGGCGGACCCCGAGCCCAGGCCCACGGGCGTCCCCTGCGCGCCCTGGCAAGGCACCGCGAGGTTCGGGGGCGCTGAGACGACGGGCGGCGTGGTGTCGACGACGGTCACGAGCTGGTGCGCGAGCGCGACGTTCCCGCTCGCGTCGACCGCGCGCCACTCCACGGTCGTCGTGCCCAGCGGGAAGTCCGCGAGGGGGATCGGCGGCGACCCGTTGCTGACCACGGGGGTCGGGTCGCAGTTGTCGGTGGCGCTCGCCAGGCCCAGGAAGGCCGTGCCGAGCTTGCACTCCACGGTCACGTTGGGCGGCGGCAGAAGCAGCGGCGGGGTCGTGTCCACGACGGTCACGACCTGGGTGTCGGTGGCCTGGTTGCCGCTCGCGTCGGTCACGGTCCAAGTGACGGTGGTGGACCCGAAGGGGAACACAGCGGGCGCGTTGTTGGTGACGGTGGGGTCCGGGTCCACGACGTCCGAGGCCGTGGCGTCGCCAAGCGTCACGGGAGTCCCCGCAGGCGCGGTGCACTCGGCGCTCACGTCCGCGGGCGCCGTGATCTGAGGCAGCCCTTGGTCTTGGATCGTGACCGTGAAGGTCGCCGCCGACATGTTCCCCTGCGCGTCGGTGGCGGTCACGACGACCGTCGTGACGCCCACGGGGAACAAGCTGCCCGAGGGCGGGGTGACCACGAGCGCCGGGCTGGGGTCGCGGTCGTCGGTCGCGCTCACGGCGAAGGTCACGACCTCGCCGCCCGCCGCCGTGGCCGTGCGGACAATGTCTGCAGGCACCGTGATCACGGGGGCCTGCGAGTCCACGGGCTGCACCAGAATGAAGGGGGAGAAGCTGAGCACCTCCCCGACGATCCGGTCGTTGGCGGTGTCCAAGCTGACGGTCACGTTCCCAGGCGGGTCGGGGCTCCCGATCTGGCCGGGCGGATCGTAAGGGTCGAAGCTGCCGTCCGAGAGGACGTGCAGGATCCGCAGGTCCGACTCGACCGGGACCGCCGCCACCGAGTAGTCCACGCTCACGCGGATCGCGCCCGCTGTCACGGCGGTCGTGTCGAGCGTGAAGCAGGCCCTCGCTTGTCCCGCGGAGACCAGCTCAAAGCCCGGCGGCGCGGTCGGGCAGAGCGCCGGGCTCGTAATGTAGGTCAGGTTGGTCTGGCCGCGCTGGGTCACCGTGGGGAAGGTCACGCTCACCCCGCCGAGGTTCACGGTCACGTTCGTGCCGGCGGGCGTGTTGAACACGGTCAGGTCGACCTGGACCTCGGGGGAGTTCAGCGCGCCGTCGTTGACCCGGTAGCGGAAGGAGTCCGACCCGCTGAAGCCCGTGTTGGGCGTGTAGGTCAGGCTCGGCGCGCTCCCGCTCAGGGCGCCGAAGCTGGGCGAGGTCACGATCTGGTAGGTCAGGGGGTCGCCCTCGACGTCGCTCGCGACGAGGGACACCGCCTGCGGCACGTCGATATCGAGGCCGACGCTCGCGGCCGACGCCACGGGCGGGTCGTTCACGGGCGTCACGTTGATCGAGACGACGACGGGCAGCGAGTCCGAGACGCCGTCGTTGGTCACGTAGGTGAACTCGTCCGGGCCGAAGTAGTTCAGGTCTGGCGTGTAGGTGAGGTTGGGGGCGGTCCCGCTGAGCACGCCGTGGGTCGGGCCGGAGAGCACCCGATACGTGAGCGGGGCGACCTGGGAGAAGCTGGCGCCGGCCTGCGTGCTGAACCCGACGACGACCGAGGGCGCGCCCGTGACGGGGCTGTGGATCGCCTCCAGGAGGAGGAAGGCGCCGGGGTTGCCGCCCGTGGCGGAGCTCGTGTAGGCGAGCGAGGCCCCAGGCCCCGAGTCCTGGGTCACGTGCGTCCACGAAGCGAGCGGGAACTCGGTCTCGCTGAAGGAGCTCGTCCCGTAGAGGTTGGTGGCGCTGCTCGACCAGTTGTCGACGCCGAGCGCCAGGGAGCACGACTGGAAGTGGCTCGAGGAGCGCGAGCTCGCGCCCGCAGGGAAGCCCACGGGCGTCGCGCGGAGCACGACTGCGGACTGCGGGGCGGCGCCGAGGTCTGCCTGCGTGTCCCACAGGACCATGTGGCGCTGGCCGAGGGGGACGGCCCCCAGGCTCGTCCCGGAGCCCCCCGCCAGCGACATGGTGCTGTAGCTCGCGCCGCCGTCGGTCGAGTACTCGAAGAGCACGTCCACGCTGGGCTGGTCGGCCGTGACCTGGACCACGACGGGGGCGTATCGACCGCAGAGGACCTGCGCGCTGTCGAGGATCCGCACGGTGGGGTCGTCCTCGGTGTCGACAGCGTGCCAGAAGCCCGCCTGGAGCTGCGTCGTCGAGTTGGTCATTGCCGGAGGCCCGAAGGCTGCGGGCTCGCCGAGCGTCCCGCCCACCCCCGCCAAGCCAGCCGCGGCGGGCTGCCGGCCCGCGCCAGGGGCGACGCTCGCCGTGAGGCGCGACCCCGCGACCGTCAGCGCGCCGAAGTCCGTGACGCCTGCCCGCGGCAGGCTGGGCGTCAGGGGGGCGTAGGCGTGGATCTGGCCGCCGGAGTCGACCTCCAGGGTGAGGATCTCCCCCGCGGTCAGGATGGTAAGCGGCGTCTCGTAGACCCCGCCTCCCGTGTGCGTGAAGGTCAAGCCTCTCCCGGACGTGACCTCACGCACGAGCGCGCCCACGACGGGCGCCCCGCGCGGGTCCTCGAGGCGCACGCGGAGGATCGTGGCGACGTTCGTGGCGAGGTCGTCCACGGCGACGCCCGTGCCCCGAGCGCTCGTGGAGGTCGAGCGCACGTAGAAGCCCAGCTCGACCGGCGCCTCGCTGCCGCCGAAGCGGGGGGTGGAGGACGGGTTCGGGGTGTTGGCGGCGCTCAGCTCGCCGAAGTCCGCTGCGGAGAGCGCCGCCTGAGCGTAGGTCGTCCACGTGGGGCCCGGCGTCCCCGTCGGTGCGCCGACGTAGATCGTGCCGCCTTGGCGGAGCGCGGGGCCGACCTCGAAGTCCGCGCCGGGGAACGCCGCGAGCAACCGCGCGTCGAGGCTGAAGTCGAGGCCCGTGATCCCGCCTCGCGGCGAGTCTCCGCCGAGCGTGATCGGGGTGGGGGTGTCCTCGGGGGTCGTGACCGCGCCCGGGTTCGCGCTCGGGCCCTCGACGACCGTGATCGAGACCGTCTCGACGCCGGAGTCAACCGTCCCGTCGTTCACGCGGAACGTGAACGAGTCTGTGCCTGCCGTGGAGACCGTGTAGGTCAAGTTCGGCGCCGTGCCGCTGAGGGTCCCGAGCGTGGGCGGGGAGACGATCGTGTAGGTCAGGCTGTCGCCGTCCGGATCGCTCGCGAGGAGGGTCAGGGGCGACCCGCCGCCGAAGGGGAGCGTCAGCGTCTGCCCGCCCGCGACAGGGGGGTCGTTGACGGGCGTGACGGTGATCGAGACTACTGCGGGCGCGGACGTGGACGCCCCGTCGCTGACGGTGAACTCGAAGGAGTCGCCGCCGAAGAAGTTCAGCGCCGGCGTGTAGGTCAAGTTGGGCGCCGTCCCGCTCAGGACGCCGTTGCTCGGCCCTGAGGTCACCGTGTAGGTCAGCGACCCCGCGCTGCTGCTCGTGAGGGTGATCGCGCGGGGCGTTTCCTCGGGCGTCGTGACCGACTGAGCGTCCGCGATCAAGGGCTGGGTGATCGTGACGTCTTGAGTGACGGTCGACGCGTTCCCAGACGCGTCGCGCGCTGTCCAGGTCACCGTCGTCACGCCAGGGGGGAAGATCGCGGGGGCGTCGTGGGTGACCGTCGGCGCCGGGTCGCAGGCGTCCGTCGCGCCTGGCGCCCCGCCGAGAAAGGCCACAACGCCGCCCGCGGGCGTGGGGTCGTACCCGCCTGGCGCGTTCGCCTGAGCCGACTGCGGCGCGGGCGTGGACTGAAACGCGGGCGCGACCGTGTCCTGAACCGTCACGTCGACGAAGGCCGTGCCCACGTTTCCGCTGAAGTCCGTAGCCGAGAAGGTCACGCGCCGCGTGCCGAGGGAGAACTCCGCCGGCACGGGCGCGTCGTCCGTGACCTCAGGGGCAGGGTCGCAGAGGTCCGACACGGTGGGCGTCGGGAGCGTGACGCTCACCGGACCCGGCGCGGTGCACTCGATCGGCGGCACGGCCGCGACGGAGACCGCGGGGGGCGTGGTGTCGACGACGCTCACGCTCTGGGTAATGAAGGCGCTGTTTCCGCGCGCGTCGGTGGCGACCCACGTCACGATCCGCGTCCCCAGAGTGAAGTCCGGGAGCTCGTCGACGTTGCTCGCGACCGTCACCGGGCCTCCGCAAGCGTCAGCAGCAGCCGGAGGGGCGAGCGTTACTGTCTCCCCGCCGGGGCCCGTGCACTCGATCTGCAGATCGGTGGGAGCTGCCAAGAACACCGGCGGCGTCGTGTCGACGACCCGCACGGTCTGGGTCGCCGTCACGGTGTTCCCGCCGACGTCCGTCGCCTCCCAGGTGACCGTCGTGTCCCCCAATGGGAAGAGCGCGGGGGCGTCGTTCGTCACGGTCACCGGGCCGCACTCGTCGTCGGTGACGGGCGACCCCAAGGTCACCGCGGTCCCTCCAGCGCTGAGGCACTCGACCTGGACGTCGGGCGGCGCGGTGATCGTCGGGGGTGTCGTGTCCTGCACGATCACGCGCTGGACCTCAGTCGCCGCGTTCCCCAGCCCGTCGACCGCCGTCCACGTCACGATCGTCGTCCCCGGCGGGAACAGGGCGGGCGCGTCGTTGGTCAGGGTCTGCACCCCAGATGGGTCTGAGAGCGCGGGCGGCGTCAGCGTCACGGCCTGGCCTGCGGGGTCCGTGCAGGGGACGAGGACGTCCGGGAGCGCGGGGAACGCGGGGGCCAGTGTGTCTTGGATCGTCACGGTCTGGACTGCGTCGGTGCGGTTGCCGCTCGAGTCGACCGCCGACCACGTGACCTGCACGGAGCCCAGCGCGAACGAGGCCGGCGCGTCGTTGCTGACCGTGGGGCTCGGGTCGCAGGCGTCCGTGGGCGTCGGGGTCCCGAGCGCCACGGCGTTGCCCAGCTCCTCGACGACGTCTGCGGGGGGCGTGAGGGCGGGGGCGATCCGATCCAGCACCGAGATCTGCACCGTGGCGGGAGTAGAGATCGATTGTCCATTGCTGACAACGAGGGTCACGACGTGGGTGCCGAGCGGGAGGGACACCGTGGGCGACGCGCCGCTGACGGTCCCACCGCCCTCAGGGAAGGCTCCCGTCCAGGTGTAGGTCAGCGGGGCGTCGTTGGGGTCCGTGGAGCCCGTGCCGTCGAGCGTCACGCTCACGGTGGGGCCGTTGCACTCGTGCTCCTGGTCCTGGCCGGCGGCGGCTGTGGGGAGCTGCTGGGTCGCGTCGTAGACCCAGGGGCACTGGAGCGGGCCGAGCGGCTCGACGTGGGACATGTCCTCCGTACGCACTGCAGGCTTCCCAGAGGCTCCAGTGACAAAGACGTGCTGCGGCGGGGGCGCGCCCTGCCAGTACTCGTCGTCCAAAGCGCCCGTGTCGGGGCCCGCCCAGGCGGGGTAGGCGGCGCTAATGCTGACGAACAGGGCCGCGCTCACGACGCGGCCCAGGCTTGAGTGTTCGGTCACCCCGCTTCCCCCTCACCAACAACCGGGTGCACTATGGATCCGGGATCTCTGGTTTTCAAACCAAGCGCTAACTCCAATGTGCTCGGTTCACGTCGCGCGAGATTTCCCTCAAGTTCAGCCCGCACATGACCGAGGGGCGTCGGACGCCCGCTTGAACCATCGAGTCGGATTCACTATCACGCTGGTCGGAGTTGGTTAGAGGAGAGGGCCCGTGAAGTCAAGAGATCTGTTCGCAGTCGCACTGATCGTCGCCGGGGCCGTCGCTCTCGTGGCGATCCCCCCTTCAAACTCGAGCGCCGCGCCCCCGCAGGTGACTCAATACCAAGGCCGAATCACGGACGCGAGCGGCAGGCCCCGCGAGGGGACGGTGGGCAAGCTCACCTTCCGCCTCTACAGCACGGCAACGCCGACGTCCGCCTCCTTCCTGTGGGGCGAAGCCCACCAGAACGTCGTGGTCCGCCGCGGGGTCTTCACCGTCAACCTCGGCGAAGGCGATCAAGTCGTGGCCGTCGACGGTACGGAGACCCCTGGCTCGAACCCGCTGACCGCGGCCGTCCTCTCAGAGCCGGATCGCTTCATTGAGGTCCAGGTCGACGCGGAGGCCCCGCTCGCCCCGACCGCCCGCCTGGGGTCGGTCCCCTTCGCGATCGTCGCGGGCGGATCCCCTCCTGTCGGAGCGATCATGGACTGGTATCGGCCCGATCAGTCCACCGTGCCTCCGGACGGCTGGGCGATCTGCGACGGGAGCACGGTCAACGACGCCGCTTCGCCTTTCAATGGTAAGACCCTGCCCAACCTGATCGGGGCCTTCACCAAGGGGACCTCGCTCGCCGCGGGCTACGGATCGCAGCCCTCAGGCGCGCTCGGCCTGCCGGACACCGGCGGACAAAACAGCGTCAGCCTCAACCACTCTCACGGCCTCGGCAACCACTCCCACTCCTTCAGCTTCAACAGCGGGACGGTCCAAACCTCGACCGCTGGCGGCCACGGGCACACCGCCAACCTTGGTGATTCGAGCGGACACATCGCGGCGAATCCGCTTGTCAACCACGGCTCAGGGCTCTTCTATATCAACAGCTTGGTGGGCCCTGGGCCGAACTGCAGCCACAACTTCCCGGTCCACGTGCAGCCCGTTGGCGGTCACAGCCACAGCGTCACGCTCGCGGGCAGCGGCACGACGAACTCCGCTGGGGGCTCGACCAGCAACTCGGCTCCCAGCTTCGATAACCAGCCTGCCTTCGTGGGCCTCGTGAAGATCATTCGGATCAAGTAGGTACTCATGAAGACCCGCCTCTTTGCGTTCCTCCTCCTCGCCTCCCTCGCCGGCTTGGTGTGGTCCGTCTCCGACGCTCAAGCAGGGCCCCAAGGCGAGGTCCACGCCGTCGCCAAGGCCTTCGCGGAAGGCCTGACGGCGGCAGACTCGACCAAGACCCAGGCCGTCTGCACGACCCAACTCTGGGCCCGCTGCGCCCCCGCGTTCAACGGCAGCCCCGCTGCGGGGAGCCTGGGGACATTCCGCGTCGCCCAAGTGGGCTACGAGGTCAACGTGCAGGGCTACGCCACGGCCCTCCTCCTCTGCCGCCACCCGGACGGCGTCGAAGACGTCGTGAGGATCACGGTCAAGAAGGAGGGCAACGCCTGGAAGGTCTGCGGCGGTCCTTCGGCTGCTACGACGAGCACGCCGCTCCGCTGAGTCACCCCAGGCGGACCCGCTCGCCCCGGCGCTGGTAGTAGAGCCCGCCCTTCACGGTCCCAGGCTCCGTGCCGTCAGAGACCCACAGCCCGTGCGCCTCGCGCGGGACGGGGTTTCGCTTCTGTGGCTGGAACTGCACGTCGGTGGGCGGGTCCAGCGAGCCCTCGAGGCTGATCTTGCCCGCCACCGAGAGATCCCCCGTCAGGCTCACGTCGCCTTCGATCGCGAGCGTGACGGGGACCTCACGATCTGCCCCTGCCAAGCGCAGCTGACCCTCCTCCCCCGCGGTGAGGCGGGTCGCTGGGCCCGCGCCTGACTCCGACTCCAGCACCAACGCGCCTCGGATCGCAGCTCCGCGGGCTGCGAGGCCCTTGTTCGCCGTGAGCCGGCCGCCCCTCACGTCCACCCACACGTAGGGGTCCAGCACCCGGCCTGTAGCGTCAGTCCTGGCGACCTCCAGCAGCCGCCCGCGCTCCCCGGCGCGGCAGAAGGCTCGCAGCTTCGCCCCCGTCACCTCCGCGCCTGCCCCCACGGAGAAGCGTCGCTCTGTGTCCGCGATCATGTCGGCTGCGACCTCGGCCCCCTCAGCGCGCGCGTTCTCCAGCAGGACCAGCGGGCGACGATCGACGACGAGGCCCTCGCCCCGGTGCTCGCGCACGACCTCCAGCACCCCGCCGGCGCAAGCGGTGACCTGTCTCCCCGCGGGCGCCTCCAGCACGGACACGACCTCGAGCGGCGCCTGTCCGCGGCGGAGCTTCAGCTCTGGCTGGCTTGCGGTCCAGTGCGCGCCGAGCCGCGATCCTGCAGGCGGGTTGCCTGCGCTGTTGCGATGGACGACCGCCACGTTGCCCGCGAGGTAGCTCGGCCCGCCGAAGGCCCCGTTCACCACCTGCTGCAGGGCGCGGACCTGAAAGGTCGTCAGGTGCGCCCAGTCTTCGAGGGACGCAGGGCCGCCGAGGGCGCCGAAGAAGGGGAGCGGCGCGTTCGCCGCGTTCCAGTCCCCGAACCCCGCTTCAGGCGCCAGGCCTCCTCGTGTCCGGATCCAGTAGCCGCCCTGGGGGAGCGCCCCACGGCGGTGCTCCCCCCGCTCGCGGCGGGCCATGCGCTCCCGGTTCCGCCGCCGCCTGCGGGCGGCGCGACGCTCCCGCCGTCGCTCGCGCCGCTCCTCGCGGCGGCGACGGCGCTCCGCGGCCTCGCGACGCTTGCGCTCCTTGTAGGCCGCGCGCCGCTCGCGCAGCGCTCGCCGCTTGCGCCGCCGCTTCTCGATCCGCTCACGCGCTCGCCGGACCCGGCGAGCGTAGCGCGCGCGTCCGGCCGCCTCGGCGAGCTCCTCGAGCTGAGCGAGCTCGTCGATCCGCTCTTGCTCCCGCCGCTCGTACTCCGCTCGCGCGCGCGCGCGGCGAGAGCGCCGCCGCGCGCGCTCGAGGCGCTCCTCGTAGCCGCGCGGGATCCCGCGGCCGCCGCCGAGGGGCGGCTCGAACCTGATCCCGGGCCCGCGCCCCACGGGGAGCCCGAGCGGCAAGCGACCGGGGTCGTCTCCCGGAACGCGACGTCCGCGCGGGACTCCGTCGGGCGCGGGCTGAACCCGCCCTCGGGCAGCAGGCAGCCCGAGCGGGAGCTCGCCCTCCTCGCCGTCGTCAGGCCCGACCTCGACGCCGCGCCCCCGAGGAGAAGGCAGCCCGAACACCGGCCGGGGCGAGACCTGGCCGCCGAGGAGCAGCCCGCCCTGGACGGGTGTCACGGCGGGGTGCCCGAAGAACTGGACGTACCCGCCCGGGACCCGGACCACGGGCAGGCCGGGCGTGTTGCCGTCGGCTCCCTCGCGACCCGAGGTCTTGACCAGGATCCCAGCCGTCTGGTTCGGGCAAGGCACGCCCGGCCCCTCGAAGTCACGCTGCTGCGCCCCCGCGCGCTCGACCGGCTGGAGGGATCCCCCGCGGGTGCTCCCCTCGGGAGTCTCCCGGTTCGGCAGGGGGATCGGGGTGAACCCGCCGCCCACGAGGACTCCGCCGCCCGCGCCGGGGCCCGCGCTCGGAGGGGGCTTGCGCGGCCCGCCCCTCGGTCGCCTAGGACGTCTCCCTCCCGGCCAAGGCCACGGCCACGGCCTCGGCTGCGGCTTCTTGCCCTCCTCTTCTTCGTCGTCGTCCTCCTCCTCGGGAGGCGGCTCCCAGGGCACCGGCGGCGGGTCCGGCGGCGGGCGGCTCGGCGGAAGGTCCGCGTTCACCCGCACGACGGGCCGCCACTGGAGCGTCTCCAGCCCCAGCTCGGTGTCGACGTTGGCGCGGCTCGTGTCCGCCCACAGCTCGCCCTTGATCGGCTTGCCCGCGCCCTCGGGGATCTCGGCCGCGTCGTCGCGGACGAACACCAGCCGCCCTACGGCGTCCGGCCCCATGCTGAACTGCCCGTCGTGCCGGATCGGCAGCGGCCCGATCGGCGTGCCCTCGCGGCCCGCGAAGTAGGACCCAGACGCCCCCTCCGGGACGACGAGCGTCCCGAGCAGCCCGATCCTCCCCGCCTCCGACCACACGTAGCCCTTGGGATGGTTCAGGAGTGGGACGCTCCCCCCAGGGTTCACGTCCACGGGCGCGGCGTTCGCTTCTTCCTCCACGGCGACGCGGGTCTGCGTCGCCTCGTCGACGTCGAGCAGCCGCGGCATAGGAAAGCCGCGCGCGGCGGCGCTGGCCCAGCGCGCGGCGTCCGCTGCGCTCCCTCCGCGCGCAAGGGCCGCCCGCGCGGCGCGGATCGCGGCCCCTCCGAAGAAGGTGACCCCGCCCACAGACACCGACGGCGCGGTGGTCGTGATCCCCCCCACAGCGCCCGCGCCACCAGAGGTCGTCCCCCCCTCGCGAAAACCCACCGCGGGGCTGGGCGCGTCGGCCGCGTCGGTGCGCACGCCCGCCCGCGCAGGCGGCAGCTCGGCGCCCTCGAGCGGGACGCTCCGGCAGGTGAGCGCGAGGGCGTAGCGATCGTCCTCCGAGTCGATCACCCGGCGGTGCGAGCTCGGGAGCGCCACGCGCCCCTGGCTGTCTGCCTCGCGCGTCGTCCGGTTCTCGGCCGTGAAGAACTCCGGCTGGCGGAAGGGCGCGTGCCCGTCCTCGACGTCGGCGTATTCCGCCTCGTAGTCGTTGAGCACCTGCACGCTGAGCCGGTTGTCTTGCGCCCCGCCAGGGGCCTGGCGCAGCAAGCGGTGATAGCGGAGGCAGCGCGGGTCGAAGAAGCCCGTCCCCTCGCGCGAGGGGTAGGGGTGGCTGGTCGCGTCGTGCACCTCGCTCAGGACGCCGACCTGCGTCCCGAAGCGATCACCGAGCCCGTAGAAGTCCCCGCCCGTCGCGTCGACCGGCGCCCACAGGTGGGTCACGGCCACGGCGTCTCGCGGCGGCTGGTTGCGGCTCACGGCGAGAGCCCCTCCCGCGCGGCGGCGTCCGAGGGCTGTCCGCGCGGGACGCGCGGGCGGGTCCCGCGGCCGAGGGGGTCGAGGACCTCCGACGCGGCGCCCGTGTGGATCGTGGTCACGAAGCCCTTGCCGTTGGGGCGGAGCGCGATCTCGACGCCCGACACCACGCCGTCGCAGTTCACGGGCCAGGGGCGCGCGACCGAGTACTTCGCCGCCTCGACGCGCTCCGGTCGCTTGAACAGCGCCTCGGCGATCGTCTGGGCCGTCTCGTCGAGCGCCCCGCGGTTGCCCGCTCCCTCCAGGGGCACGAGCTCGACGAGGTCAGGCCGACTGACCGCGACCCCCTCCCCGGGCGGGACGTCGCTGAGGGCCACGGGGGCTGCCTGGCCGGGCGCCGCGCGGCGGAACGAGGCCGTGTAGTAGCTCTCTTGATCCGTGAGCGCGGCGGGGATCACGGACGCCCCCCTCTCTTGAGGTCCGCCAGTGACCGGGCGGGCAAGTCCGCGGTCGACCTTCGGGCGGAGGACGGCGCCGAACGAGACCAGGGGCGACTTGGGCACGAAGGTGCTCGCCTCGGCCACGGGGACCCCCTCCTCGGCCACGTGCCCACAGAGGTCGCTCGTGCGCACGATCCCGAGCTCCGCCGAGTAGACCCGCGCGCCGGGATCTGGGCGCCGCGGGAGGTTGCGCACGAAGACCGCGGTCTGCTCCTTGACGCGCGGCTTCGCCCCCGAGCGCGCGCGCGTCCGCTGGGCCTCGCGCTTGCGGTCGAGCGCGCGCAGCTCCTCCTTGACCCGCTCCCTCAGCTCGGCCGCGCGCTCCCGCGCCTCCTCGTCGGGGGTCTCGAAGACGTCACGGGACTCCGCGACCTTCTTCTCGAAGTCCGCCGCCTCCTTCGCCAGGTCGAAGAGGCTCTTCGAGACGCCGCCCTGCTCCTCGTCGAGCTTGAACAGCTCCTCCAGCAGTCCGCCGTACTGCCCTGCGAGCCCCGACGAGACCTCCGAGATCCGATCGAGGAGGCGCGCGCGGTCGAGCATGTGCTGGAACTGCTCGTAGGAGACGCCGTGGCCGCTCGCTCCCGTAGCAGCATAGAGGAGGCGGGGGCTGACGTACTTGTCCTGAAACGCGTAGAAGGCCTCGGACCCGCTCCAGGGGTCTGGCTTGGCGACCTTGCTGGCCTGGGCCTGGACCTGGCGCTTGAGGTCGCGGAGCTGCTTGCGGATCGCCGCGATCTTCTCGGCCTCGCGCGTCGGGGCCATGGCGCGGTGGACCGACGCGAAGCGGTAGGCGTCGACCCGCACTGGCAGCCGCTTCCCCGCCGCGGTCTCGGCGCGCGCGCGCAGCGGCAGGAGGTGGGCGTTGGGGCCCTTGTCCCGATAGGACCCCTGAGCCGGGCGCCCCTTCACAGCCTTCGGCGGGGGCACCTCCCGCTCGACGCCTGGGATCCGCCACAGGCGGTAGGCCTGCTCGCGCAGGAGCAGGACGACGCGCGGATCCAGCCCGACGGCGCTCTGGTAGGCCTGGGGCGCGAGCACGAACGCGTTCAGCCAGGCGATCCCGAACTTGCCCTTGGTCAGCTTGCGGACCGTCTCCTCGCTCAAGGGGATCGGCTCGTCGTCCACGACGAGCACCGGGTCGAGGTCGTCGAGGCGCGCGGTCGCGACGCGCAGCCCGCCGACGACGGTCACGAAGTCCGGAGGGTAGGTCGCCTCGACGCCGCGGGACTGCCCCGCGCCCTGCAGGTAGACGAGCAGCCCGCGCGGGAAGCCGTGCGAGTTGCCTGCGCCCTTCCCCTCCGGGGCGAATCCGACTTGGCCTTCTCCGCGCTCCCAGAGCGCGACCGAGCCGTCGAGGTTGAGGCAGAGGGGCTCAGCCCCGTGGTCCTGGCTTAGGCGAAGGAGCGCCGCCGCCGCGGGCGCGAAGCGCGGCAGCTCGGTCTCGGGGTGGACCTCGCCCCAGGCCTTCGGCGAGCGAGCGAGGCGCGGAGACAGGAACAGGCTGCCTGCGACCTCCTGCGCGATCTCGCCCAGGGCGAAGGGCGCTCCGTCCTCCTTCACGCTGTCCCGCGAGTAGTTGCCCTCCCCGTCCGTACGGTTGAAGGACCAGCGGCGCACGAACCCGCGCGCGTAGAAGTAGCGCGCGTCGACCAGCCGGGCCCGGACCACCGCCCGCGAGCCGTCCGCGTTCTGCTTGACGGTCTCGATCGACACGCAGAAGAGCGGGCCGACGACCACGGCGTACTCGTTCCCCTGGCGGTCCACCTCCGCGAGCACGAGGTCGCCCGCGAAGTCGAGCTGCCGCCGCTCGGGGAGCGGACGGGGCCGCCGCGGGGCGGCCCCGCGGATCGGGCTCAGGTCCGGCTGGCTCTGCGTGCGCAGGCGGAGCCGGCCTAGGTCGCCTGGGGCGGGCGTGTCGAAGCGAAAGCCGTGGGGGAAGTCGACCGCGAAGAGCAGCACCGAGCTCGTGTCGGCGCGCCAGCCGCGGGTCCGTCGGAATCTCACGTCACGACAAGGAAACCCCTGGTAGGTCGCGAGGGTCCCGCTCACAGATCAAAGTCCGTGAGCAAGTCCGCGGTGGTCTTCTGGACGCGCTTCCCGAGCCGCGCCTCCTCCGCCAAGGTGAGCTGGAGCGCGCGCTTGGCCTGCTCGCGGGCGAAGCGCGGGTCCTCCTCGAGCCGCCGCGTGTAGTCGCGCTGGAAGCGCTCCTCCTCCAGGCGCGCCGTGAACAGCGCCTCCTGCTTGGCGAGCTCCTGCTCCAGGCGCTCCTCCAGGTAGCCCAAGAGCTTCTCGGCCAGGGGGGCGAGGAGCGCGGCGAAGGGCCCCAGCCCCGGGACCAGCTGGCCGACGCCGCCGATCAAAGACGGGAGCGAGGAGACGACGTCTTCGCCGCTGAAGAGCGCCGCGAGGGCCTCGCCCTTCTCGCGCGCCTCCCCGGCCGCCCCCAGCGCCTCCCCGAAGCGCTGGCGCTGCCCGGCCTGCAGGTCCCGCGCGGACGCTGCCGCCCCGCGCCGCCCCATGGCGGCCCCGCGCTTGCGGAGCTCCGCGGTGCGTCTGGCTTGCTCGACCTGCTCGCGCAGCTCGGCCCCTAGCGACTTCGCCGTGTGGAGCGTGTCCTTGGCGCGCTCCGCGATCCGCTCCGCGACCTTGCGCGCGCGCTCATAGTTCTTGGTGCGGAAGCGCAGCAGGATCTCTCTAGCCACGAGCCCTCCGCTGCAGGCGCCTCAGGCGGCGCTCCACGCGCCCCAGGTCGCGAGTGAGGGCTCGCCCGAGTTTTTCTGCGCGCGCGCGCTCGCGCAGCAGGCGGCGCAGCCGCCGCTCCTGGCGCTTGATCCCGAGGACCACCACGCGCACGTCTGGGTCGGGGCCCCTCACAGGTAGTAGCTCTCCACGGGCTGCGCGGCGCGGACCTGCGCGGCCGGGGAACCTGTTGGCTTGCTCGCCGACCAGTAGACGAGGCTCGCCTCCCGCGCCCACAGGTGGGAGTCGGGGTCCGCGCCGAACTCCGCCACGAAGGGGGCCTTCTCCCGCGAGGCGTTTCGGTCGAGCAGCCAAGGGCTCGAGAGCAACCCCGGCAGCTTGAGCTCCTCCGGCTTGCCTTCGCCCCCTCGGCGCCGGCCCTTGAGCGTCAGGCTCAGCCGCCAGGGCAGGATCGCGCCCTCGAAGAGCACAGGCTGAAACCCGCCCACGACGGGCTCGAAGTCGAAGTCGACGTGTCCGCCCGTGATCTCGGCTTGGATCTGCCAGCGCACGCCCTCGGGCGCGTCGGGCTGGTCGGGGGCGGGCTCCTTCACGACCCACGTCCCCTCCGCGTAGCGGATCGCCTCCTCGTGCAGCACCTCCGCCGTCTCGATCGGCCCGCCGGGGCGGCGCCCCTCGACCCACGCCAGCGCCCCAGGTCCGCGCGCGGTCGCGCGGTAGGTCGTGGAGCGCTCGTCCTTCGCCGCGCGCGTCCGCACCGAGTAGCCGACCTCCGTCGGGCTGCTCCCGGGGGACGTGGTCCCCACGTGGACGCCCCACTGCTTGATCCGCGAGAGGACGGTGCAGCTCGTGGGCGTGCGCTGGTTAGGCTCGTCGGCGTCGCTCGTGACGACCTCGACACCGTCCGGACCGTTGGTGGCGTAGGAGTAGCTTCCGCCGAAGGGGGCTATGTCGATCCGCCCGAAGCGGCGCGCCTTATCGACCGCGTCCACGCCCTCCCGCGTCGTGAGCGTGGTTTGCCACTCGAGGGCGTGCAGCCCGCCTGCGTCGTAGGAGGAGCGCACCTCCTGGTCCCAGCCGACGATCCCGTTGGGGTCGGCGAAGCGCTGGACGGCAGAGACCACCAGGGTGACGGGCGCCAGGATCCGCCAGGTCGCGGTGGGCGCCAGCTCGTCGGAGCTCGCCGAGAGCTCCTCGATCTTGAAGCGCTCGTGGTCGGGTGCGCCGAGGGTCCAGACGGTCTGCGCGGCCCCGCCCGGGTCGCGGACGAGCCGGACCCAGAGGGGGAAGCCCTGCCCGCGAACGCGCAGGCGCGCCAGGAAGGCGCGCCACTCCTTCCAGAAGGTCTCGGGTCTCCCGTCCGACGCCACGAGGCGCGCGCCTGGGATCTCCCACACCTCGCGGACCTCGGTGATCTCGGGTGGGTCCGCGGCGTCCTTCCAGACGGGCTCCAGGCGCGGCTCGAAGGCCCCTGGCACGTCGAAGCGGAAGTGGCTCTGGTTGCCTTGGATCTCCAGCTGGAGCGGCAGCGGGGCCACCGCTCAGGGCTCCTCGGGGCGCGGCGTCCCCTTCCGCTGCTTCGGGTGGCGCGGCTTCTTGCCCGCTCGGCGCGGAGGCCCTGCGGGCGTTTGGGGCGGTGGCTCAGCGCTGGCGTCTTGCTGCAAGGAGGCGAAGACCGCGTCGATCGTCAGGCGGAGCTGCACGAGCTCGTCGACCTCGGCGCCCTGGACCCACGCGCGGGGGATCAAGACGTCTCGGACGAACGCGAGCTCGCGGAGTGAAATCGCGGGTGGGGTGCTCACCTTGGACAGGTTCGCCGCACCCGCGACGAAGCGCCCTCAGTCGTTGAACCTCATGGACTCGAAGTAACGCTTGGCGTCCTTCCGCTTCATGTCCCTGGGGAAGGCGATCATGAGGACCTGGTAAATGCACTTTGGCCGAATGAACGCTCGGATTCGGACGCCAAAGCGCATGCCGTCTACCTGGAGGGTCGCCACAGCCTCCCGCCCAGGGACCTTCTTGAGGCGCACCGCGCGCTCCCTGAGGTTCGTGATCCGACCCCCCAGGCTGCGAAGCCCCTCAGCGACCGCGTCCTTGAGCAGGCGCCCGACCTCGCCGTTGATCGAGGTCCCCTCAGGTGCTTCTGCATGCAGCACGGCGAACTGCATGTTGCGCTGCCCGTAGGCCGTGACCTTCACGGTCCGCATGCGCCCGAGCCCGGACGGCGTCGTGCTCTGGCTCGTGCTCGGGATCGCGGGAAGCTCGATCGAGTATCCTCCGCTCGGGCCGACGTGTAGCGAAACCAGCCCGCGTTGGCCTCCTCCAGGCTTCCCTCCCCCGATCCTTGGACCTTGAGCGCGGGGTCGCCCGCGGGGCTCGGGGAGCCGGCGGGCTGAGGCTTGCCGACGACCGCGGGGCCCGACTTGATCGCAGGCGCGCGCCCCTTGCCCGGGACGTAGCGGGTGACGTGCAGCGCGGCGACGGTCCGCGCGTTCATGACCGTCTCGAAGGCCACAGAGCCCTTGCCTGGGGCGTACCAGGTGACAGTCGTGGCCTGGGCTTGGCGGACCTCGACGCGCAGGCAGCGTGCGTAGCGCTGCCCGCCAACGGTTACGTCCTCGAATCCGCTGAAGGTGCACGTACCCTGGGCGCCAGGCGCGGGCCACGTCTGCCCACGCCGAAGCGGGGCCGGGACCAGGAGGACCTCCTGACCGTTCGACTCGCGGCGGACGATCCCCGTCGTCGCCGCTCGGACATGCGCTGTCTGCGGCGCGCCCTTGGCGAGGAGGTTCTCGCTCACCTGCACAGTCCATTCGACGCCGCCGAGCTTGGTGACCTTCGTGTTGGTCGTGCGAGAGACCGCTTGCCCAGTCGCCTTGAGCGTGAACGTCCAGCTCGCCCCTGCGCGCAGGTCGAGGTACGACGCGAGTTCCTTCGCGCTGAGCGCCGCAGCCGCAGGCGCGGGCGTAGGCGAAGCCACGGGGTCAGGCCTGGGCGTCGGCTCTGGGGACGGCTCAGGCTCCGGCTTCAGGGGCGGCGGGTCCACCCGCCCGGGCCCTGGCTCAGGCTCCCCCGCTGGGGTAGAGGGCTCCGGCTCAGGCTGGGCGCGGAGGTGACGAGGCGGGTCGAAGTCGCGCTCGACGAGGAGCCGTGATCCTTCAGGCGCGATCTCCGTGCTCATGCGTACGATCCCCAATCCGGGGGCGTAGTAGCGGTAGCCCTTGGCCGTGATCCCGTCGCCGTAGTCCGCCGCGTAGGAGACCTCAAGGACGCGGGTGAGGTGACGCCCGTCCACACGGATCGAGGTCAAGCGCTCAGCCTTGAGTCGCTCGCGGACGTTGCTGGCGTCGCGTCGGACACGCCACGTTTGACCAGGGCGAATGTTGGCAGGGAACACGACGTGCTCCCGCCCGTCTGCCAGATCGAGCAAGACGTTGCCGCGAGCGCCTTGGCGGTGGTAGCTCTTGCTGTTCGAGAAGCTCTCGGGGAGGCCCTCGTAGGTGCTCTCTTGGAGCAGGTAGGTCGTGCCGCCGCGGACGTGCTCAGCCACGAACTCGTTCGTGCGCGTTCCCCGAAAGACCTGTCCGTCAGCGGTCTCCGCTCGGACCTGGAACACGAACCTCTGGCCCACCTCGAAGCGCCCGTGAAACCCCTCTGGCACATCAAAGGGCTCCGTCGGAGGTGGCGTGCGTGAAGGCTCCGCGCGCGCCCCCGTCTCCCGGGCGCGCCGCTGCGGCGCCGAAGCAGAAGGGCTGGGGCTGACCGCCACCTCCACGGGTGCTGGCTTCGAGCGTCCTCCGAGCGCCATGAGCAGGACGCCGAGCAACACCACACCGCCCACGACCGCCCCCGCCACGAGCGCCGGGTCAGGGCCCGCTTGCCGGTGGGGAACCCGGCCGGTTCGAGTGCGGCGGACGGGCACGGCCCCGCTGCTGCGCCTCCGTTGCAGCCGTCCGCTGTCGCGCCTCCGCCGCGCGCCTTGCGTTGAAGCTCGCTGGGGTGCCTTAGGCGGCTCATTCGGCTCTGCAGTGGGAGGAGGGGCTGCGCTTAGGGGCGCAGTCGCCGGCGTTGCACCAAGGGGAGGCGCCGCCGCGACGGTCGGGACGGGTGAAACCGCTGCGGCTGGGGTCACCTGCGGGGGCGTTGGGTTGTCTGGGTGGGGGGCGGCGGGCGATCCGGCCGCGTGCGGGGCTGGCTGTCCCGGCCCCGCGGGGGAGGCCGGGGCCTGCGGCTGCGCGTGGGCTCGCGCCTGCGCCGCTGCGAGTGCTTGCTGCGCTTGTGCGGTGAACCACTGCGCTTCGATCGGAGAGATCGCTCCGCTCGCGCTGGCGAGCTCGAACAAGGACATGCTCTGGCCGATCGCCGCGAGCCCCCGCTGCCTCTCCTGGAGGCCACGCAGGACCTCGGCAGACGGGTGGCTCGCGTGGACGGCGAGCTCGAGGAAGATCGTGTCTGGAACCATGCCTCAGAGTATGGCGAGCCTGTGGGCGACGTGCACGCAGTCGCTGAGCGCCTACTCCAGGAGCGAGAGCACATTCCCAGCGAGGAGGAGGTCGTCTGGAACCGTCTCCTGCCCCGCCGGCTTGCTGTGGAGGGATCCTCCCGTGAGCTCGGCCAGGAGCGCCTGCACGCGGCCTCCTCCCGCGACGACGGTCTCGATCACGAACTCGTCCGGAACGCCGCCGCGGTTCTCGACGAGGAAGAAGTTGCAGTTGAGCGCGCCCGCCTCACCGTCCTTGGGCTGCGGGCCTGCGGCCCAGTTGACCGTCAGGCCGGAGGCGTTGCGCTCCGTGGCTTGGAATGCGGCGTTCGCCACGACCCCCTCCGCGCGCGCGACGAGGTCTCCCTCCGCCTTGCCCGCGGAGCGGTAGAACGAGACCTCGAACCCGGCGCCGCGGTCGCGGACCTCCCAGTGGAGGAGCCCAGCCTCTGTGTTCCCGCTCCGCTCCCCGCTCGTGGAGACGCTGTTGGCCTTGCTGAGGCTGCGATGGTTGGCGTCGCCCGTCTTGGTGTAGAACCGCTCGAGGACGAAGGGCCCGATCCCCTCAGGCCCTGAGAAGGACTGCTTGATCCGCACACCGCCGAACGAGAACTGCCGGTCCTCCCCCAGCACCTTGACCGTGCACTGAAACTCCTCTGCCCCGCCGTGGCCCGTGTCCTGCCCGCGGGCGCACTTGAATGTCCAGCGCGCGGCTGGGCAGAACTCACGCGGCGCGTGGGCCGCGATCTTCCCCCGCCCGCCGTTGGTCGGCGCGAACACGGCGGCCTGCGCCTTGACCACGCGCTGCGCGATCGACTGTTCCCCCGCCACGCTCTCAGCCTTCATGGATCGGGCGAGGTCCACCAAGAACCCGGTCCGCCGCCGGCTGACGGAGCCGCTCCCCCCGCGGACCGGCGTGTCAGAGACCAGCGAGCTGTGCGTCGCCTGCAGGAAGTCCGCCCCGCGGCTGCCGAGGCGCGTCGCGAAGGCGGTGAACGCCTCCAGCATTGTGAGCTTCGCCTCGCGCAGCTGCTCGGCGACCAGCTCCGCGGCGGCCACGAACTCCTCCCGCGAGCGGACGTCCTTGTCGGCCGTCCCGTCCCACACCTGCTGGAGGCGAACCCGCCAGTCCGGCGCCGCGAAGATCCGCAGCCGATCGCTCGTGTCCTCGGTGACGTTTGCGGGCAGCTGCCACACGCCGCTGAGCCCGCTCCGGTTCTGTTCGCGCAGGGCCACGACCGCGCCCGCGTCTCCCTGCCCCTGCGCGACGAGGTCCTGCTGAGCCCCGCCGGGGGCGCGGTAGAGGCTGAGCGTGCGCGGGTTCGCGGCGCCGCGGACCCGCACGAACACCAGGCCCGCAGGCGACGTGTTCACGCCGAGGTCAACGCCCCGGAGCTGGACGCCGCCGCGGAGATGGTTGCCGTGGACGTCGTTGAGGACGAGCACGAGCGTGCGCTGCCGCGCGTAGCGGTCCTCCAGCGCCTGCAGCTCGTCGATCGAGGCCAGGAACATGCCCACGACCTCGCGCCCGAGGAAGCGCGTCCACTCGGGCTGGGTCTTGCGGAGGTCAGCCACCCGCCACCTCCGGCGTCCATGTCCCCGCGAGCACGGCCCGCACCCAGTCGAGCGCCTCCTGCTCCGAGACCATTCGCCCCGTGAGGTTGCGGTACCCCGCCAGCGCGCGCGCGATCGCTCTTGGGACGAGGGGGCGCCCCGCCGCCTGGAGGCGTCGGAGCTGGAGGAACCAGCCCGCCTGCTCCTCGCGCCACATGAACGCGCGATCGCTGAGGTAGCGGGTGAGCCACGGCCCGAGGCCCGCGTCGCGCTGCCGGAGCGCGTGCTCTCGCTCGTGCAGCAGCAGGGCCTCAAACTCTGGGCTCTCGGGGGAGAACGCCTGGAAGAACCCGTCCAAGTCCGAGACGTAGACCCGTGTCCCGAGCGTCGTCGCCACCGGATCCGAGGGGACGAGGTCGGGTCGCTCCGCGATCTCCACGAGGGGGCGCCAGCGCTCCTCCAGCGCGAAGGGGCTCTGGCAGCCAGCGACGAGTACTGAGAGCACGATCACCAGGACGCGGGTCACGGGGCCTTACCCTGCGAGAGCTCAACACAGAACACGAAGTCCGGCTGGTCGGGCGTCACGACCCGCCCCGTGAGGCGCGCCCCGCGCGCAGCCCGCAGCGTCGCGCTGGGACGCACGCGCACGCTCAAGCGCCCGCGGCCGAGGAAGCGCACCTGGTGAGCAGGCACGCGCGCGGGCCCGACGAACACCTCGCTCTCGGGCGAGAAGCTCGGGCCCTTGGGGCCCGCCTCGATCAGGAGGTCGGTCGCCACCTGAGGATCGACCCGGACGACCTTCGTCCTCGCGCTCTGCAGGGGCTTCGGGCAGCGGACCTCGAAGGTCTCCAGGGGCTTGCGGCCGCGACGCAAGGCGCGGGCGAGGTCGACGTCCTCCTCTGCGACCAGGCGCCCGTCGCAGAAGACCTCGACCTCGAGCTCCAGGGAGGCGCGCTCCGACACGTCGTGGAACAGGAGCAACGCCTGGCACGTCCGGGGGCCCGGCTGGAGCTCGTAGACGACCTCGTAGTTCGCCCCGAACCATCGCGCGGGGTTCAGGGCGCCGCGCTCGTGGAGGCGGCGCCGCGGCCCGAACGCGAACGCGAAGCGCCTCCCGCCCGCGGGCAGCTCCCGCGAGTCGTAGACCGCGAACTGCAGGGGCGTCTCCAGCAGCGCCTCGAAGTCCTCGCGCGTCTGGCGGCTGGCGCCGTGACTCCCCGTGACCCCGATCCCGCCCCAAGACCCCAGGAGCTGGCCCGCGTACTCGCTGACGAGCCGCGTGAGCGCGCGCTCTCGGCTCACCATGGCGGAGTACTCCGGGGTCAGCAGGTAGACACTGAAGCGCGGCGCGGGCGCGCGCTTCGGCTTGACGACGAACTCCACGACCACGAAGCGCCGGCGCGCGCCGAGGTCGACGTAGTTGTTGAAGGACAGGTCGAAGCGGAGGAGCGCGGCGCGGCTCCGCCCGTCGAGGAGGCGCGTGTCCCCCAAGAACAGGAGCTCGTAGGAGGCGAGCTGCTGCGCGCCGTCCACGCGACGGCGCAGCTCCTCCCGAAACCCGAGCCCAGGCTGCGGCGGGCGCGCGTAGGGCGGGTAGTCCTGATACCCCAGGCGCCCAATGCCAGGCCACCTCCCCCCGCGCCCCTCCTCGCGGAGCGGCGGGGGCTGCGGCGAGGGGGCTGCGGGGTCGGCCAGGTTCGCGCTCAAGGTGGAGCGTCGACGTTCGTCCGAGCGGACGCCGAAGGCCTCCTGGTAGTCCCCCGGCTCGATCCCGTCCGCCAGGGCCGTCAAGCGCGCGCGCTGGCCCGCGAGTGTGCGCAGCACCTGGTCGTCGCCGTAGACCTTGGGCTCGGAGACGGTCACGTCGACCACGGGGGCAGCGCACCCAGCCAGGGCGAGCGCGGCGATCACGACAGGAGTCACACGCACGTCAGCGCTCCAGCGCCCGGAGCACGAGCGTCCCCTCAAGCACGTCGTCCTCGCCGGCGTCGTGGTCGACGCTGCCCTCCTCGACCTGCAAGGCCAAGAGGTCAGGCAGCGCGGGCGCGAAGGGGCGCGCCCCGTCGTAGCGGCCGCCGAGCAGGTCCAGGGCCGCGCGGACCCGGTCGAGCTGCTCTGCTCCGGTCTGGCTCTGCTCGCGCCGCTCCTTGAGGCGGACGTGGACCTCGTAGGGTCGCACCTTGACCTGGTCGCCGCCCCCGCGCCCATGGGGCTCGACCTCCAGGGGGCGAACCCACACCTCGAGCCCCGTCCGCGTGACCTTCTGCGGCTGGCGACCCGCGTACACGGCGGCAGCCGGGAGCTGCAGAGCCTGCGCCAGGTCCGCGCGCAGCTGGAGCACGAAGTCGTCGTGAAAGCTCACCGCGACGACCTCCGGTCCTCGGCCTCGATCTGGCGGGCGAGCTCCGCCTCCAGCTCGCGCGCGAGCCGAGCCGTGTCGATCGGGACGTCGCGCCCGCGCGCCTTCTGGCGCCGGGAGCCGCGCCACCACAGCACGAACTTCAGCCCGATCCGGCTCGGGCTGAACACGAACCCCCAGCGCTCGTGCCGCACGAGGTCTGGGCGCTGCACCTGCCTGGGCAGCGACCCGCCTGGCGGCCCTTCGCTCCCCTCGTGGGGGACTCGGGGCGCCCCGCCGCGGATCACCCCCGCGTAGGCGCGCTGCAGGGCCCGCGCGTAGGGGGCCATGACCTTGCGCACGCGCAGCCTCACGGCGACCTCCCGAAGGCTCCGCGGAAGGGGTGGGCGGTGGGGTTCGCGACCGCGGGGACGCCCTCTGACGTGGTCCGCGGCGCGTCCCCTCCGGACAGCTCAGGCCGGACCTCGAGGAGCTCCTCCACGCGCGCGTAGTGTCCGCTCGCGTCTTCGCCCGCCAGGTGGCCTGCCTCGGCCAGGACGGCGAGGAGCTGCCAGGCCACGGCGTTCTCGTAGACCTCGGGGTTCACCACGTGCTCGGGGGTCACCCCGCGGGCCCGCACCTTGTCGTAGATCGTGGCGCTCGCGGAGCGCAGGAGCTCGTCCAGCGCGAGCTCGCCCGAGGCCTCCAGGTTGCGGAGGTCTGCGCGGCCGACGAGCTGCACGAAACGCTCCAGGGTCGGGACGAGCGGGACGTCGCGGAGGAAGGCCACGGCTAGGGCGCCGGCGAGGGGGCGGCGGGGGCCACGTCGTAGACCATGACCGCCGTGGGGTTAAGGATCACGGGCAGCCCGTGCCAGCCCGCGTAGATCCGGATCCCGATCGGGTCGGTCCGGACCTCGGCGTAGGCATAGGCCCCGCGCAGCTCGCGCAGCGAGCGCACGGCGCTCGCGACGTCGCCGAAGATCGTCCCCGAGGGCACGTGGACCTTGCCCTCCGCCCACCCGAGGACCTGGGTCAGGCGGGCGGCCTCGGGCAGGACGAGCGCCCGGTTCGCGGGGAAGTAGCGCGTCACCTGACCGCCCTCTGGCTTGTAGGTCCCGTCGGTGAAGCGGAAGTTCAGGCCCGCGAGGGTCCCCCAGGCCGGGTTGGTGCCCGTGGGGTTGAGCGTCCCCAGGATCTCGCGGCTGTAGGCCTCCTTCGCGAAGTCCCGCACGTCGGGGTTCTTGACGAGGTGGCCCTCCACGCTGGGCTCGGTGACCACGACCTGCGCGCGGAGCCCGGACGCGTCCTTGTAGGTCTGCTTGAGGACCAGGAGCTCGTCCGAGCGGATCTTGGTGGCGGGGTCCGCCCAGGACTGCTGCGCCTGCGCCTGGAGGTTGCCGAAGTCGACCTGGAAGGAGACGTCGCTCCCGGGCACCGTCTGGGGGTTGACCACGATCCGCCCGAGGAGCGCGCCGCAGGCGAGGAACTCGCGCGTGTTGGCGATCAGGTTGGCGAGGTCCTCGAGCTCGATCGCGAGGATCGCCTCGGCGTCCGCCATGTCGCTCCCCGGCGCGCGGTTCAAGAACAGGTGGCTCGCGGGGAGGTCCTTGTAGGCCTTGACCCAGGCCATGGTGCTCGTGCGCTTTTGGGTGGTCGTGCGCTTGGCCCGCGTGTGCGGGCTGTCAGGCCCCGCCACGGGCGCGAGGTGGCGCGCGAAGGCGACCTCGTCCCAGCTCGCCGCGTCCCCCATGGGGTAGAGCGGGCGCCCGAACTGGGAGAAGAGCGTCGAGCAGGAGCGATTGTCGCTCTGGTCGGCGAAGGTCTTGATCATTCCCGTGAGGGTGTCGACCGAGAGCAGGTCGTCGAGGGGCGTAGTGGCCATGGGTCAGCTCCTGAACACCGACCCGCGTCGCGCGAGGACCACGCGGGCTTCGGGGGTGAGGTCGAGGAGGTGGCGCTCGTGGAAGTGGCCGGCGAAGAGCGTGGCGACGATCGCCTGGATCCGCGAGCCCTTGAGGTCGCGGAGCTCGCCGAGCGCGTCCGTGACGCGGTAGTCCGCGTCGACGCCGTGGGCCGCGGCGCCACCCGGCCCGAAGGCGGCGTCGAGTGAGGAGCGCACGTGCACGTATGCCTGCGCGCCGGCCACGCGGGTGCGGACCCGCACGCGCCCGCTCGGGTCCTCGTCCGCGAGGAACAGGTTGGAGAACGCGGGGCTCTGGTTGAGGGCGTCGACGGCGGTGGCGGTGTCGTTGACCGCCGCGGGCAGGGGGATCGCGAAGCCGAGCCCGCCCGCCAGGCTGACCGTCACCACCGTCCCGCCCCAGGCTGCGTCGGCGGCGGCCAATGCAGACACCGCTGCGGGGAGGTTGCGCGCGCCGCGCGGGCTGCTGGCGTTGGTGAAGCGCTCCGAGCCAGCCTCCCGGACGATCACCGTGCCGGGCAAGATCCGGTGAGCGGGCGTCAGCGGGCTGCTCGTCCGGTTGTCGAGGACGACGTCCTGGCCGCGAGCGAGGCCCTGGTCGTTGACGAGGTACAGCCGGTCCTCGTAGCGCTGTGTGTAGACGCCGGGGACCTTGCTCACGCGGCACCTCCCGCGTGGGGCGGCTCGGTCTGGAGGTCGGTCCCGTCTTCAGACACGGTCACCTTCCACCGCCGACGTCGCAGGAGCCGCGCGCGAGCGGCGACGGACTCCTTCGCGCCTCCAGCAGCCGGAGCTAGCGGCTGCGCGCCGCCGCGGCGGAACGCCGCCTGGGCGCGGGCCTCGCTCCGGGTGAGGAAGGCCTCTCCGAGCAGGGCCGCGGTCTCGAAGTCGCCCTGCGCCAGGAGCGCCTCGACCTTGGCGAGGTCCTTGGCCGGGATCGGCGCGTTCAAGCGCGCGGCCTCCGCGCGCAGCCCAGAGAGCAGCTCGTCGGCCTCCTCGCGCAGGCGCGCCTCCTCGGCCTCCTGGTAGGCCGCGACCGTCTGGCGCAGCGCGCCGACCTCCTGGCTGAGGGCGTCGACCCGCGCCCGAAGCGCCCCTGGCTCCGCGTCGGGGAGTGCTGCCTCGGCGTGCACCTCCTCTTCAAACACGTCGCCGAAGTAGCGCGCCAGAAACGCCAGGGCGCGGGTCTTCGCCTGTTCCTTGCCGACGCGAGCCACGATCCGGTCGAGCGCCGCGATCGCGCCCTCCGTCAGCTCGCTCGGCGTGTCTGTGCCTGCGTGCAACCCCACGGGGTTCGCGGCGGGGTCCGCCACCCAGTCCCCGCGGAGGAGGTCCGCGCGGGCCGGCAGCCGCGCGAGCCGGACGGGGTCTTCGCCCTCGAGCGCGGGCTCGTCCTCGAGCGCGAAGCGCGCCACGACCGAGATCCCGAGGCTCTTGGGGTCCTCGTCGGCGCGGTCCATGAGGTAGACGGGCGCCGGGACGTCGAGCCCGTCGGGCCGCAGGCTGTAGGCCGAGCGGTCGAAGGCGAAGTCACCCACCGCGCGCCACTCCAGCGCGGCCTCCTGGCGGCACGCCCCGCAGACCGGCGCCTCGACCTCGCGGCCGCAGGCGCGGCACAGGCGGAAGGACTCCGCGCGCACGTTGTCCCAGCGGCCCAGGTGTCGCCCGAGCCCGTCGGCGCTCAGGTCCCCGTGGGTCCAGCGCCCTCGCAGGCCGCTGGCGAAGGCCGTCACTTGCTCGACCGTGGTCGCGTCCACCTCGAAGCCGTGGCCCTCCGCGGGGCCCGTCGTGATCAGGGAGACGCCCGAGATCCGGCCCGGATAGCTGCGATCAACCGTGAGGCGGGAGCGGCGCTGCGAGAGCGCGCCGAGGCGGACGAGGGTCTTGTCGTTGTCGGAGGCGGGCATGGCTAGAACGCGAAGTGGAAGGCGAGGGCGAGGGTGTCTTGGCGGCTGCGGCTCGCCTGACCCCGGCGGCCGAGGAAGGCGTCGTCTGCGGACGACTCGTCGTGCCGGTACTCGAGGCGCAGCGAGGAGGTCTGGGTGAAGTTGAGCGCGAAGGTCGCGGTGACCTCGCCCAAGGCCTGGTCGATCCCCGTCCGCGAGCCCCCTTGGTCGCGGAGGTAGCTGCCGCGCAGGCTCAGGCTGAGGCGGCGGAGGTCCTCGCCTTCCACCTCGAACAGCCCCTGGCGGACGGCCAGCGAGGCGCCCCCGAACTTCGCCGTGCCGTCCGCGAACGCCTCCTGTCCGTAGAGGACAGCGGCGCGCAAGTCCAAGCTGCCCGTCGCTCGGTAGCGAGCGCTCAGTTCGAGCGCCCAGCGCAGGTCGTCGTCGTTGCCGGCGCGCTCCGGCCCCGCGATCCAGTTCAGCGCGAGGGCGAGCCGATCGGTCTTCCACGCAAGCTGCCCGCCCAGCGTGAACGAGTCGTTGTCGTCCTCGACGCGGTCCCACCCCTGGACGAGGTGCTGCGTGTATCGGAGCCCGCCGCCGAGGTCCATGCCGAGGCTGGCCCCGGTCACGGTCCGCGGGGAAGCCAGCGCCAGCGGCGAGAGGGAGAAGCTCGGGTTCTTGTAGAGGTCGAGGCTCTCGACCCCGAACCAGGAGTACTGTCGCCCGAGGCGCAGCTGCAGGCCGCGGTAGGGCGTCGGGATCTGCAGGTCGACGTAGGCCTGCGGGATCGTGACCCCGCGGTCGCCCAGGGTCGGGTCCTCGAACACCTCCTCGACCATGCGCCCCGCGCCGACTTCGAAGCGGAAGCCGGCGTCGAATTCGTTCAGCCCGCTGAGCGTGCGCGCCACGCCGACCTTCGCGTAGGGGATCGCGAAGGCGTTGTGGTCGGGGTCGCTCAGCCGGAGGCGGTTCGCGCCCTTGCGCTGGCTGGGGGCCGCCAGGTTGGTCGTGAAGCTCGCCTGGACGTGGCCGTAGAGCTGAATCGAGGCTCCGAGGTCGAGGCCCCGCTCGCGCCGGGGCCCAGTGACCAGGATCTCCTCGAGGTCACCCAAGGACTCCTGGGCGAACGAGGGCGCAGGGGCGAGCGCCGCCGCGAGCGCGAGGACGCCGAAGGCGGCGAGGTTCGACGGAAATGGGAGTCGGGCCGGGTCGGGGGGGCTGAGCTTCTTCATGCCCCCAAGACTTCACGGACTTGGGACGACCCTTCCTTTTACGCTGAACGCCAGGGGCTACTCCCCGTCGCTGTCACCGCCGTCGTCGTCACCGCCGTTGCCGTCGTCACCGTCAGCGCCGCCGTCATCCCCGTCCCCGCCCGCAGTCAACTCTCGCAGGGCGTTGTCGAGCTCTTCTTCTCGCTCGCGGAGCCTGGCGACCTCGGCCTCCAGCTCGTCCCGGAGGGCCTGGTTCTCGTTGATGCGCGCTCGTTCGGCTTCGAGCTGTTCCAGAGCGTGAGCGTTCTCTGCGCGAAGCTGGGCGATGATCCCCTGGCGCTGCGCCGACTGAGCCCGAGTCGAGGCGAGCTGGCTGAGGGCGCGCTGAAGGGCCTGATAGTGACCCTCTGCGACGTTGTTCGCCTGCTTCAGGTATCTCTGAAGCCGCCCGACCTCCTGGCGGAGGACCGTGAGCTGAATGCCCTGGTCGTCCCGATCCAGCGCCTGGAAGATGTTCCCCGCCACACTGCCGACCAGCCCGAGCCATGGGACGAGCTTCTTGAAGTCGTCGTTGTCGCCCTTTGCCACTTGTTCGTCTCCTATAAGTTCAGCCGGTGGAATAGGGAACCCTTGGTGGGGTCAGTCCACCGTTCGAAGTACACAGCGTCGAAGGTCACGCCGCGCAGGTTCTTGACGCCATGGACGTCGGGGCTCCAACAGGCGACGCGCCGAGGATTGACGCGCCGAGTCGGTTCGGCGCGCATCGACTGCCACTCAGGGGTCCCTGCGAACACGTTGACGGCACGGTCCTCGGAGACCCCCTCCAGTCTGTGCAACTCAGCCAGCGTGTTCCCGACCATCGTCAACTCGTTGTAATCCGAGTTCCCCACTGTGGTGAAGCACAGCTCACCGCGTCTCACCGCGCACTTCACCTCCAACGGAGTGTAGGCCAGTTGCTTGACGACTTTCCGAGCAAACTTCAACGCGGCTTCGAGCCCACCGTCCTTGACCTCAATGAAGGGAGGCCCGAACACAGCGACGATCCCGTCCCCGATCAGCTTGTCAATCTCACCGCCGACGCGGTAGATCTCAGGGATCACGGCGTCGTAGAAACTGTTCAGGTAGGCCTGAACCTCACTGGGCACGAGGTTCGCCGTCACCTTGGCTGACCCGCAAATGTCCACGAACACGACGGTGCTCTCCAGCACCACGCCTCCGTCGAAGACGTCGTTCAAGTCGCGGCGCTGGAAGTTCTCGGTGAGGCGGAATGCCTTCGCGACGCGCACAGGGGCATGCTTGGCGAGGAGCGCTTCGCGGAGTTGGCGAGAGATCATGCAGGAGCCTTGGCCCACAGGAGCGCGACGAAGAGGACAGTCCAAGCGACCAACCCCGTTGCCATGAAGCAGAAGGCTTGCGAGAGCAAGCGGTGCTTGGTGAAGGCGATCCGAGAGTTGATGTGCGTCTGGGAGAGGAGATCCGCGAGGACTTGCTCTTCGGTCTGCGCCTGGAACTCGGACGCGAACGTCTCGGACGTCTTGGCCTGAATCGTGCCGAAGAAGAGGAGCGAATCGCCCTCAGCAGTGACGGTCGGCCACCCCATTCGGATGATCTGAAACGAACTCGCCGTCGTCGACAGGAGGGCGACGATGAGTGCTACCCACACCAGAACCTTGTACGCCCCGTCATGCGTCCCAAAGAACGCCTGCTGGAGGACAGAGAACTGCAGCAAGCACGTCCCCACCACGACGCCCGCGAAGGCGAGCAGGAACGCCCCCTTCTGGTCGGCTACGACGATCCACTGGCAGACTCGCTCGAGGTTCTTCTCCGCGAGCTCGAGCCGCGAGGAGGCGCTGATCGGAGATGCAGGGGGCTGAGCTTCAGTCATGAAGACCTCTCCTGAGCTGAGCTGAGTGGGGCTGAAGAGGTCATAGCACGGGATTGGCAATCCAGTACCCGGCAGTTATCAGTCGGGCGACCAAAGGGCCTCAGCCAGCTCTGCTGAGGAAGCGGACAGCAGGGGCCAGCGGGCGGGGTAGTCGTCGATCAGTGACATGAACTCGCCAGCCTTGAGGGAGGTCATGAGGAGGAAGTCGGTCTGGAAGGGGACGCCGAAGTACTCCAACGTGCTCAGGTGTTCGAGCCCGGCGAAGGTCGTATCGACCGCATCGCCCCCCGGAAGCTGGACCCACGCGTGCCGAATCGGGAGGCTCGTGTGCAGCACGTAGCCCTCGACGTACACCAGGTCTTCGTGCTGGGTCACGAGCCTGGTGGCGTTGGCGTGGCACTGCCCTCGCTCCCCAGGAGGGAACCCCCTTGGGAGCGGCTGGGTCGTGTCGATCGTCCAGTGGTGACCGTGCTGAAGGACGAAGTGCTCCAGGTTGACGCACTCCGAGCCCATGCGACGCCCGCTGTCGATCGCGGCTTGGACGCTCTCGGCCAGCGCGTCGACCAACCCTCCAGCCCCGCGACGTTCGCGGGCGCGCTCGTTCGTCACGAGTTCCCAGGCGGCTTCACACACGCCTCCGAGCGTAGCAGGCGCGTGCTCAACCGGAACTGGACTCGTCGGGCGGCGCCGAGGGGGGATCGCGCGCGTCCTCTCTCCGCTCTTGCCGACCGCTCGTGAGGTCCGGGGGCCTCCCCGCCGGCCGCTCGCGCTGCTCGCGCGCAGTGACGGGGGCGGTCCGCAGGGGGACGCCGAGCTGGTCCAGCAGCGACGGCACGTCGACCCAATCCGCGGGGGCCTCCTCGCGACCCGCCGCCCCGATCAACCGCAGCACCTCCAGGTAGAGCTTGCGCACGGCGGCCGGGACCTCGTATGCGAGGATCTCGGGCGCGGGCACGCGCGCGGGGTCGTGGTTCATGGCGTGCACGGTCGCGACGAGCTCTGTCAGGTTGCTCGCCGCGAAGGTCGCGAGGTCTTGGATGAACTCGCGGAGCATTCCGTCCAAGATCCGCGCCCCCGCCGCCGCGAGGTCCTCCAACCCGGCGAGGCTCGGCGGCACCAGGTAGGCCTTGAGGATCCCCCCGTCGTATCGGTTCAGCGCCTGGTGCCAGACGTCCTTCCGGTCAGGCAGGTCGAGGACCTCGAGCTCGTAGCGCTTGTTCCCCGCGGCGTCGCGCGTGCTGGGGAAGGTCACTGCGCCGGAGCCCCGCAGCGCCATGAGGAGCTGGTTCACGTGGCGAATGTTGGGGACCTCCTCTCCTTCGACCTTCTGCGTCCCGGGAGGAGCCCAGGCCACGCGCGGCGAGTCGACGCTCCGCTCGAGGTAGCGGCTCTGGAGGAGGCTGACGACCATGCTCTTGCAGTAGTCACGCCACGCCCGGCGGCGGGCGCCTTGGCCGGTCCACGCGCCGAATTCGGCGTCCCAGCAGAAGAGGTGCGCGCGATCTGCGTGGTAGGCGCGCCCCTCGAAGCGAATCGATCGGAGGACGTCGTCCTCCACCTCCAGCTCGACCTCTCCGGGAGAGACCTCGTGGGCGGAGACGTAGTGGACGTGATCCCGCAGGGTTCGATTGCGGACGCCGGGCGGGTCGTCGCGCGGGACTTGCACGCGCAGGTCTTCAGTCCCCCAATTGAAGATCACGGGGACCGCGCCGTAGGCGAACGCGCGGGCCGCGACGCCAAGCACCTTGGGGAGGATCGGCCACAGCCACTCCTCCGTCTCCTTCACCAGGCGCTTGTCCGGGTGGCTGACGTAGTAGAGGTTCGGGCGTCGGATCAGGCCCGTGATCGTCTGCTCCGCCAAGTAGACGACGGGGTGCGTCCCCATGGCCTGGAGGGCGCGGAGCGGGACCGCGTTCGGGTCGATTGCCTGGGTGATCTGATCCTGGACCCACGCCTCCAGGGCGTGGGTGTAGGTCGCGGCGAGGGTGACGTTCTCTCGGCTCGCGCGAACGAAGGGTCGGAGGTCGGGCGCGGGCTGATCTTGCGCGGAGAGCCGGCTCAAGCCTGGGGGGAGCCACAGGCCTCCTTCGTGCCGCCATGGGCTAGAAGACATAGCCCCGACCCGAGGGGAAGATGTAGCCGCCGGGCTGGACGCGCCAGCTCCTCGGGTGGCTGAAGACGTCGGTCGCCTTCACGTACTCCGAGAGGTCTTCGATCTCGTCCAGGGGGCCTTCCCAGCCGTGGATCCGCCCCCAGTTCGCGAGCGCGAGGCTGATCACGCAGTCGTCGTGGTCGTCCTCCCCGTCGCCTTGCGGGCCGTGGTAGCGCATTCGCTCGGCGCCGCCCACGACCTCGCGGTGCGACTCGAAGAAGGTCAGCTCGTGACGGAGGTGGGCGGTGAGGCTCCCGGTCTCGACCTGCAAGCGCCGGTTCTCGACGTCAGCGATCAGGGCCTCGCAGAGCTGCGCCTTGACGCCGAGGTTCCCCGTGCGCACGCCCAGCAGCCGGCCCCTGCCGAGCTCGCGCTCGAGGTAGTCGAACATGACGCCGCCGTACCCGCCGCCGTGGCCGATATCGAGGACGACGAGGGCGTCGTGCTCCTTGGCGTAGTCGCAGATCCGCTGCTGCGTCTCGGGCCAGGCGGTGTGTCGCCACCGACCCAAGAGCCACGCCTCGCCGAACTCGTTCATGAGCGTGCACACGGTGAAGTCGCGCTCCTTCGCCATGTCCACGCCGAGCGAGCGCTGCTCGCCGCGCCGAGGCAAGCGGTCGCGGAAGAGCGCTTGAATGTCCTCGTGGCTGAAGGCCGCGCCTGCGTCCCCGAGGAACTCCGCGCTCAGCTCTTGCAGCGCCTTCTTGACCCCGAGCTTCTTCTTCATGTCCTCAATGAAGGCCGGGTTGCAGTAGGGGGAGTCGAGGGAGCGGAAGCGGAACGACTCGTTGAGCGGGTTCTGCTCAGGCCCTGGCTGGCCCGCGTGCCACTCCTCCCACAGCCAGTTCCGCCCGCAAGGGGTCCCCGTGACGATCACGAGCGGGTCTTGCACTGCGACCTGCGTGAAGCGCGCCGCCTCCCACGCGGAGCGCGCCACGTAGGCGGCCTCGTCGACCCATAGGCAGCCGTCCAGGGTCAGACCGCGCGTGGGCACGCCCTGCTTGTCCTCGCCCGTGCGCACGTAGAGCACGGCGCCGTTGGAGAACTCGAAGCACTTGTCGACCTCCTTCCAGCGAGCGCGACGCCCGAGGGGCGCCACGGCCCTCTTGAGGTGGCGCAGCGCGGCCTTGGTCGACTTGTAGGTTGGCATGAGCAGGCAGCTCTCGGTGCCAGGTCGCGACAAGACGATCCGGACCACCTCCTCCGCCGCGGCGTGGGTCTTTCCTGACTGCCGGCCGGCGACAATGCAGCGGATCGGCGCGCGGCTGCGGTGGAACTGGCGCTGCATGAGCCACGGGCGGTAGTCACGATCCAGACCGAGGACCGCGGCTCCGGCACCCATGGCTACAGGTCCTCCCGCGTCGGCCAGTGGCGGAAGGGGTGCGGGCGCGCGTTCTCGACCGCGGGGGCAGCCGCGGCCTCCTCCGTGCGGACCGTCTTGGTCGGGATCCAGGCCGGGAGGCGCACGCCGTCGAGGATCCGCGCGAGCTCGAAGACCTTGTCGCGCGGGACGTCGTGCTGGTTGCGTCGCCAACACGTCGCGGGGTCGGCGAGCAGCGTCACCACGCGGAGCTCGTACCCCGCTCCGCGCGCGGTGAGCACGTAGGGCTCGATCGCGCGCCAGGTCAGGTTGCACTTGTCGACGACGATCGGAGTCCGCGCCTGCGCCACGGCCGCTCTGAAGTCACGGAGGCAGGCCTCGTGCGCGGCGCCCAGGCGCGAGGCCTCGAAGCGATACGAGCCGTCGGGGCGGCTGAAGTAGCGGTCGGTTCCGAGCACGACGGCGCCGGGGAACTGGCTGCGCGCATAAGTCGACTTGCCCGCGCCGGGGATCCCGCGCAGGAGGACGACCAAGCCCTCCGGCTCCTCCCTCCGCTTGCGCGCCCACGTGGGCGTCCGGGGCTCCGCCTCCTTTCGTGAGCCCCGCCCGCAGTTGTGGGCCCTGCAGAGCCAGCGCAGGTTGAGGTGGTGGTTGTCTCCGCCCTCGCTCAGCGGCTGGCGGTGGTCGATCTGCAGAGGCTCCTCGCTGGGGGTCTCGATCCCGAGCTCCCGGCACAGCACGCAGAAGCGGCCTCCTTGGCGCTCGTCCACGAGGGCCAGGACTGCGGCCGGGATCTCCTTGGTGGTCAGGCGCCTGCGGTCCCCGCGCCCCCACTGGCGCGCGTTCATGAGGGCACCTCGTGAGGAGAAGCGGACGGGTGGGGTCGCACCACCTCACCGAGTTGGTCCTCGGCTCCCTCTGTCAGGGCGTCCGCGTGTTGGGGGTAGGGCTTCGAGAGCCGGAGCACTTGCTTCCGCATTCGCCGGTCGAGGGGCATGACGTAGCGGTGCTTGCCGGGAATCGGGATCCACACCGAGCCGGGCGGGGGCGTGGCCTTCGGGTGGTCGAACGTGCTCCCGGTGTAGTGCCGGCGGTGCAGGCGCTTCCCTTGGTGCACGAGCATGCGAGCTGGGGCGCTCGTGCCCGTGTAGATCCAGTTCCCCGCCTGATAGATCCGGCCCACGTGCCCCTCCGCGGGGTCCGCGAAGCTCACGACGAGCCGCAGGTCTGGACAGCGCAGCCGCAGCTTCTTCAGGGCCTTCGCCACGACCGCGGTCACGTGGAACCCCTCGTGGCGATCGAGGGCCACCCGTCCTAGCTCGGCCACCTCCTCGGGCCGCAACCCGAACATGAGGTGTTGGTTGCGGCAGGGGCGCGAGAAGATCACCGCGCCCTTGAAGCGGCCCTCCCACCACACGCCCAAGCGGACGGTCTTCACGACCGGCATGGTCCGGCTGTAGTGCCAGCGCTTGACCGCGAAGGTCGCGGCCTTGGTCGAGCACCAGTCAACGACCAGGCGGGACACGGGTGTCCTTGCCGCAGTGGGGGCAGGGCTTGGGGGCGAGCTGGTCCAGGTCGTGCTGATCCTCGGCGGACGTCGGCTCGAACGCGGGCACGGAGCCCAGGAGCTGGTCGAGCTCTTCGTCGCTCCAGCCGAGGGACTCCAGGTCGAGGTCTTCGGCCTGGAGCTCCGTGAGGAGCTGGGCCAGCGCGGCCTCGTCCCAGACGGCCAGCTCCGCGGTGCGGTTGTCTGCGATGGCGTAGCCCGTGGCGGTCACGGTGTCGTCGTCGACCAGGACGGCGGCGACGTGGGTCCAGCCAAGCGCCTTCGCCGCCGCGAGCGTGCCGTTACCTGCTTCGACGACCAGGCCGTGGCGACGGACGACGAGGGGCTTGCGCTGTCCGTAGAGCCGGAGGCTGGCCTTGATCGCCTCCAGGTTTCGGTTGGGGTGCCTGCGGGCGTTCGCGGGGTCTGGGGTCAGGTCGGAGACCCGGACGGCCAGGGGCTGCAGCTGCTCCGTGATGTTGTGGAAGGGGGCGTCCGACATGCCCGTGAAGATGCACGGACCTGGGACTGCACCTGCGCGGGGTCGAACTACCTCTGCGAGGCCGTCGTGACGGCGGCGGGCGGGGCAGGAGCTGCGGCAGCTTGGCCCTCGAACCAACCGGCGATCTTCCACCCGTAGCCGAGGATGCCCGCGAAGAGCACGAGCAGCCCAAGCAGGCTGACGACCCAGTGGTTCTTGACCGACTCGATCGCGGCTTCTGGGTAGGGTCCGATCCGATCCCACAGCCTGGCTTGTGTACGCAGTCGGCCTTCGACGACGCGCTGGGCGATGTCCGCGATCAAGTCGACCTTGCGCAGCGTGGACTGGTGCAACTTCACGAACTCGCCGCTCTCGAACGCCTGCGCCTCCTCCAGTCCGGTGAGGAAGTCCTGCCTGCTGATCCCGTTGTGGTCGACGAGGTTTTGGAGTCGAGGGTGCTGAGCGAAGCGTGGACCGTAGAGCGTGTACAGGGCTCGGGCGAGGTCGAACTTGCGGTCGTCAGGAACGACGAAGGCGTCTTCGCCTGACAGCACCCGGAAGCGGTGCTCCAACGCGGCGAAGCCGTAGTTGGCGTCGCGCATGTTCCAGTGCACCCACCACCGCGGGTTCTGGTCGCGGGCGGCCTGAAAGAACTCCCGGAGCATTTGCTGCTCGAGCTCGTCGTAGTGCTCCCGGAGCGAGTCCGGGTTGAGGCTTACGCCGCGACGCTCAGCGACCTGGTGGATCGAGAACGACCTCGTCTGTCCGCTGTGGAGGAAGCGCAGCGCGATCGAGGTGACCCGCGGCGACTTGCCCTCTGGGCGGTCGTAGAAGCTCTCGCAGGAGTAATGCACGGCGACGGCGTCGTCTGTCTGCCAGACGCGCTTGAGTAGATCCTCAGTTTCTGCCCTGCGTGCGAGGAGCGTCGAGCTCATGCCTGTCCCTGTCCACGCAGTCTAGCCCAGGGGGGCGCCAGCCTCGGCAGGTGACGGATTCGGCTACCAGCGCATGACGAGGCTGAGTGAGCCGAACTGATCCATGCCGCGCTGCCCGCGGAACTGCGCGGTGCGCAAGGTGTGCGAGTAGCGCAGGGAGAGGCCCCTGAGCAGCTCTACGGCGAGTCCGAGCACGGCCTCTGCGACGACGGGCTCCCTCTTGACGCGCGGGCCTCCCCTACGGAGGAGGTTCCCGTCCAAGAACACGTCGTAGCCCACGCCGCGCAGTCGGCCTTCGGCCGTGAGCCAGGCGCGCAGCGCATGACTCCCGATCCGAAGGCGCGCATTGACCTCTGCGGAGGTCGCCGGAGTGCCCAGGGAGATCTCGAGTCCTGCCCTCAAGTCCGTCGACAGGGCCGCCCACTGGATACCGAGCACCCGGCGCGACAGCCGGTAGCTGGCTGCGAGCGTCGGCTCGTTTCGGAGCTGCGCAGACCACCCCTCCGCAGGCTTGGACCCGCTCGCGCTGTGGGCCAGCGCCTGCGCGCGCTCCGCGCCTGAGGCTGGCCCCACCACGCCGAGCGTGATCGCCATCTCCTGGTCGACCACGCCTCGCCGCCGGAGGCCAGCGCGCAGGTAGGACCACCCCGCGTAGGGGCGGTCGCGCGGGTCGGGGTCAAGGCGACGGGTGTTGGTCGGCGTGTAGATCTGCTGCCCCGCCCCCACGGCCCAGCTGGTCTCCGCTCCGTCGGGCGTGGCGGCGAGGCCGAGGTCGACTCCGTTGGTGTAGTGGCCGTCCCGCCCCGCGAACAGGTCGTTCTCCCACGTCAGCCAAGCCTCGTAACCCCCGTGGGTCGCGCACCCGGCGCAGCCGACAGCCATGGCGATCAAGAAGAGGACCCTCACTCCAAGGAGGGTTCGGGGACTTGGGACGGGGCCCCGAGTTCCGGCGGAAAGGCCTCAGATCCGCGTTGCCGAGACGATTTCGGCCCTCATAGAGTCCGCCCCCGCCCAGGGGAGCGAACCATCCAAGGAGGACCAAAATGGCCGATTCGACGAACAACCCCATGGACTCGCTGGTAAGAACACAGCGAGCCGCGATCAAGAGCTACAAGACGAAGCGCGACCTCGGGGGCCTCGCTCTGAAGCTCCTCTCCCAGCACGGGACTGGGGAGGAGCGAGCGCTGAGGCGCTCTGAAATCGAGGCCAAGAAGCGGCGTGAGATCGAAGCCCTCGTCGCGGAGCTCTCGATTCGCGCCCAACAGCGGAAGCGCGTCCACCTGAGCGAGCTCGGCGGCTGGCCCGTCTGCTGGGACGAGAAGCGCCGCGAGAAGGTCAAGCCGAGAGAGCTGCTGCGCACGCCGATCACGGTGGTGGAGGAAGCCGTGACCTGTGCGCGCTGCAAGAGGGCAGCGGAGCTGCCGAGCCCCGAGGAGACCGCGGCGCTGAAGCGAGCTGAGGCGGAGGCCAACGAGACGCCTACGAAGCAGACGGGCAGCAATGGACGCCGCGCTAAGCGCAAGCTGGACCTGAAGAAGAACCTCACCGTCCGCATGAAGGTGAAGGACGTTGAAGCTCGCGGAGTCGTGCGTCCTGACGGGACCATGTCCGTGAAGGGGAGGTCCTACGCGAGCCCGCACGCGGCGGCCAATGCCCTCGCAGGTGACCGGGTGAGCTACCGGATCGACGGCTTCCAGGCCTGGCGGTTTCAGGCCGAGGATGGGCGCTGGCGCATGCTCCGCGAGTACGCCTAGGGTTCCGGCAGGACCCCATCGCCGTAACCCCTTCCAGAGCAAGGCCCCGAGAGGTGTCGGAGGCGAACAGTAGAACTGCTGGGCCATCCGCTCACTGTGAGCGGGTACACGCCCCGGGCGCGCCGGGGCACCCAATGGAGCCGGTCGGCGACGCGCAGGGAGCAGTCGTGGAAGACAGCGAGAGATATAGCAAAGGACTCGGACGTCCGCTCGTCTCTCGGGTCCGGATTCCCGGACTTTCCCAGCTTGCCGGCTCCGCCCATACCGAGGGGACAACGCCCCCTAGGAGTTCGTCATGTTCGTAGAAGGACGTTCCTTCACCGACCCGGTGCCGGTTGACCAAGGAGTCAACTGCCCGTGCGCGGGTGTCTATATCATCATCGGCAAGCGTAGCTGGGAAGCCAACTGGTTCGCGATCTACGTCGGCCAGACCGGCGACGTCGACAAGCGGGTCGGACCTTCTCACCACAAGTGGGACTGTTGGCGTCAGAAGTCTTCGAACCCGCACGTGATCTTCCACGCCATGCGGAACAGCACGGAGGACCAGCGTCGCGCTGTTGAGCGGGCCCTGATCAGCGCCCTCGACCCGCCTTGCAATGACTAGGCGCGGCGGGCTCCCTCCGGTCTTCAGATCGGAGGGGGCCTGCTGCCTCCTCTCCACGCGTCTGGGTCGCTCTCCCAAGGAGCGCGCGGGCTGTTGGACTCGTCAGTCCCGAGGCCTAGGCCCCGAATGGTCGCGAGCGCATCCAGCGTCACGTAGCGCTCCCCAACTTGGAACTCGTGCCCGCGCGTGAACGCCAGCGGTTCGCGGGGTGCGCTTTGATAGGCGACGCCGCAGCCTCTCGCGACGCCGAGTGCACCCCTCGCCGCGTGTCGACAGACCACTCGGGCTGGGACCACGACGGGCGTCCCGTCGACGAACACCTGAACGCTGCGTTCCTTCACGCGTCACCTCCCTCGCAGGCCATCCCCTCGTCTCTTCGGCATCCGGCTGCGCGCTCTTGACCGGATTCCCCCTGTGAGGCCATGCGCGCCATGTCCACGTTCGGGTGCTCCGTGAGGTCAATCTCGGCCTCGGCTTGGACGTGGGCCAAGATCCCCGCGCGGCGCTCCTCAGAGCACACGGCCTCGAACATGCGCACGAGCTCTGCGCCTTCGCTGGTCAAGAGGATCAAGCGGTCAGGTTCATCGTTGCCCTCGGCCTGGCGGTGTTCGCGCATGTTGTGGCGCGCCTCCGCGAGGAGGGATTGAATCGCCCGTCCGCGCGCCGGGCTCAGGCTTCCCGAACCAAGCAGCGCGCCTACCTCCTTGCTGATCTCCATGAGGTCGTCATGGGTTCTCGCCGCACGAATCTGCTCGTCGAGCTGCAGGTCAGGTAGCCCTCGCTCGGCAGCGAGCTCCAGTTCGTTGCGCCGTGCTAGCGTCAGCTTCCGAGCCAGCTCAGCCTTGCGGAGCGTCTCACTCGAAGGCGACCCCTTCGGGCCCTCCTCGCCGCGGCGCCAGTGCCGGACCTCCGCTTCACTGAAGAGGTGGGGCCGGCCAGGGCGTGCGGTTACCGGGCAGCCCCGCGCTACCCAAGCAGTGACCGTCCGCGTGGACACGCCGAAGAGCGCTGCCACCTGGGCCTTCGTCAACGTGCGCTCTGGCTCACCTTCTTCCATGCGTTCACGATGCCCCTACCTGTGACTTCCAGCGTGGAAGGGGTGGAAGTCGCCTGGAAGCGGGGTGGAAGCGGCGTGGTTCCACGCCAACCGGCTGGGCTTGATAGCGTTAGCGCCGGATGGAAGCACCTGGAAGCCAGATCCGCAGTGACGTGAGAATCTCGCCCCTGCACACGCGCAGACCGTGCGCGGCAGTCGGGCGGCCCCCCTCATGGAAAGTGTCGGAACGCCCCGGCGTTG
>MDTG01066418.1_pt1 | contig 43044 bp, 44 predicted proteins | sample 811421 | NCBI WGS metagenome assembly MDTG01 (sample SAMN05326645, study PRJNA326480) | marine metagenome | isolation source: seawater | place: Pacific Ocean: South East | collected 2011 | reverse complement strand
AGACAAAGTACCATCGGCGCTGAAGGACTTAACTTCCGAGTTCGGAATGGGATCGGGTGTGGCCCCTTCGCAATAATTACCAGGCAAGTTCTTATATTAGCTTATCTTACAATTGTAAAGGCAAGTATTAATGCTAATAATGCCTTCATTTTTGATAAAATTTAAAATTCTAAAACAATATAGGCTATATTGTTAATGAGATTTTTTAAAATCTATGCAAAAATTAATTTTTTAAATCAATGGTAATAAAAAACTTAGATCTAATAAAAAATTATAAGACTAGCTGTGATTATTTTTATGGGAATATAAATAATAATATTCAGAAAAGCACACATTGGAAGGTTTATGATTTTAGAAATTTTAATTTAGAGAATTTAATAAATTTTAGATCTAATAATACTTTAAGCAACGGTTTAGATGATCAAACAGATAAATTTAGTTTTAGTGTCTATGCTAAAATAGTCAACGAAATTTCTGAAGATTATGTTTTAAAAAATTTACCAAAACTAAATGTTGGTAATAGTCAATCTCTAGTAAAATTTAAAAATGTTTTAATAGACTATAATAAACTAATACATATCCATTGGTTTTTTACAATTGAGCGAGAAGTTTTAAAAAAAAATAAGATTTTGAATATATGTGAAATTGGTGGTGGTTTTGGAAGTTTTTCTGAATTATTCATAAAAAACTATAACACTAAAGTTATTTCAATTGACTTGCCTGAAGCCAATTTACTTTCTTCATATTATTTAAAAGAAACTTTCCCAGAAAAGAAAATTTTTTTATATGAAGATTATATGGAAAAACAAAAATTATCTAAACAAGATTATGAGAATTTCGACATATTTATTTTACCTCCAAACTGCCATATAGATAATGATATTAAAATTGATTTTTTTATAAATGCTAGATCGATGATGGAAATGAATTTTGATGTTATTAAATCCTATTTTAAATTCATAGAAAAATATTCTCATGAAAAAAGTTATTTTCTAAACATTAACAGATATGAAAAAACTAGCGTAGGAAAGCCAATAAGAATATCAGACTATCCTTACGATGATAATTGGAAAGTAGTAATTTCAAAACCAAGTTTTAATCAAAATTGGATACATTTCCTATTAACAAAAAGAAATTTTAATAAAGAAGAGAATGATATTAAAAGTGAATTAAATCAAATAAGAGAAATAGGAAAAAAATTCTATGGTTTATATATAGATTATTCCCCTAAATATATTAAAATTAAAAAATTGATAAGAAAAATTTTGAAAATATTTTTTTTAAATAAATTTTTTTATTTACTTGGTGTTTTTATCTTTAAAATTGGAACTAAATTGAAATCTTTAAAGTAAATTATATTAATATGTTACACCAATAAATTTAAATATTCTCTTAAAATTATTAGGCACATAATTCCAAACATTTCTTACCATTGCCCCTCTTCTTGTTGGTTCACCATAACACTTTTTGCATAAATCATGTTTTTTCAAATTATTAGTTCTTAAATTATTCAAAAAATTTTGACTTTTAATTAAAATTTCTCGTAAATTATTATTCTTAAATTTACCCATTGTAATTGTATCATCATACGTCAAACAACATGGTACGACATTTCCATCTGCTAAAACGGCTAAAATTTTACTTTCACATGAAAAATTATCATTTATTGGATGAAATTCACTTATCCTCCTCCCATATAAAAAAGGTTTAATTTTAAGACTTACATTTGAAAAAATTTTATAACCGTCTTGTTTTAAATATTCTGACTTAAAATATTTTTTCGGCCTCTTGAGTTCCTCTAAAGTTTTTTTATGATCATCATCAGAAATATCATGAAAAAATCCTGCATATTTTGAGAAAATTTTCATAGTTTCAGCCAGATTTTTTGGAACAGATGGATCACCAACCTGTATACCTAAAAATTTTTTTAGAAAGTAATTTACTTTTTTATCGTTAAAATTACATCCCAAATCAATGGTAATATTTACATGTTTTTTATCTTTTGCTTGTAAACAAAAATTTGTAATTGTTTTTAAGTATCTTTCTAATTCTAAGTTTAAACCTCTTGCATCTTTATGCTTGTTAGAGTCCAAAACTTGAAGAGAAATTTTTATTTCTGAACCGTATTTTAAAAGATTATCAATATTATGTTGCTTATTTAATAAAAGACCGTTGGTAATAAAAAGAACTGGTATTTTTTTTTCTTTACAAAATTTTAAAATTTCAAAAATTCTCTTATCTAGCAATGGTTCATTAAATTGAGAAAAGGTTACATATTTAAAATCTTTGTCATTAAGATCAATGGAATTTAGCAAACCAAAAATATCATCTAAGCTTAACTTTGATATTTTATCATCTTTAAGTGGATACGGACAAAAAGAACAAGCCATGTTACAAGCTGCGGTACTCTCTATTTGCAAGGTATCAAAACCAAATTCAGAAATTTTTATTTTTTCAAATATCATTAATTTAAATGATCAATTAACAAACAGTAATATAGATACTTCTTTATGTAAAGAATAAATCAATTATTCAAATCTAAACCATTTATTAGCATAGATTTTTCTGCCGAGAAACTCTGCGCCATATCTAGTAATATGACCAGCTGAATCTTTGTGAATTATTTTTTTATTTGGGGTTGATACAGTGCAAGATTTTTTATTTTGATCACATATTAAACTGATATGATCTAAAAACATAATATTATGCTTTTTGGCTACTTGCTTTAAAAAAATGTTATTTTCAAGGATTGTTTTATCCAGAAGAGAATAATATTTTTTTTCAATTTTACTAATTTCAATCCTATTAGGAAATTTATCATTTTCTAAAATATATCTCTCTAGTGGAAAATTTTCTAAATAATATATTTTTTGTTGAAAATTTTTATTAAAATTTTTAGGTTTTAAATATGGTTTCAAAGCTTTATTCTCAAATGATGCAAAATCAGATACCAAAATAATTTTTTTATTAGTTTTTTTAAGATATTTAATTATTTTTTCTATTGATTTAAGAGACTCTTCATTCCATTTTGTTTTAAGAACTAATACATCTGCATTATTAAAATTCTTAATATCATTTAAAGTTTTTAATTTATTCCTATTAAATGTTCTTTGGCATAAATTTTTACCCGTTGTTAGTATATCTTTTAAGCAATAAACTTGTGTAAAAAAGTAATTAATATCATAATCTTTTGCTAAATATTCGTTTGAACTTAAGGTTGCATAAAAATCCTTTGCATGTGAATTTCCAATAATAAGAACCTTTTTTTTGTCATTATTTTTAAAACTATCATTTGTATTTTTTTTAGTGAAGGTTGAGATTTCTTTAGATTGTAACATTTGTTTTTGGTAATTTGTTAAATCAATTCTTTCTTCAAATCCTTTATTTTTTAAAATAAATAAACTTGGCACTAGAATTATAACTAAAAAAAATATTAAAAAAGAATATAATTTTTTAGTTGATAAATTTCTTTTTCTAAAAGGCTTCTCAATAAAATAAAAAGTAAATATTGAAAGAATTATTGATATTAGAATGATTAAAAGTTTAATAAATACTATCTCCTCAAAATATGGTCCGTAGAAATGTCTTGCAAAAGCGAATAAGGGGTAATGCCATAGGTATAAAGAATATGAAATTAGCCCAAAAGCTATTAGTAATTTTGTTGACAGTAATTTTGTAATTAAATTTTGGCTTTTATCAAACCAGATAATAGTACTAACCGATAAAATTAAGAAAAATGTATAAAAAGAGGGATGCAATAAATTTACATTAAAAAAAAATAAATAAAACAATATAGTAAAAAAACTTAGATATATAAGTGGTTTTGAAAAAAAATTATTTTCATTAAATTGATAATTTTTATTTGGATACACTTTAAGATAAGCTACTAATGATCCAGCTAAGAGCTCCCACCCTCTAAATGGTAGCATATAAAAAGTTAAAGACTTATAAATTGTAGAACTAATGTGTGATAATCCTAAAGAAAAAACAAAGCATACAAAAATTGATAAAAACAAATATTTTTTAAAATATTTAAAAATTAAAATAATAAATATTGGAAATATCAAATAAAACTGCTCTTCTAACGATAAAGACCATGTGTGAAGAAATGGTAATCTTAAAGCATCTTCTGCCATGTAACCAAAATGATAATGATGCCAAAAATTAAAGTTTGATATGAAACCAAGTTGATAAATTAATGACTCAACAAAAAGCATAAGAGGAAATGGAAGTAAAATAATACCACCTATTACTAAAGTAAAAAAAGTAACGAAAAGTAAAGTAGGAATAAGTCTCTTTATTCTTCTTATATAAAATTCACGAAATGAAAATTTATTTTTTGACTTTAGATCTAATAAAATTTGCTTCGTAATTAAGTAACCTGAGATAACAAAAAAAACATCTACACCTAAAAAACCACCCTGTAAAAAAATTTCTCCAAAAATTGAAAATTTTGCATGATAAAAAACAACACTTAAGACTGCTATAGCCCTTAAACCGTCAATTTCTGGCCTGTAATTAAGCTTCATAAAATTTATTTTTAAAATTATCTAAAAAATATTATATCTTATTTGACATATTATATCTTTTATAAATGGTGGGCATGATAAGAATTGAACTTATGACCTCTACGATGTCAACGTAGCGTTCTACCACTGAACTACATGCCCCAAAATAATAGTTTAAAACTATTTATAATATTTTTAATTCTTAACTTCATTAAAAAAAATTTCAGATTATCAAAATTAAATTGTCTTCTTAAAAAAGGTTTTTCATTTTTTTTAATCCATATCGTTAATTCTTTTATGTATTGAGTTAAATTTTTAGTTGAATAGTTAGATTCGTGGATATTGTAAATTGCTAAAGATTCTTTAATAAAATAAAATTTTTTATCAATACTTGACTTAATAAAAAAATCAAAGTCGCCAATTATATTGTATTTTTTATCAAATTTATATTTTATGAAGATTTCTCTTTTTACCATCACGGTTACAATGCCTAAAAAATAATTGTTAAGCAATTCCTGGGTTATATTTTTATTATCTATATTTTTTTTTCTTACTTTCTTGATAAATTTTTTTTTTAATTTATCCTTCACTGAATAATTTGAAAAAATAATATCAAAATTTCTGTAATTCATTTTTTCTATTTGTTTTATCAATTTGTTTGATTTCCATTCATCGTCTACATCTAAGAAACAAATATAGTCTCCTTTAGCCCTAGCAATTGCTAAATTTCTTGAATGGTACAAGCTATGAAATGTTGAAGAGTAAAAGTATTTTATTCTTTCGTCTTTAATTCCTTTTATTTTTTTTTTGGAGTCGTCTTTAGAGCAATTATCCCAAAAAATTAATTCCCACTTTTTATATTTTTGCCCTAATAAACTTTGGATGCTTCGATTCAAAAAAACTGAACCATTATGGGAATTCATTATTACGCTTACTAAAGGTAATCTTTTTTTTTTCATTTATTTTAAGACTTCAAAATTTTTTATTTGATCTACTGATTTCTTCAATATCTTGCTTTTTCTATTTTTATTCATAGAATAATTCCTATACCAATCTACAGTCATCTTTATGGAACTTGAAAAAGACAATTTACATTTCCATTTAAGTATTTTGCTTGATTTTCGAGTGTCCAAATTAAGCAAAGTATTTTCAAAAAAATTTTTGTTTTTTTTCAGATGCCAATTAATTTTTTCCCAAAAAAAATTCATTTTTTTTAAAACCTCAATTACTTTGTAATTTTTTTTACCTGGCCCAAAATTAAATGCATGACCATGAAGCTTTTTATTTTTTTTCAAATTCATTGCTAAATTGATATATCCATTCAATACTTCTAATACGTGTTGCCATGGTCTTGTAGAATTAGGGTTTCTTACAGACATTTTTTTTTTACTTGTTAATGCTCTTATTGAGTCTGGTATTAATCTATTTTCTGACCAGTCTCCTCCGCCGATAACATTGCCTGCTCTTGCTGTAGAAATAAAAATTTTATTTTTCTTACTTGAAAAAAAGCTTTTAATATATGAATTAATTGCAATTTCTGTTGCTGATTTAGATGCACCATATGGATCTACACCGCCTAAAATATCATTCTCTTTATATCCTTTTTTTGTTTCAATATTTTTATAAACCTTGTCACTTGTTATCAGTACAACTATTGTTTTTTTTTTTATTTCTTTTAATGACTCCAAAATATTTATAGTTCCTATTAAATTAGATTTCCAAGTTGTAATGCTATTGCTGTAAGATTTTTTAACAATTGCTTGAGCAGCCAAATGAAAAATATAGTCGGGTTTAAAATCTTTAATAATTTTTTTTATCTTTTCTAAATTTTCAATATCTATAAAATTACTTTTGACTAATTTGTTCAAATTCGCTAATTTAAAATGCGATGGACTCGTTGGTATATCCTTTGATATTCCAAGAACTTTTGCTCCCATCAAATGCATCCACAAGGAAAGCCAAGATCCTTTAAATCCCGTATGCCCCGTTATTAAAACTTTTTTTTTAAAAAAAAACTTTTTTTTATTATTTAGCATTTTTATAATAATTTATGGTTTTGTTAAGTCCATTTTCAAAAGATATCTTTGGTTTCCAATTCAAAAATTTTTTCACCTTGGAAATATCAGGATACAAATTAAGTGGTTCATCTCTTCTGAGCTTTATTTTTCCAAAAATTGGTGACCCTCCTGAAGTTTTTTTGGTTATAAGTTTAATTATGTTTTTTATTTTTTGCGGTTTTCCTGACCCTACATTAAAAATTTTACCTTGAATATTACCAATTTTTAAGCATTTGACTATAATATCAACAAGATCATTGATGAATATAAAATCCCTTTTCTGATTTCCATGTGAGCAATCAAATTTTTTATTTTTAATACAGTAATTAATTACTTCAGGCATAAATCTATTAGTATTTTGATACGGGCCAAATGTAATATACAATCTTAACACTATTACAGGAAAATTATTTTTTTTAAAAAATTTCATTAGTAATTCTGTAGCTTTTAATTTAGCGCGTCCATAAGTTGATTTTAGATTTTTTGTCTTTGTCAAGTAATTTTCTTTTTGTGGTGATTTCATAAAACCATACTCCACACTACTACCTAACTGAATAAATCTAGTTAAATTTTTTTCTAATAGCACCTCTGCCAAATTTTTACAGCCAATAAAGTGTGAATTATAAGTTTTAATTTTATGTTTGTGATCCACATATCCAGCTAGATTTACTACGTAATTAACTTTCTTTTTATCAAAAATTTTTTTTAATTTTTTTTTTTTTGAAACATCACAAATCATATAAGAAACTCCCTTAATCTTTTTAGATTTTGAGGGCTTTTTAGAAGAGAGACTTATTATTTTGTAGACTTTATTTTTTACAAGTTTTTTGAGTAAATGGTAGCCTATAAATCCTGTACCACCAACGATGAATATATATTTTTTTTTCAATTTATAATTTTATTTTTTTTTATATATATTCTCTAATACATCTTTATCTCTTTTTGTGTCCATACATTTCCAAAATTTATAATGTTGATATGCTGCTAATTGTTTTTTTTTTGATGCTTTTTCGAGTGGGTCTTTCTCTAATATTGTCATGTCATCATTAATAAGGTCTAAAAAGAATTTTTTTGCAACAAAAAAACCACCGTTAATCCAACCGGATGTTACTTGAGGTTTTTCTTTAAAGCTTCTAACAATTTGATTCTTGACTTCTAACTCTCCAAACCTTGCTGGTGGTCTAACAGCAGTAACTGTTATTAATTTTTTCTTAGCTTTGTGAAAATTGATTAACCTTTTCAAGTTGACATCTGAAAGACCATCCCCGTAAGTAAACATAAAATTTTCCTGATCATCGAGGTGTTCTCTCACCCTTTTTAACCTTCCTCCTGTCATAGTTTTTAAACCAGTTTTTAATAATGTTACTCTACATATATTGTTAAATATTGAGGCTTTAAAAGATTTTCCATTTTTTTTAAAATTTTTAAAATATTTTTCAAATATTTCTCCCTTATAACCAGTAGCAATTATAAAGTTTTTAAATCCATATTTTATGTAGTGATTCATAATATGTACAATTATGGGTGACCCATTAATTTTTACCATTGGTTTGGGAATTTTATTTGTGTATTCATGCAATCTAGTTCCCAGACCTCCAGCTAATATGACTACTTTTATATTATTGTAGGACATTTATTTTTTTTTAAAATCTTTTATTAATTTATCTGTGTTCAATTTTTCAAAGTACTTTAATGAAAAATTAATTGCAAATTTTTTATCTTTAAGATCTTTTTTTTTAATTTTTTTATTATTAATAATTTTATTAAAATCATTTAAATTATTTATTACTTGCTTCCATTTTTTTAGTTTATAAAGAGGATCAATATTTGATGTATTTTTATCGTTTAGGTAAATGGGTAAAATCCCATTTTGAAGAGAAGTTATTGATGCGGTGCTACCTCTATATAAACAAAAATTAGCAGACTCAATATCTTTGAAGAAACTACCTTCTGATAAATAAATATTTTTGGGTAGATCTTGCTTTGAAGCAATTTTCATTTTTGATAAGATTTCTTTAAAATTCATTGTGGGATGTAATCTCCAAATAAATCTCATTTTGGTATGACTTTTTGCAGCTAAGATTGAAAAAGAAAAAATTTTTAAGCATTCAGATAATATCCCCTCTGGCAGAACAAGACATCTATGAATTTTATTGTTTTTGTTTAATTTAATTTTCTTTTTATAAAATCTATTAGATCCCAAAATTTTAATTTTTTTATTAATTTTTTTTTCAAATTCATTTTTTGAAAATCGGCCAGTTGTATAAATAAGGTCTGGTTCGTACACTGAATTTACTTTTCTAAATATAGAGTGTTGAAATTTACTTAAAGCGGAGAAATGATAACCATAACACTTAAGATTATTCATTTTATCTTTTGAGGCTTTCAAAATAAGTCTTTCCCAAGAATAGCCCTCGTAAGGTATAAGCAATTTATTAAAGCTTACGTTTTTTATAAAATTTTTATAGTTTTCAAGTAAATTTAGATTTTTTTTTGTGTTCAAATTAAGAAATTCGCTAGCAATAAAAAGTAACATATTTTTTTTCTCTTTATTGTTACTTTCACGAAAAGCTAATAAAATAAATAAATAAAAATATTTAATTTGATTATAAAATATTAAATAAGAACTTTTATAATTTGTGTAATAAAATTCTAATATAGAAATATTTTTTTTTTTTTTTATTTTTTTTAAAATTTCGTTTTTAGAAAAATTTGTGTGATTGATAAAAATTTTGTGAAATTTAATTTTCGAATTTTTGAATTTCTTTTCAAGATCAGAGAAAATATAGTCTTCTTTATTTATATCATTTATGTTAACTAAATTACTTATTAATAAAACATCTACTTTTCTTTTGCTTAATTTTTTTGAAGAATAATTTTTTATAGTTGAAAAAAATAAATATACTAAATTTTTAAATATATGAATTAATATATTAAGAAATTTTTTTGTTTTTTTTTCATTATATAACTTAAGATGAAAAGGATGTCCTTTAATAACGTTAAGTGAATTATTTGAGATGGTTATTTCATTTAAATTTTTAAGTAAGATAGAATCGCAAATCTTACGTATATTTGAAAAACTTTTTGTACTATTCATTTAATAAATTCAAATATTTTATCTATATTGTTAATAGAATATTTATATTTCTTGATTCCAATTTTATAACCATAGTTGGCAAGGATAAATGTTATCTTACTCTTATTTGCTGACTTTTTATCAAACACAGTATCACCTATATAATAACAATTTTTCTTTTTAATTTTAAATTTTTTTACAACTTTTATTATCTGATCAGGATAGGGTTTTCCTCGCAGTTTTTTTTCGGGGCACTGAACATAGTTCACTTTTAAATTGAATAGCTTCAAAATTTTAAAGGTTCGGATCTTACTTTTTGAAGTTACTATTGCAGTGATAAATTCTTTATTTTTATTTAACAAATTCATTGTTTTCTTGGCATTTTTATACAATTTTATTTTGTTAAAATTTTTAATAGATGAATTAGAATATTCTTTTTCAATTAATTTTAAATTTTCTTTAATACCAATTTTTCTTAGAATTACCTGAAATGGCTTTCCCACATGATCAAAATATTTGTTAAAAGGTATTTTGATATTGTATTTTTTTTTTACAGACTTCCATGCAAAATACATGTTTTTTTTAGAGTCGATCAAAACACCGTCTAAATCAAAAATAATTAGTTTTTTTTTAAGTAATGATATTTTCAAAGTATTTTTTTAAAAATTTATCGGAATTAAAAATTTTTTTAGCTTTTTTTAAATCTTTTTGAGTATTTATAGAAAATGTATTTGTTTTAATTTCAAATGTTCCTAATGTAAGCCCATTTTCTAGAGCTCTTAAAAGTTCAACTCCTTCGATATTTTCTAGAGATCCTTTTTTAAATTTTTGAAATTTTTTTAATGCCTGAGGTTTAAATGAAATTATATCTAAATGATGATAATAACTACCTTTTTTTCTAAACGGATATGGTGTTTGTGATCTACTAAAATAAATAATTTTATTTTTTTTTGTAAATACTATTTTTACGACATTTTCATCTGAGCTTGAAAAACTTTTTTTGTGTGGAACTATTATATCAAAATTTTTATTTTTTTTGTGAAATTTTATAAGTTTAGTTAAATTGCTAGGATCCAATATGGCTTCATCCGCATGTACGTCTACTATTAGATCTGATTTTATTTTACTTATAACTGAAGATATTCTCTCTGTTCCATTTGAAAAGTTTTTTTTTGTTAATATTGTTTTAAATCCATTTTGCTCAACTTTATTTTTAATTTCTACGCTGTCTGTGCAAACAATTATATCATTGATTTCCTTACAAAACTTTAGCCGATTTAGGGTATGTAAAATAATAGGAATTTTTTTTATTTTTTTTAATAATTTTTTTTTAATTCTTGTTGATTCTAATCTAGCAGGTATTAAGGCTGTAACTTTCATTATTATTTAAATTTGTGGATCTTAGTGCAAATTTTTATTAAATTTTTAACATGTTCAAAATTTGAACATATCATAAATATTTCTTACTGTCTAATTTAATTATAAAAAATACTTCGTCTTTCATTTAATAAATTTAATTAATTATATCTATTTAATTTTATATAATTTGCTATTCTCAACCTTAAAAATTTGATCAGCTTCTTTTAAATTCTCTGCCTTATGTGTGATTAAAAATACTGTAGTATTTTTTTTCAGCAACAATAATTCATTTATTATTTTAAGCTCTGTATCGCTATCTAGTGCGCTAGTTGGTTCATCAAGTATTAAAATACTAGGATTTCTAAACAATGCTCTAGCTATTCCAATTCTTTGCTTTTCTCCACCTGATATTTTAACGCCCTTTTCACCTACAATTTGATTAATCTTATTTGGAAGTTTATCAATAAAATTTTCTAAAGAGGAAAGTTTTATCACTTCAAGTATTTTTTGATCTGAAATTTTTTCCTTTTCAACTCCAAATGCAATATTATTTTTTATTGTATCATCTAACAGAAATATATTTTGTGGAACATAGCCTATGAGACTTTGATATGATTTTATATTTTTAAAAATATCTTGACCATCAGAACTGATTTTGCCCAATGAGGGTTTAAATAAACCTAACAACAAATTGCTTAATGTACTTTTACCACTCCCTGTATTTCCTACTACACCAATAAAATTGTTTTTTTTTAATTCTATATTCACATTATCCAAAATCATTTTGTTTGAATATTTAAATGATACCTCTTGCAATTTTATATTACTTTCAAATTTAATCCTATCTTTTGAGTGTGTTTCATTAAAAATTTGGTTTTTAATCTTTAATTCATCATTAAGTATACTTGCTGACTTAGCTGCATACTGTAAATAATTACCTGCGCTAACGATTTTATTTATAGAAGGAATTACTTTTATTATTGCCAATAAGTAAATACCTATATAAGCAGTAATTTTTGCTGTCTCATATCCATTATATACTAAAAAGGTGATAAATAATATCATTGAAATAATTACAAACATTTCAATAAATATTTTCTGAATTTTATTTATGAATGTAAATTTAGTAATAAATCTTCTTATTTCATTTATAAGGTTATTAAAATACTTTACAAAAAACTCTCTATTATCAAAAACTATAATCTCTTTAATTCCGTCAAACGATTGTTGAAGTGTTTTTTGTCTTTTTGCATCAACTTCAACTCTATCTCCACCAATTTTTTGTGTCCTTTTTTTTAATATTTTATGAACAGAGAGTAAATAAATAATAGCAAATAAAAGAAGCAAAATTGAAAGTATTGGATTTAAATAAAAAATAAACGTTAGTATTATTGTTAACAAAATCATTTCAACTGCTATGTTAATTAAAAAGCTTAAACTATTTGCGAAAATATCTGTTTCAATAGTTAAATTAGAAATTAATTTTGAAGAATTGTTATTTATATGAAATGAGTAATTTTGAAATAAATAATTTTTAAAAATACGATTTATTAGATTTGTTTTAGCTTGATAAATAAACCTACTTTCGTAAAAGTAAAAACAAGCTAAATATAAATTTTTAATTATGAAAATTAAAAAAAGAAATAAAATAAAAAAATAAATTGAGTTTTCTTTATCTAAATTCTCAAGATTTAAAATATTTAGAAAATTATTAAAACCTATAACTTGCTCACCAGTAAAAAATTCTATAATTGGAATGAATGCGGCCAACCCAATCGTCTCTAATAAGGCGGCTATAAATGTGAGCAAGATAAGAAAATTAAACTTTTTTTTATCATTTCGATCTAATAAATTATAAATTTTGTTTGTTGCTTTAAGCATTTATTTAATTTGTTTATAAAAATTATACACCCTTGAGCTAACACTATCGCTTTTTAAACAATAAATATCTTTATTGAACTGAGTATATTCTTTTAAAAAAAGGACTTTATCTAACAATCTTTTAAAACTCGCAAAAGATCTAATCCTAATTTTATTGAGATTGATTAAACCATCGAAAAAATTTTTAGACTCAAGTTTTGGATCCAAAAAAAAACTTTGTTTTTGCATGCTAATTGCCTCAAGCGTTGTTGTAGAACCAAATGAAAAGATAATCTTGCCTTTTTTAATAAACCCATAACTTCCATTTTTGGTAAAATTTGCGATAGCGGAAGTAATATTTTTATTTTTTTGAAAAAATTTTTTTTCATACTCATTGTTTTTAAGATTTCCGTGATGTTTTATCATAATTTTTAAATTTGGATATAATATCCCAATTTTTTTAATCCAATTTCTGATTGTAAATTCATAATTTTTTTTATTGGTATTATTTATTTCTAGCCAAGTATTGGGGTTGAGTCCCATAATCAAGATATCGTTATTAGGAACTAGCTTTAAATCTTTTTTCTTTCGAAACCAATCATGTTCTAAAAAGAAAGAACCCACTGGTAAACTTTTTTTTATTCTTCCACCAAAAAATTTTAATCTTTTTAGTGAATATTTTTCATTACCTAGTGAAAAAAAAATATCTGTATCAATAAAAAAACTTATACAAGTTTCCACAATATTTTTTTGGGGTGTTGATGTTGCTTTACCTCCAAATTTTTTAAAAAAATAATTTCTGATACTACAAGTGTTATAAAATCTATCTTCCATGAAATATTTACCCCTAAATTTCTCAAATAAAGTATAATTATTTAAAATTGAATATAAAATTCTATTAAAAAAAAATATGTAATTAAACCTATAATAGAAAGATCTAAACAAAATTTTGAAGAATAGTTTAAAAATCTTTATTTTTTTTTTTTTGGTCGAGTTCGAAGATATTCTTTGAAATTTAGAATTATTAAAAATAGTAATATTACTTTTTTTTTTTAATGCAACATTAGACATTACTAAAGATTTGTTAAATTTATTAATTAATTTTTCATAACGGTTAAAAGATCTTTGATCATCAATTCCATGGATAATAAAATCAAAGTTTAGTATTTTTCTATTTTTTTTTGAAAAAAAAATTAATATTAATAAATAGAACGATTTTAGTAATTCGTTAAAAATATTTTTAAAATGTAATGTTTGATTAAATTTTGACAGATTATAATTAAATTGATTATACAATAATTTTTTGTACTTATTTTCTAATGCGTATTTAGGTATTTCAAATATTTTTGAAAAATTATCATTTAATATTTTTGATGTATTTCCTTCGCAAAAAAAAATAATTTTTTGGAGAATTTTTTTTGAAATCAAAAATGAGTTTTTTTTTGTTTTATCGATTCTAAAATTTTTCAGCTCATTTTCCATAATTAATTTTGTCGTATTATCATCTCCGCAATTTTTTTTATTGGATTTTTAGGAGCCTCCTTAGAGTATTTTTTGCAAAATTTTTCTCTAATGCTTAAAACAAATGGGTCATTCCACCAATTTTCTACGTCGTAAAATATATTGTTTATATGGTCCGCAGCCTCTTTTGATGATGTAAATAAAATTTTTGCTTCAATTAATTTTTCATAATCTTGTTTTGCTGAGTCTCTTATCCAATTTAAATTTGATTGAACGCAAACAGTTGGAATACCTATAGCTAACGACTCTAAAAATCCTGTGTAATCTCCAGGATGTAATACAATTTTAGACTCTTTGACTAATTTATCGTTAAGTTGTGACCTATTTATGCTATATTTATCTCTTTTAAAAATGATCTCTTCTAGAATTTTTTTTTCAAGTTTTTTGGAGTCGTAAACATCAGAATGAGCTTTAATCAAAACTTTTTTTTTTATTTTTGTATCAAGATTAAAAAGTAGATTTTCTAAGGTAAAACTTTCTTTAATCATCAAGCCGTAGTCATCGTAAGGTCTTTTTCTCATTGATGACCATTTTGGTGACATTACAAGTAATTTTTTTCCCCTATTTTTAATTAATTTTTTAAAAGAAATATTTTTAGTATTAAATAATGAATAGGCCTTTTTTTGAGAATTTTCTCCCCAGGATAAAAATTTATCACATGTATCATAGTCAGTTTGAATAATTGTATTTTTTCCTGTAAAATAATTAGAACCATGTTGATGCGATATATATAAAGAATTTTTTTCAACGTTTTGCGCTAAATAGAACTTAAATACTTCATCACCATGAAACGAAACTGATGTAAAAATTTTAAGAGGGTTCTTTGGCCAATTAGCTTGATTAGATACATTAATTAAATTTTCAAAATTTTCTATAAGATCTGTTGGCATTGAAAATGGTAATATCTTTCTTATAAAACTCTCAATTTCTGAAATATTTGTTTTTTTAAAATTAAAATGATTTCTTTTTTCTAAATTTATATCTTTAAAATTGTAATTTATTTTCAATGTAACGAAGGGTATTTGTTTTAAATAATAATTTAGAAGAATAATATATTTAAATTTCAAATCTGCTCCATAAATGAAATATTTTTTTTTAAAATTTAAAAAATTGATTAAACCCAAAAACGTCATAAAAAAGGATTTAATATTTTTTTTATGTACTTCAGTTTTTTTTTCAATTTTATGATTAAACTTAATTTGTTTATGCGTTGTATTTAAATTTTCAAAAATATGTGTGTATAAGATCGTATTCCACTCATTTATATTTTTTGACGCCTTATATTCCAAATCACTTACATTATTAGTAGAAAGATCATCTAAATTTGATTTGACTAACAATATATTATCAATCATTTTATCTTTCAAAGCATTTTCTAAACTTGTATATCGCTGATAAACAATTCCTATAAAAGTTTTTAACCAAGGTCCTATTATAATTTCCCAGAATCTATCTGAGTAACCCACTTTATGAAAATTATTTAAAAAAAATTTTATATCTTTTTGAAGACTTGAATAAATTTTAATCATATTGTCAACGTCTTGGTCTACGTCTTTGTTATTTTTTTTAATTTCATTAATCAATTTGTATTTTGAGATATTTCTAAAAGAGTCTTTTTTTTGCTCTAGACACCAATGACCTAAGAAACATAAGTTTTGATCCTTAGGCCAATTGTTTTTATTCGAATTAAGAATTAAAGTATATTTCATTAAGCAAATTAAATTTTGATTTTCAATTTCTTTAATAAATTTTTTGAAAAGGGGATTTCTTTTTTTAAATTTGCAGGAGATTTTTTTTTCAAGATTTTATCGTAATAAATAGGCCCAACTCCAAATCCAGGACGAATTTTTTTTATGTTATTTTTTGTAAAATTTTCACCCCTCTTTATGTCTTTAACAATAAAAATTGACCTTCTTAATTTTCTATTAATGTTTTCACTTTTATCTCTTTTAAATTTTTTTGAACCGAGTAGTTTTTTGGCCATATTAATACTTTTGGAAAATCTTTTTATTTGATTTCCTTTGATGGAAAATTTGATATCTAATCCTTTTGTTTGATTTTTCAAAGCTATGTGTTTCTCTATAATTTTTGCTCCAGCTGAGACAGCAGAAAAGGCTACTAAATCGTCTTTGCTATGATCTGAGAGACCGATAGGACAATCAAATCTATCACTAAAAATTCTGATGTTATTTAAGTTGAAATCACTAATTTTTGCAGGATAATTGCTTACACAATATAATAGGGCTAGATTTTTAATTCCCATTTTTCTTGCGAAATTATATGACTGCTCAATTTCAGAAAGTTTTGCCATTCCTGTAGAAATTATTAGTGGTTTTTTTGTTTTTGAAATTTTTTTAATCAACGGAAAATCCATCATTTCAAATGACGAAATTTTATATATTGGACATTTAAGTGTTTCTAAAAAATCTACTGCAGTTTCATCAAATGGTGTGCTAAAACACAATATTCCAATTTTTTTTGCATAATCAAAAAGTTTTTTATGCCACCGATAAGGGGTTTGTGCTTTATCATATAAGTTCCACAAGTTCTCTCCCTTCCAAATTCCAGTGTTAATTTTAAAATATTTTTTACTACTTCTTATAGTCATGGTCATAGGACTATAAGTTTGTAATTTTACTGCATCGGCTCCATTAGTTTTTGCTAACTTAATTAATCTTTTGGCAGAATTAAAATTTCCATTATGATTTGCTGATATTTCTGCGACAAAAAAAGGGAAGTTAAAATTTTCTTTCATTTTTAACCAATTAACTTTTTAACTATTTTAATAACGTAATTTTGTTCTTTTGATTTTAGCGTATAGTAAATTGGAATAGATAAAGCTTTATTGTAATAATCATCAGTATTTTTGAATATTTTTTTTTGGTTAAGTTTTGTCTTATAAAAAGGATGTTTTGTAATAGGTATATAGTGTACTTGAGTTATAATACCTGCTTTTTTAAACTCAGACATTAATTGAGATCGATTTTTGTTAATCTTTTTAAAATCTATAAGAAGAATATATAAATGATTGCTGCTGTATTTTCTTTTTTCAAAATGCAGTGGATAAGCGTTTTTTAAATTCTTAAAATAAAAATCATATATTTTAGCAATTTGTCGTCTTTTATTTAAAAAAATATTAATCTTTTTAAGTTGAGATAATCCTAAGGCACATTGCATATCAGTCACGCGATAATGATATCCCAGGTCTTGCATTTCATAGTACCATTGATTATTTTTTTTTTGTTTTTTATCAATAAAGAATTTTGGATTTTTTTCTATTCCATGACTTCTTAAATTTATGAGTTTTTTATATATTTCTTTATTATTTGTTGTAATGCATCCGCCTTCTCCCATTGCAATAGATTTTACAGGATGAAAAGAGAAAACTGTCATATCTGAATATTTACAACAGCCTACCATATTTTTTTTATCATACTTTGCTCCAAAAGCATGAGCGGCATCTTCATATATAATAGCTTTGCTTTTTGAATTAATCTTTTTTATTGCTTTCATGTTTGATGGTAATCCTCCAAAATGGACAGGGGAAATAGATCCAACCATTTCTTTTTTTAATATTTTTTTTATTTCTTGAATTGATATATTTGCGGTATCCTGCTCTATATCAGCGAATATAGTTTTTCCTCCTGTAAATATCGATGAATTAGCGGTAGAAACAAATGAAATTGGTGAAGTTAAGAGACTGCCTTTCTTTAATTTTTTGGCAACTATAGCTGCTAAATGTAGACCTGCTGTACAACTAGATACTGCAACTGCGTACTTAGATCCAACATATTTACATATAGAGTTTTCAAATTTTTTAACAACCGGACCTTGGGTTAAATTTTTGCTTTTCAATACCTTGACAACAGATTTGATGTCTTCTTTATCAATGTAATGTTTTCCGTATGGTATCATCTGCGATAAAGTAAATCTTCTAATCTTTTTGTATACTTAACTTTTTGTTCATTGCAATTATTTCCTTCACAGTTAAAAAATGATCATTTTTGTCTGAGGAATATTCAAAATCAGTTGAAACATAATTACCTTTTTCGTTAATACGATTTATTTTATAATTAATATCTTTTTCAGTAAATTTAATACTTGGCATAATTACATAATGATCTTTAAAATCTAATGTTAAATGAGACTCGTGGATAGAACACATTTTTTCGTGTAGTTTTTCCCCGGGTCTTATTCCTATGTATTTTTTTTTCAAATTTGGTGCCATTGCTTTGGCCAAATCTATAATTCTTATAGATGGAATTTTGGGAACAAAGATTTCACCCCCCTGCATTCTTTCAAAAGCTTTAACAACAAATAATACAGCTTGTTCAAGTGTGATCCAAAATCTGGTCATTCTTTCATCTGTTATCGGTATTTCTTTGGTTTTGCTTTTAATAATATTTTGAAAAGTTGGAATAACAGAACCTCTTGAGCCAACTACATTTCCATATCTAACAACTGAAAATCTTAGAGATTTTTTCCCAACTAAATTATTTGAGGATGTAAATATTTTATCTGAGGTTAATTTTGTGGCTCCATATAAATTTATTGGATCAGAAGCTTTATCTGTGGAAAGTGCAATTACTTTTTTGACACTAGAGTTTAATGTCGCTTTAACAATATTCTCTGCTCCTATAACGTTTGTTTTAATACATTCCATTGGATTGTATTCGGCTGCGTCTACTTGTTTTAAGGCTGCACAATGTAGTACATAGTCCACATCTTGCATTGCAAGTTTCAACCTATCTAAATCCCTAACATCTCCAATAAAAAATCTCATAAACTTATATTTTGTGGCAGGATAATTCATTCTCATGACTGATTGTTTTAATTCGTCTCTTGAATATATGATTAATTTTTTTGGTTTAAAATTTTTGATAATATCTTTTACAAAAAGATTTCCAAATGATCCTGTTCCGCCAGTAATAAGTATAGTTTTATTGTTGAACATTTTTATTTTTTTTGTTAAAAAAATTATTAAAATTTAAGCTCATTTAATTTAAATTTTTTTTTAATTCGTCGTACTCTTTCATTTTTCTTTTCATAAAATTTATGGTCAACCTTGTCCTTTCAGCAATACCTTTGGGAGTTAAGATATATTGAATATATTTTATTTTTTTTGGTTGTTTTTGAAAGTTTTGCATCTTTAGCCATCCTTTATTTTGCAAAGCTTTCAAACAATAATTAAGCTTTCCTAAACTAAAACCTAGCTCGTTTGCCAACTCCCTTTGAGAAGATTGGGGTTTTTTCTTGAGTTTTAGTAGCAAATTTAGCTCGTCTTGTTTATCTAAGTTACGTTTAGACATACTATTATATATCTAATTAATAACGTTCAACAGTTGAACAGTCAAGCCTTATATAATATAATTAATCATGAAAAAAAAATGGAATTATAAATTGATTTCTTCAAAAATTAAAAAAAATGGTTATTACATATTCAATAACTATTTCAGTCATAAAGAGCTTAATGATATTAAGAATTCACTCTTAAACACTTTACAATATATAAAACAAGATAAAGAGAGGAATTTACAAAAAAAATATTATCAAATTAAAAAATTTGATAATAAATTAAAAGGAAATTGGTATGATATTTCTGCTTACAATCTTACTGTTTTGCAGAATCTACATAAGCCAGAAATCCTAGATTTTATAAAAAAATTTTATAAAACCAAAGTTTTATTTTCTGGGAGACCTGCAATCCATGTTCATGATGATGATAACGATAAATTATTAGACCCTCATCAAGAAACAAGTCAATTTGCTAGAGACAATATGGTATTTTGGTCACCTTTATTTGATACAAATCAAGATAATGGAGGAATGACGATTTACGAAAATTCTCATAAACACGGTTATTTTAAACATTCTTTAGAGCATCCAAGACTTGGCAAAAAAAGTTGGACAAAACAGTACACTCATATAAATCCTTCAATTGCCAAAAAATTTAAAAAAGTTGAATTAAATGTTAAAGCAGGATCTGCTGTGCTATTTTTATCTTCACTAGTTCATTGTGGATATAATAATAAAAAAAAAGGTACCGTTAGAATTACAATTACTGAAAGATTTAATCCTTTGCAAAGAATTCCTTATCTAAAGAATAGAAATGCTCCATTAAAAATGCCTTTTGTTGGAATAGACTATAACAAAGTAAGAGATTAAATTTAAAATTCTATTTTATATTTTTTTAAAATTTCAATTCCCTTCAAAAAAGAACTAAAATCTACAATATCATCAGTTTCTAATGTTATTTTAAAGGTATCTTCTAGACCTGACATTAACGTCATATGGCCTATGGAATCCCATTCGGGAATTTCATTATACTTTATATCTTCTTTAAACTGATCTTCGCTTATAGAAAGAGATTTAATAAAAGTCTCTTGATATTTTTTTTTATTATTCATTTTTTATTTCAAATTTTTAATTATGTTTTCTACAATTTTGTCAACTGACAGTCCATGTTTTTCTTGTAAAAACTTATAACTGCCTCCTTTACTATAACTGTCGTTTACTCCTATAGATAATAATTTGGGTGATTTGTTTAACTTAGATTTACACTCGGCGATGGCGCTGCCTAAACCTCCAATTACATTATGTTCTTCAACCGATACTATTAGTTTTGAAAACTTACAGGACTCGTTTACTGCTTCTTCATCAAGAGGTTTAATTGTATGTATGTTCACTACTCTAGTAGATATTTTTTTTTCGTGTAATTTATTTGCTGCTTCAAGACAATTCGAAACTATCGCCCCTGAGCAAAAAATCGTGACGTCTTCGCCTTCCCTTAACTTAATAGATTTTCCAATCTCAAAATTATAATCTTCTTTGTATATTATCGGATTATTTGATGAACCAGTAAGCCTTATATACACTGAAGTCTCAGAATTGACTGCTGATTGAAGTGCTTTCACAGTTTCGAGCGAGTCAGCTGGTGAAATAATCGTTATACCTGGTATCGATCTCAAAATACCTATATCCTCTATGCAACAATGAGTATAACCTAAAGTTCCAAGAACTAGACCGCTTGCTATACCCACCATACATATTTTTTGTTTCATGTATCCGACATTAACTTTTATTTGTTCACAACATCTTATGGTTTGAAATGGAGCAAAAGTAGTAGTTATGACATTATAACCTTCACTAGAAAGACCGGCTGCAACTCCAATCATGTTTTGCTCTGCTATACCTAGATCTAAATATTTTTCAGGGTAAGTTTTTCGATACCTATCCAGGCCAGCAGATGTAGAAACATCGCAAGTGAGAACCATCAATTTATCATTATCTTTTGCTACTTCTAAAGCAGCAATACCAAATGTAGCTCTAGAACCTATGGTAGACCAAGTTTTTATATTTCTATCGTTAATAAGCATATTTGATTAATTTTCTTTTATTTCTTTTATTCCAAGTTCATATAAAGATTTACTAAGCACAGCATGATGCCAATTATTATTATTTTCTGAAAATGAAAATCCTTTTCCTTTAATGGTATTTGCAATAATGGCCTTAGGTTTATTTGAAGTGCTCTTTTTATCAAAGTAGTCATATAAAATATTGACATTGTGTCCATCTAACTCATTTGTCTCCCATCCAAAACTAGACCATTTTTTCGATAAATCTAATGTGTCCATTATTTCTTTGTTGCTTCCAGTTTGTTGGAAGTTATTTTTATCGATAATTGCGTATAAATTGTTAAGCTTAAAGTTAGAAGCTGCCATCGCAGCTTCCCAAACTGATCCTTCGTTGCATTCGCCATCTCCTAAAATAACAAATACTTTATTTTGCTTTTTTTTTTTTCTTAAAGATATTGCAACCCCTATTCCAAGCGACAATCCCATTCCAAGAGAACCATTGGAAAAATCAATTCCTAACTTATTATTTTTAACTGGGTGGCCCAAAAGATTGCTGTCATCTTTTTCAAAAGTTTTTAATTCTTCTTTTGAGACAAATCCTACTTCGCATAATGCTGCATAGTAAGCTAAACAAGCATGTCCTTTACTTAAGATAAATCTGTCTCTATCTTCCCAATTCGGGTCCCCTTTTTTTATACTCATTACATGTGAAAATAAGATTGAAACTATTTCAGTAATTGAAAGAGCTCCTCCAAAATGAGAGCTGCTTGCTCCAGCATAAAATGCCATATCTAAAATATTTTTTCTTACCTCATTTGAAAATTTTTTTATCTTTTCAATATTTTTTTCTTTCTCTGTCATGTCACATTCCACCTGTTACAAAAATTGTTTCTCCAGAAACGTGATTTGAAAGATCAGATGCAAGATATAATGCAGTTTTAGCTACTTCTTCTGGTTCTGCAGCTTTTTTTAATGGAGTATTTTTTAAAGCCTCATTTACTGCATTTTCAGGGGTCTCTTTCATCATTTTGGTATTTACCAATCCAGGTGCGATAGCGTTTACACATATTTTATAAACACCCAATTCCTTTGATAAAACTTCAGTCAATGTAATTAAAGCAGACTTACTCGAGGCATATCCTGACCTACCAACGCTAGAGAGTTTTGCGGCATTTGATGAAATATTAATTATTTTCCCATAATTATTTTTTGTAAAAATTTTTAATATTTTTTGAATTAAGCTTACGACTGAAAAAAAATTAATTTCAAATACTTCTTTAAAAGCTTTCAAAGGTGTCATCTGAAAAAGTGATATTTGATTTATGCCAGCATTATTTACTAATATATCAATTTTTTCACATTTTTTTTTAATTTCTTCAAATCCATAAATGATTTCCTCCTCTTTTTGAATATCAAAATAAACTATGTCAATTTTTGTATTATTAAGTTTCATTAAGTCAATGACTTTTTTTTCAAAAATATCATTTTTTTTTCTAACGCAAGCAATTACATTTGCTCCGTTTTTTGAAAATAATTCTAATATCGCTAAGCCTATTCCTCTATTACAGCCTGTTATAACTGCAGTTTTATTTTTTAATAACATCTATTTAACAAAATCTTCTTCGGAAAATATATCTTTTGCCAGAGCAGGTTTAAATATTGTTTGGCCGCTTTTTGTCATAAATTTATTAATAAATTCTTTATCTTCACCGGCAAGACATAAATCACTATGATTTCTAAAATATTTTATACTGAATCCATGATCTATTATTTCCTTTAAAGACTGTTCAAAAATATTACCAATTTTAATATGAACATATGGACAAACTAAAACGTCTCCTATTGGGGTAACGTAAACTCTGTTTACTGTAGTGCATCCTAAAATTTTTTCATTATTTCTATCAAAAGGATTCCAAATATTTCTTACTAGATTTTTATATTCCTTTCTTATTTTTCTTAAATACTCTCTATCTTTATCATCGCATATAATATTTTCAGCGTTTTGCCACATTCCAGATGGTACAGCAACATTCAAGAGTGTTCTGTATCTTTTATTTTTTGAGTAATCTAAAAGTTCTTTAAAATGATCTGTGTTAGCATTATAGTGGCCCACAGTTATGTTTAGATAAGGATCCATGCCAGCATTTTTCACATGTTCAAGTGCGGCGATAGCTCTTTTCCATGATTCTTTTCTTCCTCTTATGTCGTCATGAATTTTTTCGTCCATACTATCAATACTTACTGAAACTCTGCTGACTTTATACTCAGCTAATTTTTTTGCCATCTTTTCATCTAAGTAGAAGCCATTTGTTGTTAAATATAAATAAAATCTCTCAGGTTTAATTGCATCCAAAACTTCAAACAATTTTTTAGGCTGAAGCAAAAGCTCGCCTCCTTGCAAGTCAAATTCGAAATAACCTAATTCATCTGCTTCATCAGCTAATTTTTTTATTGCATTTATATCTAGATATTCTTTTACATGATCTCCTTTAGGAGAATTAGTGAAACAATATTTACACCTTAAATTACAGGCATTATTAAAATTTAAGTCTATGCCTCTAGTCTTTGTTCCAACCTTGCCATCATTTTTTTGGACGTAGTCGTAAAAGTCTTTCAATTTTTTTACTAATCTTGGTTTATTTAATAATGAAGAAGATATTGGCATATAATTATTGTTTTACTTTAATTTAAATTTTTTAATTTCCTCAGGTAATATCAAGTTGAAGTCTGCTTTACAAACCATTTCATTATTTACTGTGCCAAATCCTTGACAGATTGCTAGCCCCCTCTTAAAACTTTTAATTTTAGTGTTTAAATACAATTTAGAATTAGGTAAAATTTTTCTTATAAATTTTAAGTTATTTGCAGAGGTTAAATACATAACTTTACCTTTATTGCCAGGTAGGGTTAAAATGGCCATTGCTGACATTTGAACCAAAGCTTCGATTTGCAACATTCCTGGCACGTTAGGATCATTTGGCCAGTGAACTCTAAAAAACCATTCATCTTTCTTTAGTTCTTTAAATCCATCTGCACTTTTTCCAGGTATGACATTTGTAGCTTCATCTATCATCAAATATGGCTCTCTATTTTGTTGGTACTCCAAAATTTTTTGTTTGTTAAGTTTCATTTAATTTATTTTAAGTCAACAACTCTTGTTAAAATATTATTAATATCATAACCATCCCAAAAAAAACCTATATCCAAGGCTTGTCCAATTGGCACGACTCTATCTATACCTTGTAATTTATTAGAAAATATAAACTTTTCTATCTCTTTTTTTTCAAGCCCAAAATAAGTTAACGTTTGAAACTTTTTGTTAATATATTTTTCAATTTCGTTAATTTTTTTTATATTGTATTGATAAAAGAACCCCCATTTACCTCTGTAGGAGTCTAAATTAGTGCTCAAATTATTCAAGTTTAAAACGTATATATTATTTGAATAAGTTTTAAATTTTTTTATGGTTGGGTCCTGAATTATCTTTTTACATAGCTCAGTATATTTGTCTACAGAGGCGGTATGTGTAAGATCATATTTTTTTTCTACTATATTGTTTAGTGAGTTCCAAAATATATTTTGAGCTCTTTTATTTTTATCGCCTTTCCATAAAATTAAATGAGGTGAAGAACAAGCGTTTTGATCTGCGGTAAAAGTGTCATTATAAAATTTCTGAGTGAGGCTTTTTAAATTATCTTGCTTAACTTTTACAAGTTGATCAGAGTCAATGATACAAATTGAATATCTGTCAGCAAAAGTTAAATCAAAAGCACGTGAGTTTAGTTCAAATTTTCTTATATTTTTTATAGAATTATCTCCCCCCCAAATTAATCTTGCATCACATTTTTTTGAGATCTCCTCAGTGAACCTATCCTCATTATTATACTTTACTATTGTAATCATCTTTTTTATCTCATTATACTTTTTCAAAGTTTGATTCATTACTTTTGAAATTATTTCAACCTGTTCAAAGTTCTTTGATGGAACTTTAACAATATTTGAATTTCCATTTATTAATCCGAATATAAGTGAATATGCAAAATTAGTTGGTATGTTTGAAGGAGTAATATGAAAAATTAAACCTAAAGGTAATCTCTTATTTTCTAAAGAGACTAAAAATTTTCTTTTCAGGTTTAACAGATTAGCTTTTCTACAAAAGAAAGCTAAAGTAAGAATATCTGGAAATTTTTTGCAGTCTTTAAAATTATTTAATCTATTTGAAAAATCTGATAAAAATTTAAAAATCTTTTCATCATATGGTAGTAATGTCTTTTTCTCAATTTTTTTATTCCCAACCAAAATTTTTACTTTACTCAATTTAATCATATCGTATCACTACAGCCTCTTATTTCCGCTTTTGGCATTCTTCCAAAAACTAAAAAAGCCTTTCCTTTTTTTGCACAAATACACTTTTCGTTGTTGACTATCTGTCCTAAATCTTCTGTAAGAATACTGTGGCCAGGGTAACTACTCGGTAAAAGAGACATTAATTGAATAAATCCCTTTTTTCCTTCACTTAAAACATTAAAATGTTTATCTCTAACAATCACATCTGAAAAAACTGATGTTATAAAACAAGAGCACTTTTGACATTCGATAAAAATTGAACCCGTCTGTTCTACTAAACCATAATAATTATATACTTTTTGAATGTTTAATTTTTTTGTTAAAAGGGACTTAAATTTGTTGTTATCAATTTTATTTTTTTCCATTTTTTTCCAACCGCCACCATGAAGTATTATAGCTTTAGATAAGTTGGTATCTTTTAGTTTATCTTTAGAGAGTGTTTTAATCAAAAAATCAAAAATTAAACTAGTAAAACCAAATATTAAGAAAGGTTTATCTTTAAAATTTTCAATAAATCTATTTAACTTATCGTAATCAATTTTTTTTTCTTTATTAAGTAAATATGTGTGATTAGTTCCAAATATGGAAAAGCCAAAAATTGCTGCACTTCTTGCTCCAAACGTTTTTTTGTCATTCAAAGTAGGGTCTTGATCAATTATAAGCATCGGAATTCTTTTTTCACCTAAAAGAGAGGAAATTATTTTACTTAAGACAATTATTTGATTATGAGCATTTTTTTGATCAAGATAAATCTTAGAGGGAACAGATCCAGTTGTTCCAGAAGATCTTAAAATTTTAAAAATTTTATTATTGTTAATGCTTATTAAGTCAAGTTCTTTAAAAAGTCTTGAGGGTAAAAATGGAATATCTTCTAAACTGTGGTTTCCATTTTTATAATTAAGTTTCTCTAACAAAATTTTATAATTTTTTGATTTTTTATAATGATATTTTGTTAAAAAATTTATTTCTTTTCGAAAAAAATTATCTTTATTTTTTTTTTTTTAAACCAAATGGTCGAATGTTTTTAAAACTATCAAAATTCATTTTTTTTTAAGTGTATTAATTTACTACCATTCATAATATCGCTTACCATTAATTCATAAGCTTTATTGATATCAATTAGTGTTAATTGTGTCTTCATGAAAGTAGTTTTATTTATAGCATTATGTTTCATTAGTTCATTGTCAAAATCTTTATGAATTAGAGTCATCAAAACATTTGATTTTGGATCTCGAACGTACATTTTAACAGTTTTTTTTATTTTTTTTTCTCTTAGACCAATGTACGGACCGGTGAAACTTTTATAAAATCTATAATATACCCCAACTTTTTCTTCGGCTACATGACAAAATGTAAAACCATCTTTATAGTCCATGCCTATAAATAAATTTTTACCGTTCTTTTTTATAAGAAAACCAAAAGGCGAGTCTAGACTAAAACAACTTTCATGATCTATATCGCATAATAGTTTTTTATCTTTTCCGGTAACCGCGAATGAGTAAATGGGATTTTTTGTTCTAATAAAATCTTTTCTTTTAAGCGCTGTATTTCCAAGAGCGCCTGACAAAGAGAGAGTATCTTTATAATGAAATCCTTTTCCCTTGCAAAAGTCCCAGTTATACGTTGGAAACAACAGATTCCCATTTTTGCCAACTTTTTCAATGAGTGTATCAATAATTTTATTTGGATCGATTATTTGTTCTTCTTTTTTTGCTCTTAATAAAATTCCTAAAATATCAGAAGACACTAAAACACTGTCCCCTTTTTTTATATTTACTTTTTCTAAAAAATTTTTCACTAGTTATTTAATTACTTTTTTTTCTTTTAAGATTTTGTACTGCTCAACGGTCTTATTTAATGGTTTTTTAATTAATTTTGAAATTTCAAAAATACTTCTCTTGCCATTTGCATAGGCTAAAATATTTTTTCTTATAAAAAGTTCATCTTTATAAGTATTTTTCTTTGAAAAATTTGTTGTATACAAATTTCTTTTTCCTAATTGAGGCTCACATATATAAACATTTTTTGGAAAAAGACCAACTTCGCATGCATCAATTATATTTTTCATTACTTCAAAAGATTGTTCAAGCCCTTTTTGAGTTACTAAGTTGAAATCATCTTTGTCTGTGTGATACTCTGGAAAAGTTTTAGATCTTGAAAAACTGCATACAGGCAAATCAACTCCTGGATAGCAGTATTGCCTTTCATCACTCCCTCTGTCTAAATAACTATATTCGATAAAATTTTTTTTATTTGCTAAAGCGCATTTTAATGCTTCATCTGCCAAAGTTCTGCCGGAAGGCGTATGAACAAGGCTATATGCTCTTTCATCTCCTACACAGGTTAATACAAAACCACAAATTATGTTCTTTTTTAAAATATTTTTAAATTTTGAGATGTAAGCTATTGAACCTATGGTCTCAGGTAAGAGCACAAATCTGTAGGTAAATTTAGGATTTTTATATCTTGACTTAATATAAAGCATTATTGCATTCAGTAAGACCGGACCAGAAAGTTCATTATTAGCCATAGAGGGATGACAAAAATAACTACTAAAAAAAATTTCTTTTTTTTGTTTCCCTTTTATAATTGAGTGAATCATCTCGAGCTCACCCTTTTTTAATTCACTATTTATATATGCTCTATATTTACCCTTGGGCATTTTTTTTTTTTGATTTTCACTCATGCAGAAGCCCCAATTTTTATTATAATAACTTGTAACGTATGGAATCGCTGATGGCTGATCCTTTTGGGTAAATATTTTTTTAAATATTTCTTTTCTTTTAAAAATTTTATTAATAGGAATTGAATACCCTACTAAATGTAAGGTATTTTTTTTAAATTCTGCAAATCGTTTACCTGACTCATGTTCTATAAATGCATCTTTAACATTCCATTCATTTGGAATATTCCAATCAAAAACTTTTTTTCCAGATTTAAATTTAATTGATTTAAACTCAGGATTTAAATTTTTAAAAAAATTAATTGTCTTTCTGTTTCCCTCACCAGTTAAAGATCTGTTTATTGGAAAAAGATCTTTGGCCCATTTTATCATCGGAAATTTCATAAATTAAAGGATCTTTTTAAAATATATATCTGGTTGATAACCATTCTTAAGCAAAACTCTCTTATAGTTTTTTTTATTTTTCCTCAAAAACTCTCTTGCAGCTTTTGTCTCACCTGAGCCTTTTTTTTGATTACCTTCATCAAATACTATCAATCCTCCTTTTGAGAGTTTAGGTGAACAATAATCTAATATTATTTTTGTAGTTTCATAAATATCGCAATCAATGTAAATTATAGAAAATTTATTAAATTTTTCTAAATGTTTTTTTAAATTAAAGAAGTTGTCATTTATAAGTTTTATTTTTTTTAATCTGAAAAAATTAATAAAATATTTTGTTACCTTAATATTGCCTACAAAACTATTCCTATTTCTATCTTCTGTATGCAATGGCATACCTTTGAAATGATCATAGCCGAAAACTTTTTTTTTAAGATTAAAATAATCTATAATTTTCTTGATAGCTAAAAGATTGTTTCCATTCCAAACACCAAATTCTATAATATCTCCGTTAATATTTTTAGTTTTATTTATCATTTCAAAACAAAAAAGTAATTTAAATAAAGCTGAGTCTCCTATAAATGCAGAAGTATTTTTTAATATAAAACTTTTTGAAAATTTTAAATTTTTATTTTTTATTATATTCAAATATCTTGATGCTGTAAGTTTTCTATTAAAAAAACTCATGTTTATTTAATAGTCCCTCTGTCCTTGCCAAAAATTTTTCTATATTCTTTACCGACACTGTAACTATTTTCTTTTTGGATTGGATCATTTTCTCTTACAGCTAATAAATATTTTTGATTTTCATCTAATTTTTTTTTTGTTCTATCTGATAGATATTTTTTATAACTTAATAATTGCTGTTCCTCTCTTCTTTTTATTTGAATAAAAATAGTTTTTCTTGGATTTCCATTCTTGTTGGTTGCTCCGCCATGCCAAGTATTTAAATTCAATACTATAACGCTTCCTGCTTCTACAACTGCTCTAAATTCTTTTTCGTGTTTTGCTGTAGTTTTAATGTGATCATCCGGCCATCCTAGTTTTTTGTGAGTTTTAGGAATTATCTTTGTTGCGCCATTCTCAATTGTGCTCTCATCAAGGTATATATAGCAAACCACTCCTGAAAAGGGTTCGTCTAATTTTTGTCTGGGGAAACAATCAATATGTAAAGCTTGATTTCCAAAATTTTTATGAGGGTTACGTAAATTTAAACCTCCAACCTTAAGATCTCCTTTGATAACCTCATGAGATGCAGCTAATATTTCAGGTATAGTTATTAATTCTGCAAAAATTAGATTTTTTTCAATTAGATTACCTAATCGATCTGCATTTGGTTCAAAGGGTTTGCCTTCTTTGTAATTTTCTTCTTTGCCTTCCCATCCACCTTTAATTCCTTCAAAGTTAATTAATTCAGATGTAATTTTGTTTAATTTCTTTAAATTTTTTTTGATAAATTCAGGTGGTGGTAAAACTAAAAATCCATTTTCATTTATAAAATTCTTTTGATTTCTCGAAAGTGTATCTTCATTTATTTTTAGATTATTTAAAAGGTCTTTTGTATTCTCTACTTGCTTATCGTATACACTCATAAATTTATTTTGTTTTAATTTTAATATCTAGTTTATACCGTTCATTTATTGAACAGTAAAGAAAAAAAGAATATAATATGAATTAAATAATGAATTTTTGTAAATATATTTTAAAAGGTAAAAGAACACTGAATAAACAAGTGATTGTGGGAGAGTCACTTAAATATTGTGAATTAGATAAAATTCTTAAAGATAATCTTAATAATAATTTCAAAAATTTAAGGAATGAAAAAATTGGAATTTTCATTAAAAATTCTTCAGAATTTTTAATTAATTATTTGTCGATTTTAAATTCTGGAAATACCGCGGTTTTATTTGAAAATGGTTTACCAGAAGACAGGCTGTATTCTTTATTAAAAAAATTCAAAATTAATTACCTAGTAACAGATGTATTTTTTAAAAGTGAAAAAATGAATTTATTCAATTATAAAAAAATTGATATAAATTTAAAAAATTCAGAAAATATATATTTTTATATTAATAAAAAAAAATATTGGTTTTTTTGCAAAAAAATTAAGAATGTTGCATTAATATTGTTTACATCAGGTTCTACTGGTGAAAAGAAAGGTGTGATGTTAACTCATAAAAATTTAATAAGTAATACTAATTCAATTCTAAAAGTTTTACCTATCGGCAAAAATGATATTGTGAATTTAGTTTTACCTTCAAGTTACTCTTTTGGATTATCTATTTTAAACACACATTTAAAAAAAGGCGCAAAGATTTTTATCCATAAATCTCCCTTTATAGGTTCAGTCATAAAAGAATTAAATCAATATAAATGTACTTCATTTTACGGGGTGCCTTCCACTTTCTCAATTTTATTAGAAAAGACAAATTTTTTAAAAAGAAAATTTCCTTTTATAAGATACATTGCGCAAGCTGGTGGAAATCTTGAAATAGGTTTAAAAAAAAAGTTAAATAAAAAATTTAAAAACAAATTATATATAATGTATGGCATTACTGAAGCTTCGCCTAGATTGTCATATGTGCCTCCAAAAAAATTAGATGAAAAAATTAATAGTATTGGAATACCAATACCAGGTGTAAAATTGAAATTTTTTAAACAAAAGAAAACTAATCTTTATGAATTAGGTGCTTCTGGCAAAAATATTATGAAAGGGTATTTATATCAAAATAAATTAACAAAAAAATCATTCAAAGGAAATTATTTTTTGACAGGAGATATCGGATTTAAAGATAAACAAAATTATTTTTATATTACTAAAAGATCTGACAAAACTATTAAGAGATATGGATATAAAATCAATTTAAGTCAAATAGAAAAAAAAAATCAAATCTATCGAATATATTATTGAGTGTAAAATGTTTTTAAGTGAACAAAAAAAATTTTATTTAATTATTCAAACAAAAAATAAAGTTTTGACAAAAGAAAAAATTTTTTTAGAGCTTAAAAGATATTTTTTGAGCTATGAGTTGCCTGATGAAATTATATTAACAAATAAGTCACTTTTGAATTTTAATAAAAAGATTTCTATTGAGTCACTTTTTGATAATCTCAAATAGTTTTAATTAACTATTAACAAAAATTTCAGCTTTACTATTTTTGTTGAATTTTTTTGATGAGTTAAAATACATAAGATTTTTTTTAGATTTGTAACCAGAAATAAGACAATGTTTAAGAGATATTTTTTTCCAGTGAAATTTTTCAAAAAATTTTACGTTTTTATTTTTACATAATAAAATTGATAACATTTTTTTATCTTTGATTATTTTATTATTAAATAACATTATTTTCCTACCAAAATTTTTTTTCCTATATTTTTTTTTTATTATAATTGCATCTAACAATAGAAAATTATAATATTTTTTTTTGTATTTCATTTTTCTTTTTCTTAGAACTGTATACCCAATCAAATCTCCAATGTTGTAAATTAAATTGTGTATATCTGTATTTTTTATATTTTTTTTAAAATAAACTAGTTGTGATTTAATTCCGTGTGCCCAACTCTCCTCTTTTAATTTACAAATATTATTTATAACCTTTTTATTTAATTTTTTTGTGTGTAAGGACTTAAACTCTATCACTTATTGATTTTCAAAATTTTTTTAGCTAATGAAGTAATCTTCATATCATCTTTGTAGATACTGCTTAATATTTTTGAGGTTCCTTTAGGATCTAACTTAAGTGCTAATTTCAGTATATCCATCCAGTTTTTGTTATTTTTTGATCTTATATTTTGTATTTGATTAACAATTTTTAATGTTTTTTTATAGTTTGTCATATTAATAATTTTTTTATATTATTATAATGTTCAAATATTGAACAGTAAAGTATTATTTAATTTTAATATATATGACAATGACCCTAAACAATAATAAGAAAATAATAATAGGAACCGCCCAGTTTATTGCTAATTACGGAATAAAAAATAAAAAAATAAAAATCACAAAAAATAAAGCTACTACAATCCTTAAATATTGTGAGAAAAATAAAATAAATATTCTAGATACTTCAGATGTATATCCCTGTTTTAAAAAGTTTTTACCAAATTATAATCTTAAGAATTGGAAAATTTCTTTAAAAATTTCTGATGATTTATTTGTAAAACTTTTTAAAAAAAAAAGATTTACATATTTTTGTAATAAAATTCTCTCAAAATTTAAAAAAAAAAAAATTGATTACCTTTATTTTCACAACGCAAAAAAGTTACTATGCAAAGATGGTAAGAATATTTATTTAGAAGTCCAGGATTTAAAAAAAAGGGGGATCATAAAAAAAATTGGAGTCTCGGTGTACAATTTAAAAGAAATGAATAACATTATAAAAAATTTTAGAATAGATGTCATACAAATTCCTTTCAATGTATTTGATCAAAGAATAAAAAGTGAAAGAATATTAAGAAAATTAAAATCACTAAAAATTGAAATTCACGCTAGATCTATTTTTTTACAGGGTTTACTTTTAATGAAAGAAAAACAATTACCAAAAAAATTCCTTAAGTTTGATAAACATTTCAAAAAGTGGTTTAAATTTTACAAAAAAAATAAATTAAGTCCCCTAAATGAATGTCTTAATTTTGCATTCAATAATACCTTTATAGACAAATATGTTATAGGTGTCGATTCAATAGGTAATTTAAAAGAGATAATAAATTGTAAAATAAAAAAAAATAAAAGAAATTATAATCATTTAAAATCTCAAAATAAATTTTTAATTGATCCGAGAACATGGTAAAAAAGAAAATTATATGTATCGTACAAGCGAGATTTAATTCTACTCGTTTTAAAGGGAAAGTTCTTAAAAAATTAAATAACTCCCTAACCGTCTTGGAATTTTTGATTTGTAGGTTAAAAAAAAGCAAATTTATAAATGAAATAGTTGTTGCCTCCACTAAGAATTCAGCTGATAAAAAGATAGTAAATTTATGTAAAAAGAGAAATTTTTTATTTTTTGTTGGTTCGGAAAGAGATGTTCTAGATAGATACTACCAAGCAAATAAAAAGTACTCTGGAGATATAATTGTTAGAATTACATCAGATTGTCCACTAGCGGACCCAACCTTAATTGATAAGTTTATTAAGATTTTTATAAAAAAAAAAGTCGACTATTTAAGTAATGTACTTAATAGATCATTTCCAGATGGTGTAGATATTGAAATTTTTAAAAAAAAGTCTCTTGAGCTTGCCTGGAAAAATGCTACAAGCTCCTATGATAGAGAGCATGTCACAACATATTTAAGAAGAAATAAAATTGTAAAAAGACATAATATAAAATATTTTCAAGATCTATCTAAAAATTATTGGAGCCTAGATTACAAAGAAGATCTTGTTCTTTTAAAATCAATTGTAAAATTTTTTAAGCCAAATATTTTTTTTACATGGAAAGATGTTTTAATGATGAAAAAAAATAAAGAAAAAATTTTTAAAGTTAACAAAAAAAAACCTAGAACTATCGAAGTTGATAATAATCCAGGTCAATTACTTTGGCAAAAAGCTAAAAATGTAATTCCTGGAGGAAATATGTTTTTATCAAAAAGGCCTGAGATGTATCTTCCAAACATTTGGCCAGCATATTTTAAAAAATCTAAAGGATGTAGAGTAGAAGATCTAAGTGGTAATAAATATTATGATATGACAATGGGTGTTGGAACAAACGTTTTAGGTTATGCAAATAAAGAAGTTGATCTTGCTGTTAGTAAAGCAATTCGCTTAGGAAATATGTCAACTCTCAATTGCCCCGAGGAAGTTGCTTTAGCCGAAAAATTAATTGATATTCATAAATGGGCTGGGGCAGCTAAATTTGCAAGAACCGGTGCTGAAGCGAATGCAATAGCTCTAAGGATAGCGCGATGTTACAATAATAAATCTAAAATAGCTTTTTGTGGATATCATGGTTGGCAAGATTGGTATTTATCTGCAAATTTAAATAAAAAAGATAATCTATCCAATCACCTTTTATCAAATCTAAGCACCTCTGGCGTGCCAAAAAATTTAAGGAATACAGTCTTTCCTTTTAGATATAGAAAATTTGATGAACTTTCTGCAATTTTACGAAAGCATAGCATAGGTACAATAGTTATGGAATTTTCCAGAAATTTAAAACCAGATTTAAATTTTTTAAAAAAAATTAGAAAAATAGCAACAAGAAAAAATATAGTTTTAATTTTTGATGAGTGTACGTCGGGCTTTCGTCAATGCAAAGGAGGAATACATAATCTTTATGGAATAAATCCTGACATTGCAACTTTTGGGAAATGTTTAGGTAATGGATATGCAATTACTTCGGTTGTAGGTAAGAAAAAAATTATGGAACAGTCTGAAGCAAGTTTTATAAGTAGTACTTTTTTTAGTGAAAGGATTGGTTATGTAGCTGCTCTTAAAACCCTGAACATTATGGAAAGAGATAAAACCTGGTTACAAATTACAAAAATGGGTTCTTATTCAAGAAAGAAATTAAATTCTTTGAGTAAAAAATATAAAATAAAATTGAATATATGGGGATTGCCTGCATTGGTTGGCTTTACCATTGAAGATGATCATAAAAATTATTTTAAAACTTATATAACTCAAGAAATGTTAAAAAACGGTTTTATTTTTGGTAATTGTATTTACTTATGTATTTTTCATTCAAGAAAGATAATTAATAAATTTTTTAAAATTCTTGAAAAAATCTTTTGTGATTTAAGGGGTCTTAAAAACTATGATGAAGTAAAGCACCTACTAAAAGGGCCGCCCAGCCACACTACTTTTAAAAGACTTAATTAATTTGTTATTAATATACTCTTTACACAATTGTCCATAATCTATATTGTTCAATGATTGAACGATAAAAAATGAAAATACTTGATTGCACATTGAGAGACGGTGGATATTATACTTCTTGGAATTTTTCAAAAAAACTATTTGAAAATTACATATTCACAGTATCAAAATTAAATATTTCTATAATTGAATTAGGTTATCTGTCTGATGTTAATGATAGTAATGGTGTATTTTACCATTTAAACAATAAAATTTTAAAAAAAGCTAAATCATTTTTAAGAAAAGATCAAAAAATCTACGCAATGATAAATTTTAAAGAAATTAAGAGCACGAAACATTTAGAAAAACTTTTAAAAGATAAAAAGGATGTTTTAGATGGTGTTAGATTTGCGGTACCGCCTTCAGAGGTTAAAAAATTTTCTCAAATAATCAAGCCGCTTTCAAAAAAATTTAATAAAATAGCTTTCAACCTTAATATTATGTATTTAAGCAAATGGATCAATGATGAAAATATTATAAAAAAAATTTTTCAATATACATCAAATGTTAAAACAGTTTCATTTGTAGATAGTTATGGGGCTCTAGTTCCAGAGCAAATTGCATCTTTTTTTAAAAAAGTTAAATTATTTAAAAACCCAAAAAACAAAATTGGTTGTCACTTTCATAACAATTGTGGGCTCGCCTTAGCTAATACACTTTTAGCTTATAATACAGGCTGTGAAATTTTAGATACTACTTTTAGAGGCATGGGTAGAGGAGCAGGTAATGCTGAAACCGAACTGTTGTTAGCTAATTTATCAAAAAAAAATAAAAAAATTTCTGGTTTCGAATTAAGTAATCTTATTGAAATTTTTGATGAAATGAAAAAAAAAATGAATTGGGGAAGTTCGTTTGCCTACGCTTTTGCGGCAATGAACGGTTTTTCTCAAAATCAAATGATGGATTTAATTCAAAACAAGAGGCTAGACCCGGGCACAGCTGTTAAAGTTATATCAAATATTAATAAATCAAGAAAAATTAAATTTGATAATATTTCAAATTTTACGAATTTGAAAAAAAATTCAAAAAATTATCCTATAATTATAGGCGGAGCTCCAAGTTTTATAGATTACGGTGATTATTTTTTTGATAAAATAAATGTTAATTCTCCTGTAATTTTGAGTGGAAGTAATGCCTTATTTAATTTTTTAAAACTTAATATTAAAATAAAAAATCCGTTAATATTAATATTAAGTGGTAGTGAGATTAAAAAAATAAGCCTTTTAAGATTTAAAAATTTTTATAATAAAATAAATCTACGCGGAGTAATAGCTGAGGATGAATTTTTACCAAAAAATATAAAATTTAAGAAGAAGAATATAATAAAATCTAATTCTGTTGCTTTAAATCCAATTATGTTAGCTGGATTGGTATTTCACAATTTAAAAATTAAAACTTTGTACTTAGCGTTTTTTGATGGAAATCCCGAAAATGAAAAAGGTAGAAATGTCATGAGAGAGACTCAGGAGAGTGTCAACAAACTTTTAAAATTGGGTATAAAAGTTTATTCTTTAACTAAGAGTTATTTAACCGTACGGCACTTGAATTTTTGGTGAGATGATAAGTATTTTTTTGCCAATAAGAAAAGGGAGTAAGCGAATTTTAAATAAAAATTTTAAATCGCTACCAGGTTATAAATACGGTTTGACTGAAATAAAAATTAAACATTTTAAAAAACTAAGATCAAAATTATCAAATTTAAAAGTGAAAGTAGAATTTGTCGTTTCAACTGATAGTAAAAAAATATTTAAAATATTTAAAAATATCAATTGGATAAATTTGCATTGGAGAAATAAGGAAGCAGCAGCAGATGACTCTTTAGCTAAACTAATAAAACAAGTGCCAAAAATTTGCTCTGGAAATTTAATTTTATGGACTCATGTAACCAGTCCATTCTTTAACGATACTGATTATATACATTTAATTAAGAGATTTATAAATAAATCGAATAATAAAAAAATTAAAAGCATGAGTGCTTTTAGTGCTGATAAAATTCAAAAGTTTATTTTTAGAGAAGATGGTAAATGGATTTCACATAACTATAAAAAGAAAAAATGGCCTAGAACTCAAGATCTTTTAAATTCCTATATTGTAAATAGTGCAGCTTTCATTTCAAACAGGGAGGTCTATATAAAAAAAAAAGATAGACTTTGTAATAATCCAATGCCTATATTAAGTAGACCTAGTGCGAGTTTTGATGTAGATGATATTAATGATTTTAGATTTGTTAAAAAATATTTAAAAAAAAGTGGAACTAGAACTTAATAAACTAAAATTTAAATCAATAAAAGCTCCCTATCCGATTGGGTATATAGATAATTTTTTAGATCAGGATGAATGTAAAAAGCTTTCAGATGAAATTAATAATTTTTCTAGCTTTGATGACTTGGTGATGAATGGAAGAAATAGGGTAAACAAAGGTTCTAATAAATTTAGTAAATATTTAAAAACATCTCCTGCATTATATTCCTTATATAACCAATTAAATAAAAAAGAATTTTATTTAAAAATGAAAAATATTTTGGATGATATGCCTATGTCAAAAAGTTGGCGTATCAAACTCGACAATTTTAATTTTTCAAAAGAAAGTTATGGAGAACAGAGTTTTAATTTAATAAAATTTATAAGAAAAAGTAAAATAATTGCAAGTTTTTTTAAAAATAAGATCAATTTAGATATAGATTTTTCTAAATCTAATTATGGTTATTTTAGAAACGCTCACAGAGATAGAGATACAAGAATTGTATCTTTTTTACTTTACCTAAATTCGATTAATGAAGTTGATGGAGGGCAATTTGAGGTTTTTAAATTAAAAGAAGAATTTAGTACACTAAAAAATTTTGATCGATTTCCTAAAAAAGATTCTACAATTAAATTATCTAGTTTTCCACCAAGAGCTGGGCAACTTTTTTTATTTTCATCAACTCCTAATTCTTATCATGGTGTATCCAAGTTTCTCTCTAAAGATAAAAAAAGAATATTTATTTACGGTAGCTACTCTTTAGATAGATCTGTCCAGTGGATTTCAAATGATAAAAAAATTTAAAAACTTTATAATTAAAATTTTAAATCTTTTTGGGTATAGGATTGTCGGAATTAAGAAATTAGTTAAACATAACAATTTCGATAGTATTCATCAATTTTTGATAAATACTATGACTGGTAACAATCAAAATATAATTATTTTTGATGTTGGTACGAATGATGGTGGATCAATTTTAAGATTTAAAAAGATATTTGAAAAATCACAAATTCACTGTTTTGAGCCAACTGAACGCCTGCTAAATAATATAAAAGACTCTTTTAATTTAGATAATATAAAATTAAATAATATAGCCCTTGGAAGTCAAATAAGTGAAAGAAATTTTTTTTTTTTATAATTCCCATCGAGTTAGTTCATTCTACCCAATGGAAGATAGTTCAAAATATAAAATTCAAAGAACGATTAAGAGACTAGATGATAAAAAAGAAGTTGTAAAAAAGATAAAAGTAATTACGTTGGATCACTATTGTTTAAATAATAATATTAATCATATAAATTTACTCAAAATTGATACACAAGGAAGTGAAGCCGAAGTTTTACAAGGCGCTGTAGAATTGTTAAAAAAAGAAGCAATCGATGTTATCGAACTTGAATATATATTAGGAATAGCTCACAAAGATTCAAATTCTTTAAATGATATTGAAAGCGTGCTAAGTGAATTCGGGTATAGGCTAATTGCAATTGAAAGTAGTGGTAATATATTAAGCTTTTCAAATTATCAGACCAACTTAATATATGTAAAAAAAGAAATTTTCGAAAAAATAAAAGATATGCACGAAAAAAATGTTGATATTAAAGACATTACTTACTCGGTGAAAGCAGATTCTTAAATGTCAAAAATACTTGTGACTGGAGGTGCGGGATTTATAGGAGCTCATCTTACTAATGATTTGATAACAAAAGGTCATGAGGTCCTTGTAGTTGATCTGATGCGAACGCAGGGGGGCATTCCATTTAAAAATCATAAATGTAAATTTATAAAAGGCGATATTGCTAACAAAAAAGTCATTGAAAAAATCAAAAATTGGAAACCCAAAATAATTTATCACCTAGCCGCTCAATCGGCAGTAGAAACAGCTTATGATAATCCTAAATCAGATATTTTAACTAATACTTACGGAACATATTTATTATGTAACCTTGCTAGGGAAATTAAAGTGGAGAGATTTATTTATACAAGCACAGTCGCAATTTACGGCAATAATCCCAAAAAAGGCATAAATGAAAATTCTAATCCAAATCCTGAGTCTTTATACGGTATTTCAAAATTAACTGGTGAAATGTTTGTTAAGCAAATTTTATATTCGTCTAAAGTAAAGACGTTCATATTTAGATTATTTAATACCTATGGCCCGGGTGAAAATTTAAAAAATTTAAAAAAAGGTATGGTAAGTATTTACAGTAGTTATGTTTGGCAAGAAAAACCTGTTTTGGTCAAAGGGTCTCTAAATAGATTTAGAGATTTTGTTTATATTAAGGATTGTGTTTCTATTTTAATCAAATCTTCAACGATTAAATTTAAAAAAAAAAATGAAGTATTTAATTTATCTTTTGGAGAAAACTATACCGTAAAACTGCTTCTTAAAAATATTTTTTTAGCTGCTGAAGTAAGAAAAAATTACCCAATTAAAATTTCTCAAGGAACCAGAGATGACTCATTTGGTTTCCATACTTCATCTAAAAAAATAAAAAAAAGTTTTAAATTTACACCCAATTACAATTTGAAAAAAGGATTGAAAGAATATTTTAAATGGATAAAAAGTATTCCAAAAAATGAAAATTTAAAAAATCATCATCCCCTTTTAGAAAAAATTAATGAATAAAATTTATTGTAATTAAAATATTCTTATTTTTTTTGTAAACTATTGACTTTAATTCAAAATAATTTTTTTTTTTTACTATCTCATATTTACAATTGTATTTTTGATTGATTAATACCGGCTCCCTGTATTCAGCATTTATATCGAGTATAATTGCACCAGTGTATTTTTTGCTAATAATTTTATTTATTTTACTAATAATTAATATTCCAGGCGCTATAAGATTTTTAAACTTTGTTTTAGAAGCATATTTTTTATTTATGTGGAGCGGATTTTTATCCTCTGTTAAATTGCAAAATGTTTTAACTTGTTTCTCTGATATTTTGATGTAACCTAACTTTTTAAACTTTTTTTTCATAATTAATAATTACTTTAAATTTAATTGAAAAAATATAAAAATATTATTTTCTACACGGCATTTTAATTGATTAAAGCAAAATATTTAGTTAATTAATTATTAAAAAATTGCAATTAATTAAATGAAAAAAAAAAATTAAATAATCTGAGGCTTGTAGGAAAAGAATTTTATTTACGCCCTATTCAACCTAAGGATATTGGCCAAAACTATCTTTCTTGGATGAACGATAAAAAAATTACGCAATATCTCTATAAGCCAAAAAAAAAATATACTCTAAAAGATCTTAAATCTTACTGCAGTGATGTGGACTTTAATAAAAAAATGATATTTGCGGTCATAAGTATAAAAAATAATGAACATATAGGAAATATGACATTGAACCCTATTGATGTTGACAATAAAAAAACGGGCTTAGGAGGAATTATTGGTAATAAAAATTATTGGGGAACAAAAGCATTTATAGAAAGTATGAGTTTATTAATAGATTATGCATTCAACAATAGAGGGTTTATAAAAATTGAAAGTGGTGTTTACGAGAATAATGTTCCATGCATTATAGCTAGTAAAAAAGTTGGATTTAAGTTAGAGGGTATTAAAAAAAAAGATATTATAATTAATAATAAATCTATAGACACTTATTTATTTGGAATGACTAATAATAATGAATAATATCACAAAAGAAGTTAAAAAAATTTTTTCAAAAAATTTAGGTATTTCAGTCGATAAAATAAAAAATACATTGTCTTATGTAAAATCCGACAAATGGGACTCTCTTAATCATATGAAGATTGTAGCGCAAATTGAAAAAAAATACAAAATACAACTAAAAATGATAGACATTATAGCTATGGAGACGTTTGGAAAGTCTATAAGCATTATAAATAGATATTTAAAAAAAAAGTGAAACTTCTTAATAATAAAATATGCTTAATTACTGGTGCCTCAGGTGAAATTGGTTTGAGCTGTGCAAAAAAATTTTATGAAAACGGATCAAAATTAATTTTGATTTACAATAAAAATAAAAAAATACTCGACAAATTTAAAGAAAATAAAATTAACGTTGATATATTTAAATGTGATATTTCAAATAACAAAGAAATTAAAAATCTCTATAAAAAAATTTCAAAAAAATACAACGAATTAAATGTGCTTATCAATATTGCAGGGATAATGAATTCATCGAACTTTTTCAGTGAAGATCAAGAAAAGGGTCTTATTAAACATTTAAAGATTAACTTAATAGGAAATATTTCTATGATTAAAACTTTTTCTAGAATTATGATCAGAAGTGATGATGCAAGTATAATCAATATTTCATCAATAGCTGCTAATAGCGGTATAAGATCTCTAAGTGATTATTCTGCTACAAAAGGAGCTTTACAATCATATTCTTTATCTGCTGCTGCAGAATTGGGTCCTCTCGGTGTAAGGGTCAACAGTATCAGTCCTGGAATTATTAAAAGTAAAATTCATAAAGATAAAAATATTAATAGGTTTAAAAATCAAATAAGTCTGAATAAAATTGGACTACCTAAAGACGTAGCCAACGTGGCATTATTTTTGGCCTCAGAACTTTCCAGCTATGTGAATGGACAAAATTTATTTGTCGATGGTCTTATAAAAAAATTCAAAGATAAATAATTTTTAAATGCTAAATTTTCTTATTTCTTAAGTAAATTTTTATTTTGATACTTACTTGAGATATTAAAAATATCAATTTTTCCAAAAATTTTTTTCAGTGCATAAATCAAGCCAATTGAGCTATTAGTACTGGTCAGCTGCACGCATTACTGCGCTTCCACATCCAGCCTATCAACGT
>MDTG01228767.1_pt1 | contig 43056 bp, 33 predicted proteins | sample 811421 | NCBI WGS metagenome assembly MDTG01 (sample SAMN05326645, study PRJNA326480) | marine metagenome | isolation source: seawater | place: Pacific Ocean: South East | collected 2011 | reverse complement strand
GACCGGCATGCCGCCCGCCGGCGGATCGGCAAAGATCAGCCAGCCCGCCGTCGCCGCCGGGGCGGGCAGCTGTACGGCCGTCAGGTCCAGCAGCCGGCCATCGACATGATGAACGCCGGCCCGCCGCATGCCGCCGCCGGCGGCCGCCAGCAGCGGGGCCAGGCTTTCCCGCGCCAGCGCCGCATAGACCGAGGTTCCGGGCATCACCGCCCCGATCAGCGCCGCCATCGCCGGGTTGACCAGGGTGACCAGCCCGGTCGCCCCCACCCCCATCAGCGGGACCGGCAGGGCCGCGACCAGGGCGGCCAGCCGGGCATCGCCGCGGCCGCCGGCGGCCCGCGCGGTTTCGGCAAGCGCCCGCGCAAGCACCACCAGCCGCCCATCGGCGCCCGGCAGATCCCCGGCCGCAAAGGCCGGGAGCGGCAGATCGGGATCGGTCGCCGCCCGCAGCGCCTGGGCCAGATCGCCCCGCAGCCGCCGGCCGGCCCGGGCGGCCGAGCGGATGATCCAGAGGCCGAGCCCCAGCCCCGAGGCGCCGGCGAACAGGGCAAGCCCCAGCGGCAGGGCCGCGGCCCCCGCCGCAAGCCCCGCCCACCCCGCACCGGCCAGCCCGCCCGCCGCCAGCAGCCCGGCGGCGATCAGCGCCGGCCGGTTCTCGTCACGCGCCAGCCCGTCACGCGGCAGCACGGGCACCGGCGGCCAGATCGGCGGCGAGCGCCGGCCAGTCGAATCGGAGATCGGCCTTGGACAACGCCCCCACGGCGTGGAAGCACACCCCGTTCACGATCATCTCCCGCTCGTGGTCGCGCAGGCTGGGATGGATGGGCAGGCAGTCGAACACCCGGCCGCCCCCCTGAGCGAAGATCCGGGCCGGGGGTTGCGGATCGGCAGCCCGGCCAAGCGCCAGGCGCGCCGCAAGCGCCGTCACCTCGGCAGCGAAGCCGTCTGGCCGGTCGGTGAAATGCGGGGCGGCGGCCAGGGCGGCCGCGAAGTCTTCGACCAGCGCCCTCTCGATGGCGGCCGGATCCCCGGCATGGGGCCGCAGCCGGTCGCGGATCGCCACCGCCATATCGGCCCGCACGGCGGCAAAGGCTTCCCAGCGCGACCGTTCAAGCAGGACCTGAAATCCCGCTTCGCGAAACAGGCTGTGCCGCAGGGGGCCTGCCTTGATCTCGCAGTAACCGATGGTCATGCGCTGCGCAACATAGGCGGACTGCGCCTCGACGAAGCGGTCGAGGGCAGCCCGGTCGCGATCGCGCGGCGTCTCGCGCAGAAGGCGCATCATTCTCCGGAGCATCGGTGGGGACGACCTCCTCCCTCGGGAAACATTCTGTCGCATTTTACAGAAGAATCCGCTGCCACCAGCGGATCTTCATCTTGGTTGTTGACAAGATTACCAGTTTGGCCCGGAAATCTATAGAAGATCGTCACCCGCCCCTGGGTTGATCCGACGGGTGACCGCCGGCCGGGCCGGCCAAGGCTGCATGAAAGCGGCCGCGTGGAGCTTATGGGGGGAGACATGTCTGAAAATCGCAGCCTGACGCCGCAGAAGGCGCAGGAGTACTGGCAGAGAACCAAGGGCCTGATGTGGACGGTGCTCGCGATCTGGTTCCTGTCGGGATTCGTGATCCACGCCTTCGCACCGGAGCTGAACCAGATCCGGATCCTGGGCTTCCCGCTCGGCTTCTACATGGCCGCGCAGGGCTCGCTGATCATCTTCGTCTGGCTGATCTTCTGGTATGTCGCGCGCCAGAACCGGATCGACGACGAATTCGGCGTGTCCGAAGACTGAGGGGGCACGGGCCATGAAGGGCGATTTCACCCAGAATCTGGGCAAGGTCTACGGCATCTACACCGGCAGCTTCGTCGGCTTCACCATCCTGCTCGCCATCCTGGAACAGATGGGCGTGCCCGACCGGATCATCGGCTACGCCTTCGTCGCGGTGACGATCGGCGTCTATGCGATGATCGGCATCCTGAGCCGCACGGTTCAGGTCTCGGAATATTATGTCGCCGGCCGGCGGGTGCCTGCCCTCTATAACGGCATGGCCACCGCCGCCGACTGGATGAGCGCCGCGTCGTTCATCGGCATGGCCGGCACGCTCTATGCCTCGGGCTATAACGGCCTCGCCTTCGTGCTCGGCTGGACGGGCGGCTATGTGCTGGTGGCGGTGCTGCTGGCGCCGTATCTGCGCAAATTCGGCCAGTTCACCGTGCCCGACTTCCTGGGCACCCGCTATGACGGTCACGCGCCCCGGCTGATCGGCATCGCCGTGCTGATGATGTGTTCCTTCACCTATGTCGTGGCCCAGGTGACGGGCGCCGGCATCATCGCCTCGCGCTTTCTGGCGATCCCGTTCGAGATCGGCATCTTCGTCGGGCTCGTCGGCATTCTGGTCTGTTCGATGCTGGGCGGCATGCGTGCCGTCACCTGGACCCAGGTCGCGCAGTACATCATCCTGATCATCGCCTATCTGATCCCGATCATCCTGATGTCGGCGCAGCTGACCGGCGTGCCGGTGCCGCAGATCATGTATGGCTACGCGCTGCAGGAGATCGAACAGATCGAGCCGACGCTCGGCGTCGCGGTCGGCCATGTCACCGCCTTCGCCCGCGACGGCGACATGCTGAACTTCTTCAGCCTGGTGCTGTGCCTGATGGTCGGCACCGCCGCCCTGCCCCATGTGCTGATGCGCTTCTTCACCACGCCCAGCGTGCGCGAGGCGCGGTCTTCCGTGGGCTGGAGCCTGCTGTTCATCTTCCTGCTCTATTTCAGCGCGCCCGCCTATGCCGCCTTCGCCAAGCTGGAGGTCTATACCAACGTCATCGGCCAGCCCATCGCCAGCCTGCCCGACTGGGTGCGGATCTGGTCGGATATCGGTCTGCTCGCCATCCGTGACGCCAATGGCGACGGGCTGCTCCAGCTTGCCGAATTCACCATCAACAATGACGCGATCGTGCTGGCGACCCCGGAAATCGCCGGCCTGCCCTATGTGATCGCCGGTCTGGTCTCGGCCGGCGGCCTGGCCGCGGCGCTCTCGACCGCCGACGGCCTGCTGCTCGCCATCGCCAACGCCCTCAGCCACGACATCTACTACAAGATGATCGACCCCAAGGCGAGCGCCGCCCGCCGGCTGATCGTGGCCCGGGTGCTGCTGATCCTGGTTGCGATGCTTGCAGCCTATGTCGCCTCGTTCCGCCCTGCCGGCATTCTGGCCATGGTCGCCTGGGCCTTCTCCATCGCCGCATCGGGGCTGTTCCCGGCCCTGGTGATGGGGGTGTGGTGGAAACGCACGACCAAGGCCGGCGCCTGCGCCGGCATGCTGGCCGGGCTTGCCGTCTGCCTGATCTATCTGGCCGGCACCCAGTGGTACGGCATGGAGCTGTGGTTCGGGGTGCGGAACATCTCGGCCGGCCTGTTCGGCATTCCGGCCGGCTTCCTGGTCACCTGGGCTGTCAGCCTGATGACCCGTGAACCGTCGAAAGACATGCAGGATTTCATCGAGTTCGTGCGGGTGCCGAGCGCCCGCCTGGCCGAGAACAATCCCTATGCCCAGGGCCTGAAGAACTGACCGATCGCCCGTCAAGCCAGCGCGGCGCCGGAGGGCATGACCTTCCGGCGCCGCCGCCGTTGAGAGACCGCACCACCCCATGCAGTTCGATCCGTTTTTCTGGACCTACTGGGCCTACAACCTGCCCAATTACGTGCTGTCGCTGCTGATCTATACCCTGATCGGGCGCGCCCTGCTCTCGGCCTTCATCCGGCCGGGGGATCCCAACTACATCTGGCGCTTTTTCTGCCGGATCACCGATCCTGTGCTGCGGCTGACGGCGCCGCTGACCCCGCGTTTCGTTCTGCCGGGGCTGCGGCCGCTGGTGGCGGCAGGCTATCTCTGGATCCTGCGGATCATTTTCTGGCTGGTGATGTACAATCTGGGCCTGGCGCCGCGCCTGAACGCCCCCGCATGATATTCAGGCGGTATTCGGATGAATTTCCGCCTGAAGATCGGGCGGACGGGGCCTCTTCGCGCAGAAGGTCATGACATGCCCTCGTATCGGGGGATGACAGGCCGGGGCCCCGCGGGCTAGGATAAAGGCACCAATTTTGCCACTGGCGTCGCCGTGACGGGGGCCCCATCTTCGGTAACAGGTGCAGGTCGTCTGCCGTATCGGCCCCTGCTCCCGTGTTCCCCCGTCGCGTTCTTTTCCGCCGTCACGTGGTCCTGCCCTCCGGCACCCCTGCCCGTCGCCGTTCCACAACGCGCCGTCTCCGCAACGCACCGTCGGCCCGTCCCCCCCAACGAGCCGGCCTCAGCCCGTCGTTCTCAGATGCAGACAGATCTCATCGAACAAGCCGCGGCGGTGTCCGTCCGCCGCGCCTGTGCCTTTTCGCTGTTCGCCATCTGGGTCATCATGATGGCGCTGGTCTATGACCCGATGATGAGTCTCAGATCCGGCGCCATCCTCGTGACCCTGATGGGGGCCATCCTGATGCTGAAGGGCTATCGCGCCCCCCATCGGGACCATCGCCGCACCGAGGTTTGGCAGGCGGTGAAATCGGAGCTGAAGCTGCCGGCCGAACAGGCCCGGGCGCTGATCAACGCCACGCTCCAGGACACCTATTTCCACCACGCCACCCTGGTGGGCGTCGGCGCCCTGGCGCTCTGGACGACGATCGTGGCCCTGGGGCTGGTCATCGCCCTCAGATAAGGGCGATGACCGCCAGCCCCTCAGAAGCGCAAACCCTCAGAAGCGCAGGCTGAGGCCCGCGATCACTGCGGTCTGCGCGCCGTCGTCATGGCCGAAGCGGGTTTCGACCTCGGCATAGGTAGAGACCGTCTCGCCGAAGAAGATCCGCGCACCCAGCGTCGCCCGGCCGAAATCGTCGTCGGCCTCGGCCAGCACCACCTGGCGCGACGACCCGTCCCCCGCCGTCAGACGGATGGTATCGGGCCGGCCATCGGCGAATTCATGCACCCAGCCCGCGCGAGCATAGGGCGCGAGCGTCGTGGTCTCGCCTATGGCGACACTGCCGCGCACCCGCCAGCCAAGCTCACCCTGGGCAGAGTTATAGCTTTGATCGGGATAGGTGAGCGCGGTGCGTGCCGGCCCGGTCTCGGTGAAGCCGTCGAGTTCATAGCGGGTATAGTCCAGCCCGACCACCGGGCCGGTGGCGATGCCACCCAGCGCCAGATCCCAGCCGCCCTCGATCCGCGCCCCGAAGCTGCGGGCATTGGTCTGCCCGTCGAAGCGCTGGTCCAGGATGGTGGCCCCCAGCCCCGAGGCCATGGTGAAGGCACGGGTGCCGTCGACCCGGGCATAGCCGGCCGACACCGACGCCGCCAGCCAGCCGGGTGCACCGTCATTCACCAGCACGCCCAGGCCGAAAGCGACGCCGGTGCGGTCCAGATCCGACCCCCCCGCCAGATCGTCACGCCCGCGCGACAGATGCAGATCGGCGCCCAGCGTCACCAGATCGCTCAGCCGGTGATCGGCCCGGAAGCCGATGCGGCCGGCCGTTTCGTGATCGGCCGTGGCCGCGCCGTCGAACCCGCCCGGCCGCGCCAACCCCTCGACGAAGACATCGACGCTGGTCTCCCCCAGCCCGGGCCTGCGGGTGAACAGCGCCAGCACCGCACGGTCGACGGCCGCCTGGAAGGCCTGATGATCGCGGGCGAGCTGATCGGTCATCGCAAGGCTGAAGCCGGCGCCCGACTGCGCCGAGGCCGCAAGATCGGCATTGGTCAGCTCCACCAGCAGCCGGGTCAGCAGCCGCGACCAGTCTTCCAGCCGGCCGGGGATGTGATCGGGGCCGAAGGCCGCCTCCAGCACGTCCCAATTGTCGATCGCCGGGTCATGCCAGCTGGCGCCGCCCGGAATGCCCGGATTGGTGGTCTGGGTATACCCGTCCAGATCGCCGATTTCCCAGTTGGTCGCCTCCAGCCACAACACCGGGATGTTCAGATCCTCGTAGTTGCCGGCGTCGCTGCAGCAACCGGTATCGACCGGATAATGCGGGTTCAGCCCGGGATTGCTGCGCAGGTCGATGCCCAGCTCGTCGGCAATGGCGTGGATCCGCGTCCAGTAGGATTTCAGCGCCGGGTCGGTCAGATAATTGGTGCCGGCATGGGCATACATGAAATCGCCGGTGATCAGGCTGTCGATATTGATCATGCCCTTCAGCCGATCGATCTCGCCCGCCGCCTCCAGCTCCTGCCGATAGAAGGCAGAGCCTTCAAGCCCGGTCTCCTCGGCGCCGAAGGCGTTGAAGACCAGCCCGGTTTCGACCGGCAGCCCCGCCAGATGAGCGGCGATCTCGGTCAGCACGGCAGCACCCGAGCCGTTGTCGTCCACGCCCTGCAGGGCGGGGCCGGTATAGCCCGGGCGTTGCGGCGCGCTGTCGAAATGGGCACCGACCAGGATGAAGCCCTGATCGATATTGCCCACCGTGCCGATCACGTTCTGGGAGGCGAGGCCTCGGCGGGTGGTAAAGGGCTGGCGGGTCAGCGTGGTGCCGCCAAGGGTGAAGCGCGACGACATCCAGTCGGCCGCGTCCTCGAAGGCCTCCGTGCCGCTGTGGCGGCCGGCATGATCGATGGTCAGGGTTCTGAGCGTGTCATAAGCGAAGTCGCCATACTCCGCCGCCTGCACCGGCAGGGCCGGGATGGCGACGGATGCGAACAGCGCAAGACAAAGCGGACGCAGAGTGAGGCGGCCGGGCATCTGACCTCCTGAAGGGGGAGCATCGCCCCGGATATCCCCGGGGGCGACGGTGGTGCGGGGATGAGGGTGCCGCAGGGATGACAGGCCGGTATCGGCGCAAGCTTCACACAGCCTTAACTGAACCATACCCTTTCATCATCCGCCCGGTCACCTCCGGATCGGTCCGGATCAACCGCTGTCGTCTGCCCCTCAACCGGGCCGCCCGTCCGGCCCCAACCCCACAACCCGGCCACCGGTCTCCCGAAGCCGGGCCCGCCACGCACCCGCCAGATGGACCACCCGGCGCGGCCTCAGCCGCCAGAGCCGCTCGGCCCCCGGATGGCGGGCAAGCTCGGGCCCCTGCCAGACGATTTCGACATCGCCGGCGATGGTCAGCAGGTCGCCGGTCGCGAAATCCGGCACCAGCAGCCCGGCGGCCGGGCGCAGCACCATGTTGCCCAGCGTGTTGAAATAGCGGTTGCCGGCGTAGTCCGGCACCGTGATCACCCCGGCCTCGTCGACCGCCACGAAGCCGGCCGGCCCGCCGCGATGCGAGGCATCGGCCCCGGCGGCCCGGCCTTCCACGCGGGTATCGGCGGCGCTGGCGACGAAGATCGTATCGGCCTGGGCGATCATCTCCCGCGCCCGCGGATCCGGCGCCGCCTGAGACACCACCGCCGGCGCCAGATCCATCCCACCGCGGCCGGGCACGGCCTGGCGGGGGCGGATGTAACGCGGGCAGTTGCCGAAACACTGGTCCACCAGCAGGTCGATGCGCGGCGCGCCGTCACGATCCAGCGCCAGCACCCGGCCATTGACCCGGATGCGCCGCCGGGTGGCGAGATCGATGCCGAGCAGGCCCAGCGCCGCCCCGGGCTGAAGATTGGCCGCCAGCGGGTCGCCCGCCGGCACGGCGCCGAGGATGCTGAGCACCCTGGGATCGGGCGAGGCGATGAAGCCCGGCGGCCCCGCCAGCAACGAGGCCCAGGGCAGCCCCTGCCCGTCGACCGAGGCGACCACCAGGAATTCCAGATCCATGAAAAACAGCCGGAACGGGTCGGGCAGCGCGGTCATGAACACCTGGGCGCCGATCGACGCCATGCGCTCCCCCAGGCCATAGAGATCCTGCACCGCCCGCTCGCCCAGGTGAAAGCCGATCCCCTCGGCCTCCGGCCCCGCAGCCTGTCTCTCCCCGGTCATGACCGCGTCTCCCGTCAGAGGAACGTCGGGCGATCATATACCGGAACCGGCGCTACCGTGACCACAGGAAGGCGCCGACCGGCCGATCCGCCGGCTTTGGGCCCAAAACCGGCCGGGCTCTGACCAAATCCGGTCACGTCTTTGTCCGCGGCGGAGCCCTGCGCCGGGTGCTACATTTCAATCAACACGAAGCAAGTCGAAAGCGGCCGACAGAAAAACCTGACCGCCTTCCCGCACCGGCTTTCGTATCCCGCCTCGCCCGGACATTTCGGGCTGGAGATTATTCGGAACAAGATGACTGCGAAACGACTTTACACGGGTGGCGTATCCCATCCGGATGTCGCAGGCACCATCCGAAAAGACAAGGAGATCTGAACCATGGGCAGCCTTCTTCATTGGGCCATCGTTTTCCTGATCGTGGCGCTGGTCGCGGCCCTTCTGGGCTTTGGTGGTGTCGCAGGCACGGCGATGGCAGGTGCCAAGATCCTGTTCTGGGTCGCGATCATCATCTTCGTCATCACCCTGGTCGCGGGCCTGATGCGCAGGGGCCGCTGACCGCCGCTCTTCCTCCCGCCTCCCTCCCCCCGCAGCATGACGGGCGGCCGGTTTCCGGTCGCCCGTCGTGTTTTTAAGGCAGGGGTCAGGCAGGGTTCCGTGACATCATTCGTGGTCACGACGAAGACATGTCAGCCGCCGGTCATCTCCGCCACCTGCGGCACATCCTTGTCGCCGCGCCCCGACAGCGAGACCACCATCACCGCATCGGGCGCAAGATCGGGCGCCATGCGGATGGCCCGCGCCAGCGCATGGGCCGATTCCAGCGCCGGGATGATACCTTCCAGCCGGGTGAGCAGGTGAAAGGCCTCCAGCGCCTCGGCATCGGTCGCGGGCAGATAGGTCACCCGGCCGATCTGGTGCAGCCAGGCATGTTCCGGCCCGATGCCCGGATAGTCGAGCCCGGCCGAGATCGAATGGGCCTCGGTGATCTGGCCGTCATCGTCCATCAGCAGGAAGGTCCGGTTGCCGTGCAGCACGCCCGGCCGGCCGCCGGTCAGCGAGGCGGCGTGTTTGCCGCTCTCGATCCCGTGCCCTGCCGCCTCGATGCCATAGATTGCCACCTCTGCGTCGTCGAGGAAGGGATGGAACAGGCCCATGGCGTTGGACCCGCCGCCGACACAGGCCATCACCACATCCGGCAGCCGCCCCTCTGCCTCCAGAATCTGGGCCCGGGCCTCGTCGCCGATGACCGTCTGGAAATCGCGGACGATCATGGGATAGGGATGCGGTCCCGCCACGGTGCCGATGCAGTAGAAACTGTCTTCGACATTGGTCACCCAGTCGCGCAGGGCCTCGTTCATCGCATCCTTGAGCGTGCGGGAGCCCGAGAGCGCCGGGATGACCTCGGCGCCCAGCATGCGCATGCGGATGACATTGGGCATCTGCCGGGCAATGTCGACCTCGCCCATATAGACCACGCAATCCAGCCCATAGCGGGCGCAGAGCGTCGCGGTGGCAACACCGTGCTGGCCGGCGCCGGTTTCGGCGATGATCCGCTTCTTGCCCATGCGCCGGGCGAGCAGGATCTGGCCCAGCACGTTGTTCACCTTGTGCGAGCCGGTGTGGTTCAGATCTTCGCGCTTCAGATAGATCTTCGCCCCGCCCAGATGCGCCGTCAGCCGGTCGGCGAAATAAAGCGGGCTGGGCCGGCCGATATAGTGCCGGCGCATGTCGTCCATCTCGGCCGCGAAGGCGGGATCGGCCCTGGCCTCCGCATAGGCCCGCTCCAGCGCCAGCAGGTTGGGCATCAGGGTCTCGGCCACGAAGCGGCCGCCGAACATGCCGAAACGGCCATTCTCGTCGGGGCCGTTGCGCAGGCTGTTGGGCAGATGAGAGGCGGGCTGGGGGGACGTCATCGGTCGAAAACCTCCGGATCGGGGTCGCTGGAGGGACGCCACCCCGGATCCCCGCCCCTGTCGTGCGCATAAACGACAAAGGCCGCTCTCCGGAGTGAGCGGCCTTCCACAGGGCATGACGACTGCCGGTGAAACCGCCCGCTTACGCGGGCCACCAGCGGCGGGTCTGCATCGGGCAGAAGATGGGGTGCAGCATCGTCATGGGCTGACGGTAACAGAGCGGGCGGCGGGGGACAATGGGGTCATGCGCCGTCTTCCCGCGGACGGTCACCGCGTCCGGCCGGCGCGGGCATGTCTCCGATCAGATCAACGCTGGTGACACTGAGATCGCTCTGAGCGGCGGCCGCAAGCGGGGCCGCCTCGGCATAGAGCCGGTCTTCACGCGCCTGCAGTGCCCGACCCCGGCGGGCTTGGTCGATGTGGGATGTCGGCACCGTGTCGAATGCTCCGCTGCCCCCACGCAGGAAGGGGCGCTCCATCCAGTCGGACGCATCGATATAGCCCAGACAGAATTCGGCCACGGCGGCAGCCTGTACCTCGGAGCGCATCTGAAGCATCGCCGCCTCGCGGCGATCGGCGATCTTGCGCCCCGGATCGTCTTCCGTATCGATCCAGATCAGCGGATAAGCTTCGCCGCCCAGAATGCCCTTCAGGGCCTCGCGGCCGTCATATCCGAAACAGAAGGGAAGACGCTGCTGTGCATCGCTCTCCGCCAGCAGGGCGGCCAGTTCCACCGACAGCACCATCTTGCGCCGGGTGGCGAAGCGGCCAAGGCGAAAGCCGGTGTCCATCGACGGACCGATGAAATCCTGAATGCCCTCCCCAGCACCTTCTGCCATCTCGTCGAGGAACTGGTCGGTCTCCCTCAGCCCGTCGAGATCGATCATCATGTTGCGGGCGGGGAAGTCCGCCACCCAGCCGCAGGCTTTCAGATCGAGACTCCGCGAAATCTCGCGCACCACCTGTCGCGTCTGATGAAGTGCCAGAATGAAATCGTTGACGATGCCCGCGGTATCGGCCAGGTCTGTAACGGTAAAGCGATAGACGAGTTCGTCCCCCAAGGCTTTCCACAACCGCACCCGATTCTCGGCTCCAAAACGGATACGGGTCTTCTTCAGGAAGGTCTGGTGGAAGGTCGCATAGAATTTGCGGATGGCCTGGGACCATCCTTCCGAACCCGTCTCGTCACGCTCTTCAGTCCCGCCCGCGATAGCGGTCGAAAACTTGAACGCGCTGGACCCCACCATGTCGACGCTGAGAAAGGCTTCCAGGCGATAGCGCGCCGCCGCTGCGGCAAGGATCTGGTCGTCGCCCTGATCGGCGCTCACGGGTTGCCGGGCCGCTGATTACGCCAGACCCAGGCTGCGTGCCCGGTTCTCGGCAGCCTGACGGGATACGAAGAAGCGTTGTGCAACGGCACCGCGATCGCCATGCGTCTCCCGCCAAAGGTCCGCAAAGGGGCCCGATGGCATCAGGAAGGCCGCCGCGAACCAGTTGGCTTCCCATTCGCAGCGTTCGACATCCGGCGACGGGTTGTCAGGCAGGTATCGGGTAGCAGCCATTTCCACGGTCGCACCCTGATGCGCCTTCTTCACGACCGGATAATGCAGCAGCAGATGCCCCAGCTCGTGCCCGATGGTGAAACGGTCGCGGGCCGGCGTGGTCTCGAAAGGCAGGTACAGGTCGAAATCGTCTGGCGCGCGCACATGGATGCTCTCACGCGGCTGCGGCGTCGCAAACTCCCTGAACCGGATCCGGCCGCCCATCCGGTGGACCAGATCGAACAGATCATCCCCGGGCAGAAAATTGATCTTGCCCGCGTATTTCTCCGCCGCCTCCTGGATGACGGCCTTGCTCGCCCGACATGGCATCGGCGGAACGACGGTCATCTGCGCCTCGCGATCGCTGCCTCTCGATACAAGATAGCGACCGGGCCGGGCGGCGACAATGGCGGGCGATGGTGCGGCAACCGTTTGCATCGCCCGCGGGTAAAACGCGCCGGGCATATGCATGTCGGGCTGCAGGAAGGTGGTGGGCCCGGCAGGATTCGAACCTGCGACAACACCGTTATGAGCGGCGGGTTCTAACCGCTGAACTACAGGCCCCCACATCTTCCATGGTGCCGGAACGGGGTGGAATGCCACCGCCGGTTACCGGCGGCACACCTTGTCGAGTTCCGCCGTTTTCGTCAAGAGGAAGCCGGTTCGCCACAAGCAGGGCCGGTCGTCGGGAGAAAGCTGGCGGAAATGACACGACCGCCGCCGGAAGGCCCGGCGGCGGTCGTGTCGCATCGTCGATGCCGGCGTTCGATCCTAGTGATCGAGGAAGCTGCGCAGCTTGCGCGACCGGCTCGGATGCTTGAGCTTGCGCAGCGCCTTCGCCTCGATCTGGCGGATGCGTTCGCGGGTCACCGAGAACTGCTGACCCACCTCTTCCAGGGTGTGGTCGGTGTTCATGCCGATGCCGAAGCGCATGCGCAGCACCCGCTCCTCGCGCGCCGTCAGGCTGGCGAGCACCCGAGTGGTGGTCTCCTTGAGGTTCGAATGGATCGCCGCATCGACCGGCAGGATCGCATTCTTGTCCTCGATGAAGTCGCCCAGATGGCTGTCTTCCTCGTCGCCGATCGGGGTTTCGAGGCTGATCGGCTCCTTGGCGATCTTCAGGACCTTGCGGACCTTCTCCAGCGGCATCTGCAGCTTCTCGGCCAGCTCTTCCGGCGTCGGCTCGCGGCCGATTTCGTGGAGCATCTGGCGCGAGGTGCGGACCAGCTTGTTGATCGTCTCGATCATGTGCACCGGGATGCGGATCGTCCGGGCCTGGTCGGCGATCGAGCGCGTGATCGCCTGCCGGATCCACCAGGTGGCATAGGTCGAGAACTTGTAGCCGCGGCGGTATTCGAATTTATCGACCGCCTTCATCAGGCCGATATTGCCCTCCTGGATCAGGTCCAGGAACTGCAGGCCGCGGTTGGTGTACTTCTTCGCGATCGAGATCACCAGACGGAGGTTGGCCTCGACCATCTCCTTCTTGGCCTGGCTCGCCTCGCGCTCGCCGCGCTGAACGTTGCTGACGATGCGCTTGAACTCGTTGATCGGCAGGCCGACTTCGCGGGCCAGCCGCGAGATGCCCTCGCGGATATCGGCCGCTTCCTCGCCATGGCGTTCCAGGAAGGTCTTCCAGGCCTTGCCGTTCTGCGCGCCCACCACCTGGAACCAGTTCGGCGCCAGTTCCTGGCCGCTATAGAGCCGCAGGAAGTCTTCGCGCTTCACCCGGCAGCCGACCGCCAGACGCATCAGCTGGCCTTCCAGCGACATCAGGCTGCGGTTGAGGAGGTAGAGTTCCTCGACCAGCAGGTCGATGCGCGGCTGGGCGAAGTTCAGGCCGCGGACCATCTCGATCACATCGGACTTGGCCGCCTCGAAGCGGGAGCGGGCCTGGGTGGTCTGCTCCTCGCCCTTCAGTGCCGCCTCGAGCCGCTTGGCCTGGAGCTTTTCAAGCTTCGCCCAGGCCTCGACGATCTTGTCGAAGGATTCGAGGATCACCGGCGTCAACTCGGCTTCCATCACCGAGATCGACACGCTGGCGCCATCCCCCTCCTCGTCCTCCTCCTCTTCGGAATCGGCCGCGCGGACGGTTTCGTCTTCCTCGTCTTCCTCGCTGTCGGATGCCTTGCGGGCCTCGCCATCGGGACGCGCCGCGGCTGCCGCCGCCGGGGCGGCCGCTGCACCATTGCCGTTGACCACGGGCTTGGCCGGCTCGACCGCCGGACGGTCACCCGCCAGCATCGCGGCTTCGGCCTCGGCTTCCTCGTCGGTCATCGGCGGCTGGTCGCCGCCATAGCTGGCCTCGAGGTCGATGATGTCGCGCAGCATCGCCTCGCCGGCCGCCAGGGCATCGCGCCAGCGCACGATCGCCCGGAAGGTCAGCGGGCTTTCGCAGATCGCGCCGATCATGGTGTTGCGACCGGCCTCGATCCGCTTGGCCAGCAGGATCTCGCCCTCGCGGGACAGCAGTTCGATCGACCCCATCTCGCGCAGATACATCCGCACGGGGTCGTCGGTCCGGCCCAGTTCCTCTTCCTCGACCGAAGTCGCGTGGGACCCGCCGAACTCTTCTTCTTCGTCGTCGCCGCTCTGGTTCTCGCCCAGTTCCTCGCCTTCCTCGTCGTTCTCGACGACGTTGATGCCCATCTCCGAGAGCATGGCCATCACGTCTTCGATCTGCTCCGACGAGAGCTGATCCTGGGGCAACGCCTTGTTCAGTTCGTCATAGGAGATGTAGCCGCGCTCCTTGGCGCGGGCCACCATCTTCTTGACGGTGATCTCGAGCGAATCGACCAGCGGTCCATCCGGCGTGTCTTCACGCCCTTCGCCGGCTTCGACAGCCGTGGTCGCTTTTTTCGCCATTATTCGTCGTTCCCCCGCTCAGAAACGCACGCTGCGCCTTGATTCCGATGCTTGCCCATGAGGTCGATGCCCCGTCCTTCAACGGCCGTGAGGCGCCGCTCCCGCGATGATGACAGCATCACCGCGGCAACGACGCCCCGCGTCATCGCCGAACCCGCCCCGACCCTCAAAGGTCGAAACCGTCGCTCTGATCGAAGGCCGCCAGTCCGCGCTCGTTGTCGTCAACGAGCTTCTTGAGCGCGACGAACCGCTGCAAAGCTTCTTCCGTCATGCTCTCGACAAGCTCCTGCTCTGCGGCCTTCAATTCGTCGACCAGCTGCGCATGCCGGTGTACAGCCAGCACATTGCGCCATCCGGCCAGAACCCTGTCGAATGCAGCTCCCGGCCCCGCAAACGGCACACGGCCGGCATTCTCCGCCGCCGTCAACCGGTCCACCAGGTCCGAGAGCCCTCGCAGTCTCAAATGGTCCTGCAGCGTTTCACTGTCAAGACCAGACTCCGATGCGTGCGTATCTACGATCGCAGCCCGCAAGATGTCAAGCTCAGGGGTGGCGACCGGCAGGGCCGCCACCTCGTCCTCCGCCACCTCAAGCAGTTGAGGATGAAGAAGAACCGCTGCCAGAAGCGCCGCTTCGCGCCGTGCCGACTGGCCCTCGTTTCCCTGGCCGAGCGCCGGGGCGGCGATGGGCGTCGGGTCGTCGTTCAGCTGGCCGGGCTTCTTTCGGTCCCGCCATTTAGCAACGGGGCCGCCCGGTCCAAAGACAGAGCGCGCCGGGGATGGAGGCCCGCCAATCAACCCGCCGCGCCTGGCGCGACGCAGCTGCCAGACCCGGTCGCGGAAGTCGCGGCGATACAGGTCGCGGATCAGCGGGTCGCGGATCGTGTCGGCCTGGGCCATCAGATCGGCCTCCAGCGCGGCCAGCCGCTCGGGCGTGTCGGTGGCATGGCCTTCCAGCGCCGCCTGCCAGAGCAGGTCGATCATCGGCTGCGGGGCGGCCACGGCCCGGTCGAACGCCCCCACCCCTTCGGCCCGGATCAGGCTGTCGGGATCATGGCCGCCGGGCAGGCGCACGAAGCGCAGGCTGTGGCCGGGCTTCAGCAGCGGCAGGGCGCGCTCGGCCGCACGGCGCGCGGCACGGATGCCGGCGGCGTCGCCGTCCAGGCACAGCACCGGCTCGGGCGCCATCCGCCACAGCTCTTCGATCTGATGTTCGGTCAGCGCGGTGCCGAGCGGGGCCACCGCATGGGGTCGGCCGGCCTGCACCAGGGCCGCCACGTCCAGATAGCCTTCGACCACCAGCACGGTACCGGCCTTGCGCGCGGCCTCTCGGGCAACCGGCCAGCCATAGAGCACGCGGCCCTTCTCGAACAGCGGCGTGTCGGGGCTGTTCAGGTATTTGGGCTCGCCATCGCCCAGAACCCGGCCGCCGAAGGCGATGATCCGGCCGCGCCGGTCGGCGATGGGGATGATCAGCCGGCCGCGGAAATAGTCGAAGGCGGAGCGGTCCTCGCGCCGGCGCGCCAGCCCCGATTCGACCAGCCGGTCCAGCGCGATGCCGCGCTGCTCGAAGGTGCGGATCAGCACGTCGCGCCGGTCGGGCGCATAGCCGAAGCGGAACCGGCCCCAGCTCTCGGGCCCGAAGCCGCGGCGGACCAGATAGTCGCGGGCCGGCGCCGCCTCGTCGGTGCCGAGCCGGCTTTCGAACCAGCGGCAGGCCTCTTCGACGACGTCGACCAGCCCCTCGCGGCGCTCGGCCTTGCGCTTCGCATCCGGATCCTCGGCGGGGACGGTCAGCCCCACCTCCCCCGCCAGCCGCTCCACGGTCTCGCGGAAGTCGAACCCGCCGAGCTTCATCTCGAAATCGATGGCGTCGCCCTTGGCGCCGCAGCCGAAACAGTAATAGAAGCCCTTGTCGTCACTGACCGTGAAACTCGGCGTCTTCTCGTTGTGGAACGGGCAAAGGCCGGTGTGCTCGCGGCCGCGGCGGATCAGCTTGACCCGGCGGCCGACCACCTCCGACAGGCGGATGCGGGCACGCAGTTCCTCGATGAAGCCGGGGGGCAGCGCCATGGGGTGCGGGTCAGCCGGGCTGGCAGTTGCGCAGCAGGCGCTTGGCCGCAGAGCTGGCGCAGCCCAGGTCCATTTCGGGCCCATAGGCGGATTTCAGGGCATCGACCGTGCGCCCCAGATCCTTCAGCCCCTTGGCGCAGCAGGCGGCGATCGTGGCGCGCACCGCCGCCTCGATCTCGTCCTCCGACATCTGCGGCGGCAGGAAGCGGCGGATCACCCGCTGCTCCAGCTGCTCCTGCTCGACCAGTTCGATGCGGCCCGACTGCTCATATGCGCCGATACTCTCGTCGCGCTGACGCAGCATGGTGCGGAGCATGTCGTGGATCTCGGCATCGTCGATCGCATCCCGCCCCCTCACATGGGCGGCCGCGTCACGGTCCTTGATCGCCGTCCGGATCAGGCGAAGCACGGCCAGCTCTTCGCTGTCGCCCTGCTGTTCGGCCTGGGCAAGCGCGTCCTTGAGGCGCTCACGAAGCATGGAAGTCGATCCCTCGAAAAGACGGAAACCGGCGACCCCGTCGCGCCGCGGCCGCCGGGAACCCGGCCCCGAATGCCGCAGATCATGACAGAAGCGGCGGCATCGTGGCGGTGCGGGGCAGTTAACGGGGGCACGGACGATGTGACAAGCTTTCATATTGCGTGTCAGCCCCCCGGGTTTCAATGGCCGGCACGCGGACGCCCCCCTTGCGAAATCAGCGGAGCCCGCGGCTTGACCGGGGGGAGGGGTTTGCGTATGGTCCGTCCGGTCGATCCGGCGCCCACCCGCCGGGCGTCTACGCACGCGCCCTCTTCGCTGCCGCAACCGCCTTGCCTGCCTGCCAGGTCGTTTACAGGTTGCGCCCGTGACCCCCTCCGACGCCCCGCCTTGTGCCGCACTCCCGCGGCCGGGACGCCGGCCGGCCGGGTCCGCGAGCCGGGCCAGCGTCCCCGGATGGACCACGCATTCGCTATCATCGGCCGCCTTGGGGCTTCCCGGGCGGCCGCGTCGCATCATCCTGGGGGCTCGCTATCATGCAAGAGGCGTCGAACTCGCCCGCCCTGGCGGCTACGGCCGCCCTCGTTCTGGCCGACGGCACGGTCTTCTGGGGCCTGGGCGTCGGCGCACGAGGCATCGCCGAGGGCGAGCTGTGCTTCAACACCTCGATCACCGGCTATCAGGAGATCCTGACCGATCCCTCTTATGCCGGTCAGATCATCACCTTCACCTTCCCGCATATCGGCAATGTCGGCACCAATGACGAGGATCTGGAAACCACGACGCCGGCGGCGCGCGGTTTCGTCCTGAAGGCGCTGCCGACCGAGCCGTCGAATTTCCGCTCCACCCGCCGCCTGCAGGACTGGACGGCGGCCCACGGGCTGATCGGCATTGCCGGCGTCGACACCCGACGCGTCACCCGCCTGCTGCGCGACAAGGGCCCGCAGAATGCGGTGATCTGGCATGGCGAGGCCGGCACGGCGGATCTGGACGCGCTGAAGGCGCAGGCGAAGGCCGCCCCCAGCCTGGAAGGTCTCGATCTCGCGATCACGGTGACCTGCGCCCAGACCTATGCCTGGGACGAGACCCCGTGGGAGCTGGGCCAGGGCTTCGGCCGGCAGGAAAGCCCGCGCTTCAAGGTGGTCGCGGTCGATTACGGTGCCAAGCGCAACATCCTGCGCTGCCTGGCCGGTACCGGTGCCGAGGTGGTGGTGGTGCCCGCGACCGCAACCGCGGACGAGATCCTGGCGCACGAGCCCGACGGCATCTTCCTGTCCAACGGCCCCGGCGATCCGGCGGCGACCGGCGAATATGCCGTGCCCCAGATCCGCAGGCTGATCGAGACCGGCAAGCCGACCTTCGGCATCTGCCTGGGCCATCAGCTGCTGGCGCTGGCGGTCGGCGCCTCGACCGAGAAGATGGATCGCGGCCATCGCGGCGCCAACCAGCCGGTCAAGGACCTGACCACGGGCAAGGTTGAAATCACCTCGCAGAACCACGGCTTCCGCGTCGTCGCCTCGTCGCTGCCGGCCAATGCCGAAGTGACCCATGTCTCGCTGTTCGACGACACGCTGGAGGGCTTCCGCCTGACCGATCGCCCGGTCTTTGCGGTGCAGTACCACCCCGAAGCCTCGCCGGGACCGAAGGACAGCCACTACCTCTTCGACCGTTTCGCGCGCCTCATCGAGAAGACCAAGACCGATGCCTAAGCGTACCGATATCAAGTCGATCCTGGTGATCGGCGCAGGCCCCATCGTCATCGGTCAGGCCTGCGAATTCGACTATTCGGGCACCCAGGCCTGCAAGGCGCTGCGCGAAGAGGGCTACCGGATCATCCTGGTCAACTCCAACCCGGCCACGATCATGACCGATCCGGGCCTGGCGGATGCGACCTATGTCGAGCCGATCACGCCCGAACTGGTCGCCAAGGTGATCGAGGCCGAGCGCCCCGACGCCCTGCTGCCGACCATGGGTGGCCAGACCGCGCTCAACACCGCGCTCGCGCTGTCGCGCGACGGCACGCTGAAGAAGTTCGGCGTCGAGCTGATCGGCGCCAACGAGGCGGCGATCGAAAAGGCCGAAGACCGCCAGCTGTTCCGCGAGGCGATGGACCGCATCGGTCTGTCCAGCCCGCGCAGCCGCGTGGTCCGCGACATGGAATCCGCCCGCGAGGCGATGGAATTCGTCGGCCTGCCGACGATCATCCGCCCCTCCTATACGCTGGGCGGCACCGGCGGCGGCATCGCCTATAACCGGCAGGAATTCGAAGAGATCGTGGCCAGCGGCCTCGACGCCTCGCCGGTGAACGAGGTGCTGGTCGAGGAATCGGTGCTCGGCTGGAAGGAATACGAGATGGAGGTGGTCCGCGACCGCGCGGACAACTGCATCATCGTCTGCTCGATCGAGAACATCGATCCGATGGGCGTGCACACCGGCGACAGCATCACCGTCGCCCCGGCACTCACGCTCACCGACAAGGAATACCAGATCATGCGTGACGCCTCGCTCGCGGTTCTCCGCGAGATCGGCGTCGACACCGGCGGGTCGAACGTGCAGTTCGCGATCGACCCCGAGACCGGCCGCATGGTCGTGATCGAGATGAACCCGCGCGTGTCGCGCTCCTCGGCGCTCGCCTCGAAGGCGACCGGCTTCCCGATCGCCAAGGTCGCGGCCAAGCTCGCCGTCGGCTACACGCTCGACGAGGTTCAGAACGACATCACCGGCGTCACGCCGGCCTCGTTCGAGCCGACCATCGACTATGTCGTGACCAAGATCCCGCGCTTCGCCTTCGAGAAGTTCCCGGGCACCGCGCGCACGCTGTCCACCTCGATGAAGGCGGTGGGCGAGGTCATGGCCATGGGCCGCTGCTTCGAGGAATCGCTGCAGAAGGCGCTCCGCTCGATGGAGACGGGCCTGACCGGCCTCGACGAGATCGAGGTCGCAGGCGGCGCCGGCACCAGCGAGGTCGATGCGCTCCGCTCGGCGCTGGCCCTGCCGACCCCGGATCGTCTGCTGGTCATCGCCCAGGCGCTGCGCGCCGGGCTGACCCCGGAAGAGATCCACGAGGCCTCCGATTACGATCCCTGGTTCATCGAGCGTCTGGCCGGGCTGGTCGCGGCCGAGAAGCAGGTGATCGAGGACGGGCTGCCGGCGGATGCGGCCGGCTGGCGGCGGCTGAAGTCGCTGGGCTTCTCGGATGCGCGGCTGGCGAAGCTCGCCGGTCTCGACGAAGAGATCGTCCGGGCCCGGCGCTGGAAGGCCGGCGTGCACCCGGTGTTCAAGCGGGTCGACACCTGCGCCGCCGAATTCGAGGCGCGCACCCCCTACATGTACTCGACCTACGAGCTGCCCGGCTTCGACGGCATCGTCGAATGCGAGGCGCAGCCCTCGGATCGCACCAAGATCATCGTGCTCGGCGGCGGTCCGAACCGGATCGGCCAGGGCATCGAGTTCGACTATTGCTGTGTCCACGCGGCCTATGCCCTCTCGGAAGCGGGCTACGAGACCATCATGGTCAACTGCAACCCCGAGACGGTCTCCACCGACTACGACACCTCTGACCGGCTTTATTTCGAGCCGCTGACGGTCGAGGACGTGCTGGAGCTGGTGCGGGTGGAAACCTCGCGCGGCACGCTCAAGGGCGTGATCGTCCAGTATGGCGGCCAGACCCCGCTGAAGCTGGCCGAGCCGCTGGAGAAGGCCCAGGTGCCAATCCTCGGCACCTCGCCGGATGCAATCGACCTGGCCGAGGACCGTCGCCGCTTCCAGAAGCTGCTGAACGACCTGGATCTGAAGCAGCCGGCCAACGACACCTGCCACAGCGAGGAAGAGGCGCTGGCCATCGCCCAGCGCATCGGCTTCCCGCTGGTCGCGCGCCCGTCCTATGTGCTGGGCGGCCGGGCGATGGAGATCGTCCATGATCTGGGCGGGCTGTCCTCGTATATGCGCCGGGCGGTGCGCGAGTTCGGCAACAAGCCGGTGCTGCTCGACCGCTTCCTGACCGATGCCATCGAGGTGGATGTCGACGCGCTCTGCGACGGCGAGACCGTGGTGGTCGCGGGCATCATGGAGCATATCGAAGAGGCCGGCGTCCATTCGGGCGACAGCGCCTGCACCCTGCCGCCCTATTCTCTCGACGACGAGATCATCGCCGAGATCCGCCGGCAGACCGAGGCGCTGGCGCTCAAGCTGGGCGTGGTCGGGCTCATGAACGTGCAGTTCGCGGTCAAGGACCGGGAGATCTACATCCTGGAGGTCAACCCGCGCGCCAGCCGCACCGTGCCCTTCGTCGCCAAGGCCGTGGGCCGGCCGATCGCCAAGATCGCCGCCCGGATCATGGCGGGCGAGAAGCTGGGGGCCTTCGATCTGGCCGAGCGCAAGGTCGACCATATCGCGATCAAGGAAGCGGTCTTCCCCTTCGCCCGCTTCCCCGGCGTCGACATCCTGCTCGGGCCCGAGATGAAGTCGACCGGCGAGGTCATGGGCCTGGACACCGATTTCGGCCGCAGCTTCGCCAAGGCGCAGCTGGCGGCGGGCGTGCGCCTGCCGACCTCGGGCAGGGTCTTCGTCTCGGTGCGCGACGACGACAAGGACGCGATGGTAGAGATCGCCCGCGGCCTGAAGGCCCAGGGCTTCGAGATCGTCGCCACCCGCGGCACCGCCAGGGTGCTGGCCGATGCGGGCATCCAGGTCGAACTGGTCAAGAAGGCCCATGAGGGCCGGCCGAACATCATCGACCAGATCAAGGACCGCCGGATCGACATGGTGTTCAACACCACCGCCGGGTCTCAGGCGATTTCGGACAGCTATTCGCTGCGCCGCGAAACCCTGATGAACAAGGTGCCCTATTTCACCACCGTCGCCGGCTGCCGGGCGACCGTTCAGGCGATCGCGGCCATCCGGGCCGGCACGCTTGAAGTCCGGTCTCTGCAATCCTATTCTGCCTGAGAAGGCCGCAGAAAACGGCTGATCGACATGCGGGGCCGATGAAAATCGGCCCCGCATGTGTTCCTGTTGTCGTGCTGCAGGTGCACAGCGATCTCGTGCACAACCGACGTTCGGCTGCCGGAAAGCCCGGCCGCCGCGCGCTGAACTGCTGCGGCATGAATTCCTGTCAACCGCGGAACGGCATTCCCTCCGACGATCGCCTGACCGTTCGACGACCAACGTGGAAAGCGTCATACCCATGGAAAAAGTTCCCATGACGTTGGAAGGCTTCGACCGACTGACCGCCGAACTCAAGCATCTGAAGACGGTGGCCCGTCCCGAGGTGATCAACGCGATCGCCGAAGCCCGGGCGCATGGCGATCTGTCGGAGAACGCCGAGTACCACGCGGCGCGTGAGCGCCAGAGCTTCATCGAGGGCCGCATCGCCGAGCTGGAGGACAAGCTGTCCCGCTCGGAGGTGATCGACCCGACCAAGCTGTCGGGCGACCGGGTCAAGTTCGGCGCGACGGTCACCGTCGTCGACGAAGAGACCGAGGAAGAGACGAGCTACAAGATCGTCGGCGTGGACGAGGCCGACCTCAAGATCGGCCGCATCTCCGTCACCTCGCCGATGGCGCGGGCGCTGATCAACAAGGCGGTGGGCGAAACCGTCGAGGTCGCAACCCCCAAGGGCCGCCGCTCCTACGAGATTCTGGCAGTGAGCTTCAGCTGAAGCCGGCCACGCCGCCGCAGACATGAAGGGCCGACCCTCCCGAGCGGAAGGGCCGGCCCTTCGTCTTGCAGAATGCCGGTTGATCAGGACAGTTGAGCGACACGCCAGACGGCCGTGGCCATACGGGCGAGCTTTTGCTGCCATTTGTCCAGCCGCTCCGGCGTCCAGTCCTGGTTCTCCTCGACAAGATCCCGCGTAAGCTTCAGCTTGCTCTGCCCCAGGATCGGCCGCTTCTCCGCATAGGGCTTATTGCCCAGGGCTCTGTTTCGGGCCGTCTCGAGCATGACCATGTTCCCGAGACGATAGACGAAGGTCTCCAGATCCCGGTCGGGAAAGGCATCCCAGCCGCCGTTTGGGGACTGGGGCAGGACATGCTCGATCGTATAGGTGGATGCGTCCGGGTCGAATTCGATGCCACCAGTCCGCCGTTCCAGCCTGCACAGAATGTAGCGCACGATCTTCGCATTGCGGCTTTGGGTCGTCTTGATCGCCTTGGTCGCAAAGTCTGCGCGAAAGGCATCATCGTTTCGATAGATGGGCCGAAGCGCCGCAAGCACCGAGCTGAGGGTTGCAAGCTCCCTCCGATGGAGCTGCAGGGCAACGGTGTGATAGACGCGCTCCTGCTCATTGGGCGCCTGACTGCCGATAACGTTGTAGCGAAAAGCGATCACTGCCGTGGCCGCAATCAGCCCTTCGAAATCACCATCCGACAATCGGCGCTTCGCCGCCATGAGCATGGGATAGGGCTGACGGACCGAGAACATCCGCAGCTCCTGAGCGCTGCGACGACAGTCTGCCGACCATTGCGCCGCCTCGGGGTGGATCAGCGCAAGATAGGCATCGATGTCTTCGTCCATTTCACGCAGCAGCCCGAACACCTGGCCGCGGTCGCGCACGTTCGATCGTATGATTTTGAACAGCTCAGACTGGCGGGCGAAGCCATGCCGGCTGTTCCAGTGCATGCGCAGGAAGTCCGGGAAGCTCTCGCTGCCCAGGCGGCCGACCATGCCCTCCCAGCGCCGCTCAAGATCATCCATTTCCTGCTGTGACTGAGGACCGCGCGCCAGCACCGAGAACAGATAGTTCTTGAGCAGGTCGGTCGCCGACAGCCGGACACCCCGCGCATTCAGCGTTTCGAACACCTTATAGGCATTCAGTTCGTCGGCGACGGTGATCACCGTGAAGAACAGCCGGTCGCTCATGGTTTCGATGAATTGCGCCAGCGCGACCCCCTGGTCCTGCTGGCTGCGGACATGATCGCGCAGAGCCTTCTCGAACCACTCAAACCCTTTGCGCATGGCATGGGTCGAGGGCGGGAAGCCGCGCTGTGGAAGATGTTCGGCCAGAGGAACGAGGTGATCGCGGTAATAGCCGTCATTATTGCGGTTGAGCGACAATTTGTTATGCGTCGCCAGCGTCACCGGATCCAGATATCCGATATAGGTCGCGCGAAACTGGTCGAGCCGCTGCTGATTCGCATCGGCATTGCGACCGCCTGCAATATACGCCTTCAGCAGGCGCATGGCGGCCAGGATGATGAGACTGATCGTCGTCAGCCGCTGCTGCCCGTCGATGATCTCGAAGACACGGTTGTCCGAGGTCTGAAGGACGAGATAGCCCATGTAATGCGCCGGCTCGCCGTCCGGAGCGATCGAGCCCAGGATGTCTGCCCAAAGGTCTTCCCATTCGGCATCCCCCCAGGAATAGTCCCGCTGGAACCGGGGCACGCGATAGGTCAGGCCATTGCCGAGCAACTGGCGATAGGTACGATTCTCGGTGTTGAAATTCGTTGCCGCCATGTCGCTCCTCCGGCCCATCTCCGGCAGATCCCGCCAGTGAACCCTAGCTTCGGCGAGGGCCCGGCGGGATTCAAGTGGCGGCCGTCACTCCCGCACCTGCCGCGCCACGAAGCGGGCGAGCGGGGGGCCGAGCAGGACGACCAGGAAGAAGCGCATGGTCTGCAGGGCCATGACGAAGCCGATATCGACGCCGCGGCTGGAGGCGGCGATGATCGCGACCGTATCCAGCCCGCCGGGGCTGGTGGCCAGATAGGCCGAGAGAAGGTCGATGCCGGTCAGCTGCGTCAGCACCCAGGCAAGGCCCGCGCAGAAGCCGATCAGCACCGCGATCGAGACCAGGATGGTGGGCAGCGCCTTCAGCGCATGCATCAGCACCGCCCGGGTGAAGCCCAGGCCCACGCTCCAGGCGAGCACCGCGTAGCTGGCCGCCAGCAGCCATTGCGGCAGCTGAATGGTCATGAGGCCGGTGGCGCTGAGCACCGCGCCGCCGATCATCGGCAGCAGCAGGCCTGCCGCCGGCACCGGGATCAGCCGGCCGGCCGCCACGCCGGCCGCGGCGAGCGCCAGCGTCTCGGCGAAGGCGAGCGGCTGGATCGGCGGGAACCAGACGATCGGGGCCGCCGCCCCCGCCTCCCCCGCAAGCAGGAAATGCGCAAGCAGGGCGGCGGCAAAGGCCACGAACAGCACGCGGGTATACTGCATGAAGGCGACGAGCCGGGCATCGGCGCCGAAGGCTTCCGCCATCACCACCATCGCCGAGGCGGCACCGGCCGAGGTGCCCCAGACGCCGGTCGTGCCCGGCAGGATGTGATTGCGCGCGATCACCCAGCCGAGCGCGCCGCTGAGCAGGATGGTGGAGAGCACGATCCCAAGGAAGATCGGCCAGTCTTCGGCCACCGTCACCAGGATCTCGGGCCGCACCGAGCCTGCGATCATGCAGCCCAGCACCGACTGGGCCATCAGGAAGGTGATCCGCGGCATCTTCAGCCCGACCCCGCCCAGCGCCAGCAGAATGCCTGAGACCATAGGTCCCAGCAGCAGCGCCGCCGGCAGCTGGATCCAGATCAATCCCGCCGTCAGCGGCACCGAAACGATCGGCAGCAGCAGCCAGCGCAGCCAGAGGGGAAGGGTCGGCAACGACATCGGATCGGGGTTCTTCCGCAAACGAAAACGGCCGCTTTCACCCGAAAGCGGCCGTTCGGATCGTTTTGCACCGAACCATGATCGGCCCCGCGGCACAACCACCACCCCCGCCCCCAGGGGTCTGCGGTTTCCGCACGGCTCGGGATCAGTCGTCCTCGCCGGTGGGCTCTTCGGCCTCCAGCAGCTCGATCGGCACCCCCGGCTCATATTTCGAGGTCCGGATGGTGAGCGAGGTGCGGACGTGGCGCACCGGCGGCGCCGCGGTCAGCCGGGTGGTCAGAAACCGCTGATAGGCGTCCCAGTCCTTGGCGACGATCTTCAGCAGGAAATCGGTCTCACCCGCCAGCATGTAGCACTCGCGGACCTCGGGCCAGCTCTGGACCAGCGCCTCGAACTTCTTGAGGTCGAGATCGGCCTGGCTCTCCAGCCCGACCCGGGCGAAGACGGTGACCGAGAAGCCGAGATGTTCAGGATCGAGTTCCGCGCGATACCCGCGCACGAAACCCGCCTCTTCGAGGGCCCGGACGCGCCGCAGGCAGGGCGGCGCCGAGATGCCCGCCCTTCGGGCGAGTTCCACATTGGTGATGCGGCCGTCGGACTGGAGATCGGCAAGGATCTTCCGGTCGATGGTGTCGAGTTTTACCCGCGCCATAGTGTCGCTGACTCCCTTCCCCCGTCACGGGCCCGTATTCGCAGGCCGACGTGATCGCTGGGCAGTCTATAGCAATATTACCCGGACCCATAGCGGCAGTTTGCGGTTCTGTCGCGACCCATGGGCCATTCGATGGTCTTCATCTGTTGCCGGTTTCAGGCGAACCGCGGCCGGGGGTTGCCCCTCAGCACCCGAGGCGAAGCGGTTCCGTTCCGGCGCCGCGGACTTTATAGTCCGCCGGAAGGGCTCTCAAGCACGAAACGATCTTTCAGGACCGACCTTCCGTAATGTCATACCGCAGGCAGCCATGACCGATCCGCGCAACACGGGACAGCCGCAGCCACAGCCACACGTCTGCGTGCTGACCGACGACCGCGCCGGTAACAATGCGCAAGCCCTCGGCGTCGCCGAGGCGCTGGGCTGGCCGATCACCGAGATCCGGCTGTCCTATACCCGGCTGGTCCGCCTGCCCAATCTGATCCGCGGCACCACGACGCTCGGTCTTTCCACATCCGCCGCTGCGGCGCTCGACGCCGCGGCGGCGCCCGACATCGCCATCGCGGCCGGGCGCCGGGCGACGCCGGCGCTCCGCCGGCTGAAGCGGCGCTTCCCGCAGATGATCGCCGTCCAGATCATGTGGCCGGGCGAGCCCAGCCGCGGGCTGGACCTGATCGCCGTGCCGGCCCATGACCGCATCGCCCGCGAAAGCGACCGCGACCCGCGGCTGCTGGTGACCCTGGGCGCGCCCAACCGCGTCACCCCTGCCCGCCTTGCCGAGGCGGCCGGCAGCTGGGAGCCCCGCTTCGCCGCCGCCGGCATGGGGGCGGGCACAGCGCCGCGGATCGGCCTGCTGGTCGGCGGCACCACCAAGCGCATGCCCTTCGGCCCCGAAGATGCCCGCCATCTGGCCCGGCTGGTCGCCGATCTGGCCGCCCGCCACGATGCCCGGATCCTGGCGACCAACAGCCGCCGCAGTGGCGCCGAGGTGACAGCGGCGCTGAGCGACGTGTTCCAGGCCACACGGCCGGGCGCTTTCTGGCTCCATGATGTGGCAATGGGCGGCGACAATCCCTATTTCGGCATACTGGGTGTGGCGGATCTGATCGTGGTCACCGGCGACAGCATGTCGATGGCCTCGGAAGCCGCCAGTACCGGCCGGCCGGTCGCGATCCTGCCCATAACGGGGGAGGCATCGAAAGAGGCACGGCTGCACCGGGCGCTCTACGCCCTGGGTGCGGCCCGCCCGCTCGATGCCGACTTCGTCGCCCGGGGTGAGATCGCCTGGCGCTACCCGCCGCTCGACGACGCCCAGGCGGTGGCAGCGCAGATCCGGCGGTTGGTGCTGGCAAATCCGGCCGTTTCCCGCTAGCTTCCCCGCCCTTCCCTGCTGCCGCCGGGTAGCGGGGGTCAGGGTTCAGGCCGTCCGCCGCCCGTCACATGTCCTGCTCTGGAAAGGCCGCCACGTCATGAGTGCCACCCATCGCACCAAGGTCCTCATTCTGGGATCCGGTCCCGCCGGCCTGACCGCCGCGATCTATGCCTCGCGCGCCATGCTGGAGCCGATCCTGGTCCATGGGCTTCAGCCGGGCGGCCAGATGACGATCACCACCGATGTCGAGAACTTCCCGGGCTTCCCCGACGTGATCCAGGGCCCCTGGCTGATGGAGCAGATGCAGAAGCAGGCCGAGCATGTCGGCACCCGGTTCCATCACGACATCATCACCGATATCGACCTCAAGACCCGCCCCTTCGTCGCCACCGGCGACAGCGGCGACCGCTATGTCGCCGATGCGGTGATCATCTCCACCGGCGCCCAGGCGAAATGGCTGGGCCTGCCCGACGAGGAACTCCTGAAGGGCTTCGGGCTGTCGGCCTGTGCGACCTGCGACGGGTTCTTCTACCGCAACCGCACGGTCGCCGTGGTCGGCGGCGGCAACACCGCGGTCGAAGAGGCGCTCTACCTCACCAATCATGCCGACAAGGTCTATCTGATCCACCGGCGCGATGCGCTCCGGGCCGAGAAGATGCTGCAGGAGCGGCTGTTCGCCAACCCGAAGATCGAGATGATCTGGAATGCCGTGGTCGACGGCTATCTGGCCGGCGGCGAGCCGCGCGGGGTGACCGGCGTGCGGCTGAAGGACACGGCAGACGGCAGCCTGCGGGACCTCACTGTCGACGGCGTGTTCATCGCGATCGGCCATGCCCCCGCCACCGCCCTGTTCCAGGGCCAGCTGGAGCTGGACGAGGAAGGCTATCTGATCACCCGCCCCGACAGCACCCGCACCAGCATTCCGGGCGTGTTCGCGGCCGGCGACGTGCAGGACAAGGTGTTCCGCCAGGCCGTCACCGCCGCCGGAACCGGCTGCATGGCGGCGCTGGAAGCCGAGCGTTTCCTGGCCGGAACCACCCATGCGCCGGCCGATGCCGTCGCGGAATGAGCACATGCGGCCGCACCGAAAACGGCGCGGCCGCGCTCAGGACCTTTGAAGACCGGCGCATCGCGCCGTAAGATCGTCGAAACACCAGCAGCGGACCGGGTGACGGCAGGGAGCCAGACGTCGCCACCCGGCAGCATCAGCGGAGCCGCGCGAGCCTGACATGGACTGGGACCGGGTCAAGATCTTCCACACCGTCGCCGAGGCCGGCAGCTTCACGCATGCAAGCGAGTTGCTGAACCTCAGCCAGTCGGCGATCAGCCGACAGATCAGTGCGCTGGAGGAGAGCCTGGGCGTTCCCCTGTTCCACCGCCACGCCCGCGGCCTGATCCTCACCGAACAGGGTGAGCTGCTGCGCAACACCGCCCGCGACGTCTTCGCGAAACTGTCCATGGCCGAGGCCATGCTGACCGAAAGCCGCGAACGGCCGAAGGGGCCGCTGAAGGTGACGACCACGGTCGCCTTCGGCTCGGTGTGGCTGACGCCCAGGATCCACGGCTTCCTCAGCCTGCATCCGGACGTCACCATCACCCTGCTGCTGGACGACAGCGAGCTGGATCTGGGCATGCGCGAGGCCGACATCGCCATCCGCATGTCGCCGCCCCGCCAGCCGGATCTGGTCAAACGCAAGCTGATGACCATCCGGCACGGCATCTATGCCTCGCCCGACTACGTCAACCGCCAGGGCATGCCCAAGACCCCGGCGGAGCTGGACGATCACAAGCTGATCGTCTTCGGCGAGGACACGGCCGCCCCCATCTCCAACGCCAACTGGATCCTGGATGCGGGCGCCACCCCCGGCAAGGCCCGGCGGCCGATCCTGAAGGTGAACAACATCTACGGCATCATGCGCGCGGTGGAGAGCGGCCTCGGCGTCGCGTCGATCCCCGATTACATGGTGCGCGAGAACGGCAATGTGGTGCAGGTCCTGCCCGAGCTGGAAGGCCCGCAATCCGAGGTCTACTTCGTCTATCACGAAGAGCTGCGCCATTCGAAGCGCATCGCGGTCTTCCGCGACTTCCTGATCCGCGAGATCGAACAGAGCCTGCGCTGACGGGCCACGACGTAGACGGGCCGCAAGGCAGACCGAGGGGCGGCAGGGGATCAGAGGTCCTCTGCCGCCTCTTCCGTTGAATCGTCATTGGTCGCGACGCGGTTGCGGCCCGAGCGCTTGGCGGCATAAAGCGCCTTGTCGGCCCTGGAAAGCACCCGGTCGATATCGTCGCCGGGGGCCGAGAAGCGGGCCAGGCCGAAGCTGGCGGTCAGCCGGATCTCGTCGCCCTTCCAGGGCATGCGGATGGCGGCGGTCGTGGCCCGCAGGCGCTCCGCCACCTCGTCAAGCTCTGCCGCACCGATCCCCGGCAGCAGCACGGCGAATTCCTCGCCGCCCAGCCGGCCGACCAGATCATCCTCGCGCAGCGTTTCCGACATCCGGCCCACGAACAGGCGCAGGGCCTCGTCGCCGGCCGCATGGCCGAAGCGGTCGTTGATCGTCTTGAAACGGTCCAGATCGGCCATGATCACGCCCGACGAGCGCCCCTCATGGCGCCACTGGTCGGCAAGATGGGCCGCCACATCCATGAAATGGCGGCGGGTGGCGGCGCCGGTCAACTCGTCGACCGCGGCCAGCGCCTCCAGCCGGTGGGCCAGCGCCTCACGCGTGCGGACCTCGGCTTCCAACCGCTGGTTCAGCCGGCGCAGTTCGTCCTGCATGCGATCCGAGAGACGGACCAGGCGGCGCTGTTCCCGATAGCCCTGGCGATAGGCGCGCATCAGCGTCCGCACGCCATCGGAGACTTCCTCCAGCTTGCGGAGCATCTCCTCGCTCTGGGCGATCATCGCCTCTTCCTGGTCGAAGAGCGAGAAATCCCCCGTCGTTGCCGGCTCGGGCAGGGTCTTCACCCTGGTCACCTTGGGCCTGGTCATCTCACGTCATCCCGATCAGTCGCCACCATCTCCGTCCGCGCACATGACGAAGTCGATGTGCTCCAGGTCGGATGCGAAATCCTCCCCGAATTCCTCCATCGTCTCATCATCCGGAGCAAAGTGCCAGTTCACAGTGACCGTGCGTCCATCTGCCGCCGATTCTTCCAACATCTGGAAAATGTTCATCAAAGCTTTCGCACTCGATGAGTTGAAGTAGATCAGCGAGATGTCCACCGTGACGCTGGGTCCGTCTTCGGCCAGGAAACTGCGCAGCGCATACAGGATCGGCCCGTAGAAGGCGGCGGCGTCCTCAGGGTAGGACTCGCCCGCCATCGAGAACCGGCCGGCGACCGGATCGAAACGCACCGCCGGCGACCGGTCGGTGGCGGCGATCTCGATGGCGAGGGGGGAGTCGGAAGCGGTCATATGAACACCTTGAGGCCATAGAAGGTGGTCTGAGTATCGATTTCGAAGAAATCATACTCGATGGGGGCACTGGCGCGACGGGCGATCTCGATCAGCCCGAGCGTCGCGCCCTTGCTGTCGACATCGGGGTCTTCCTTCAGCTTCTGGCGGTAGAGCGCCTTCAGTTCATCGGGCGACAGGGCCGCGATCTCGGCCAGCCGCTGGCGCAGGCGCGGCGCGCGCGCGGCGTCGATCACATTGGCGCAGATCACGAAGAACCGGCCGTCTTCCTTGCCCACCGTCACGATGCCCGAGCGTGCGGCATCGTCGTCCGGGCCCTGGGCATCATCGGAATAGCGGATGATGTTCTGGACCTGCTCGACGAAGACCGAGAACACCCGGCGGGTCAGATTGCGGTCGGTGGCGTCCTGCTCCAGCTTGCGGCGCAGCGCTTCCCCCAATGAGAACAGAATGCCTTCGGACATGATGCCGCTATAGATCAGCATCAGCTTGTTGGCCTGTATCTGGGTGCGGAAATCGTAAAGGTCTCGGGCCAGCACCTCTCGGCTCCTCGGACATATGCCGCATCGCATGCGACGTCGGCGCGTTACGGTTCGTCGGGGGTTGGGGTCGGGGTCGGGGTCGGGGTCGGGAGGCCTGCGGTCGCGCTGCCATCGGCCAGAGGCCCGGGCAGGCGCGGCCGGAAGGCCACCAGGGTCATGTCGTCGCGCCGGGCCTCGGCCCCGCGCCAGTCGTCGAGCGCCGCCGTCAGCGCCCGCAGCCGGTCCGCCAGCGGCAGATCGGCATGGCTCGCCAGCAGGGCCGCCATCCGGCGCCGGCCGAACAGCCGCCGCGACGGCCCGCCGACATGGTCGGTCACGCCGTCGGTCCACAGATGGAAGCTCTCCCCCGGCCGGACCTGATGAAGATGGACCGGAATGCGCCCCGGCGGCGGCAGGGTCCGGTAGCCCAGGCTGCGACGCACCCCGGTGATCGACGAGACGCCGTCGGGGCCGACCACGGTCAGCGACAGCCCGGCGCCGGCGAAGGCAACAGTCCCGGTCGCCTCGTCATACAGGCAGACCGCGGCATCGACCCCGTCATCCGAGGCATCATGCCCGCCCGGATCCGGCCGGTCCTGGCGCAGCCGCGCCCGCAGCCGCCGGTCCAGCTCCGCCAGGATCAGATCGGGTGCCGGCATGCTTGCCACGTCCAGGATCGCCTTCAGCTCCGAGGCGACCACCAGGGTCATGAAGGCGCCCGGCACGCCGTGGCCGGTGCAATCCGCCAGCAGGATCAGGCATTTGCCGTCGCGACGTTCCATCCAGCAATAATCGCCGCCCACCACATCCAGCGGCTCCCAGAGCAGGGCGATATCGGCCATTGCCGGCGCCAGCACCGCAGGGTCGGGCAGGATGCCCTCCTGAATCCGGCGGGCATAGCGGATGCTCTCCATCACCTGGCGGTTTGCGGTTTCCAGCTCGACATTCTTCTCGACCAGCGCCGCCTGGGCATCCTGCAGCGCCTCCAGCAGGCGGCGGGCATCGTCGCCGGCGCGCAGCCCCGCCACCATCCGGTTGAAGGCGGCGGCCGCCTGGCCCAGCTCGTCGTCGGTCGGCTCATCCAGCGTGGTCCAGCTCTTGTGTTCCACCTGGCGCATCGCCCGCAGCATCCGCCCCAGCGGCTGCACGACCAGCCGGCGCATGGCGAACTGCACCGTGATCGACAGGGCGCCGGTCAGCAGCAGCACGGCGAAGGCCGCCGTCGCCACCTGCAGGATCGCAATCCGGTTCAGCTCCCCGGTGGCGAAGACCACCTCCAGCGTACCGACCTTGATATGCCCCTGCGGCTCTATGATCGTGCGCGAGACGGTGATCACACCGCTGCCGGGCTCGGGCGGGGTGCCGGTCTCGAACAGCATCTCGTCATTGTCGTCCAGCACCCGGGCGTAGCGGAACCCCTGGTCGCTGACCAGCGCTTCGACCTGTGGCTCGAACACCGTGCGGTCCAGATACCAGAGCGGCGTGGCGATGGCGGCGGCGGTCAGATCGGTCAGCACGCCGGCGCGACGCTCCAGCGCCCGGCGCTGATCGGTCCAGGTGATCCAGGCGATGCTGCCCTGGATCAGCAGCACGATCAGCATCACCACCGGCAGGGTACGGCGGAACAGCTTGGCGGCCAACGAGCGCTTCGGCGCGCCGGCGGCCTGCACCCGCCCCATTGCCGCCCCGCCCATCGCCGCCCGGGACAGCGTTTCGCGTTTTTCCGTCATGCCCGCCTCCGGCGCATCGCCCGCCGTCCCCTCATCAGTCTTCCCTGAACGTCGCCGGGTCCAGCCCATAGGCGTGCCAGAGCGGCGCCAGCCGGCCGTCGCGATCGAGCCGGGCCAGAAGCCCCCGGATCGCGGCGGCATCCGGATCCAGTCCCGGCCGGGTCAGTACCCGCAGATCGTAAAGCTGATCGACCTGATCCGACACCAGCAACCGCGCCAGATCATTGGGCCGATCGGCAAGATAGCGGCTGAGGAAGGATTGCGTCACCACCCCTGCCTCCACCCGTCCCAGCAGCACCAGTTCGATGACCGCGGCATTGTCGTTCACCAGCACCAGGTCGAAGCGGCGGCGCATCTCGTCGGGGTCGCCGGCGAAATCCGCGAAGGCGTAGTGATAGCCCAGGATGGCGGCGATTTTCGTCGCCTTGACGCCGGCGAACCAGGATTTGTCGCGCCCGGCGTAAAGCTGGGCGATGAACACCTCGCGATCGGTCGCGATCGTGTCGGAGACGTCGAGCGGGATGTCCCGCCGGCTCCAGCCCCAGCCGGCCATTTCGAAGAACATCACGTCGAAACGGCCGCGGGCGAAATCGTCATAGCGCCTGAGCGGCGTGGTCGGCACCAGTTCGAAGCGCCATTTGTCCTGGATCTGGTTCAGCAGGGCGATCAGCTCCACCGTCAGCCCGTGCGGCCCCGTTCCGCCCTCGCCGAACGAGACATAGGGCGCGAACTGATAGCCGCCGACCCTGACGATCTTCGGCTCCGCCCCCGCTGCCAGTGCCGCCTGAGCCAGGACGCCGGCCACGGTGATCACGGCTGCCGCCAGCATCATCATCAGCCGATGCAACGCAGTTGACCCCCCGGAATCCCGTTCGTAAAGGCAATCGGTGACATGACGGGATACGGCAAGAGTGGCCCGTTCACGACGGTGGAGATTATCAACAATGCACGCCAATGCCTACAGCATGCGGCGGTGCCGCCTGCCGTTTCACGGCCGGATTGCATCATGTTTCCGCAGCACGGCGCGAGACGTTGGTTCGTGATGCGTAAAGCAGTGGTGACCTGCTGCTTTTCATCCGTCTGTCACAATGCTTACGCGCAAAAAGAAAGCCATGCACAACGTGCATGGCTGAACTGACGTCGTGCCTCTGGCACTTCGACCTCAGGCGTCCTATATGCACTGCAACATCGTCGAGGTTAGCCTCCGATGCCACGGAAGCCGGCGGCTCCCCCGCTTGTTTCCGCGTCCGGGTCTCCCCCCGGATGTCAGGTCTCCCTGACCTTTTTTGCGTCTCCCAGACGTGAAGCCTCCCTGTCAGACTTCAGCCGGGCCTTCGGGCCCGGCTTTTTTTTGCCGCCGGGCCTGTTTTTTGTGCTCGGGCCTGCAAATACGAAAGCCCGGGCGGGGATGTCTGGCCGGCCCCGCCCGGGCTTTTCGGTCCGATCCGTCAGTCTTTGCCGACGGTCGGTCTTTGCTGAGCTTGTCCGTTGTTATGCATCGCGCGTCTCATCGCGAGGCCCGGTTCGTGCCGGGCCGGCAGCTCTTGCGGCTGCTGCTGTGGTTGTCCGGCGCCATCTTCGGGCGTCCGGATAAAGATGGGCGTTTCCTCCTGCGCCACATCGGACCGGCGCGGCATCTGCCGCAGCGGAAGCGCGAAGGACGGAAGCGGCCGACGGGCCTGCGCAACGGTTCCGCAAGGGGCCTCCCCTCCCCTCGGGACAGCAGCACCCGAAGGATGCTGCAGCGATGCGGGCGCTCACCATGCCCGGAGGGTCACTCCGGGGCCGGGCCTGGATCCGGGGCGTGTCTCGGCGCCCCGGCGTGTCGTGTGCGCTGCCAGGCCTGGCAGGGTGATCGCAGATCCGCAGTCGCTTCGCTGCGCGGCCGACATCGGCCGTTCCGTCCATCAGACCGTCGGCGAACCTCCCCAGCTCCGCCTTCAGCCTGTCGCGACCGTCTTGTCGTCCGGTCCGACGATGTGCGCCAATATGACGCAGCCCGCCGTTCTGCGCAAGTCCGTTCTGCGTTTGCTGCATAGCGGAATGGCACGAAGCCCGGCGGACTGTCTTCTGGCGTTGAAACTTTGGCGCTGCGGGATGGCCCTGCCCGGCTTCAGCGGAACAGGCGGTCGCCGTCGCGGATATCGGTATAGAGCCCGGCGACCTGGTCGCCATAGCCGTTCCACTTCAGCGTCGGGATCTCTTCGCCGGTGTCGATCACCTGTTCGCGCGCCTGGCTCCAGCGCGGATGCGACACCTCGGGGTTCACATTGGCCCAGAAGCCGTATTCCTGGTCCTGCAGCTGCTCCCAAAAGCTGACCGGGCGCTCGTCGGTGAAGGTGAAGCGCACGATCGACTTGATCGACTTGAAGCCGTATTTCCAGGGCACGACCAGCCTGAGCGGCGCGCCGTGCTGGCGGGGCAGCGGCTTGCCGTAGATGCCGGTGGCGATGAAGGCCAGATCATTGGTCGCCTCGGCCATGGTCAGCCCCTCGACATAGGGCCAGGGCAGCCAGATCGAGCGCTGACCATGGGCCATCTCCCGGTCCTCGAAGGTCTCCATGCGCAGATATTTCGCCCCGGCCTTGGGCTGCGCCAGCTTCACCAGATCGGCGAGCGGAAAGCCGCTCCAGGGTACGACCATCGACCAGGCCTCGACGCAACGGAAGCGGTAGATCCGCTCTTCCAGAGCCATGCGGCGGATCAGTGCGTCGGCATCCAGCGTCTGCGGCGCATCGACCATACCGTCGATCGTCACCGTCCAGGGCTGGACCTTCAGCTTCTGGGCGTCGGGCCAGATCCGCTTATGGGTGCCGAATTCGTAGAAATTATTGTAGGACGAGGCGGTCTTTTCCACCGTCACCGGCCGGCCCGGATCGGTATAGGCCGGGTTGGTCTTCACGGGGTAAAGATCGGTCCAGGGCGTATCGGGGGTGGGGTCTCCCGGCTGATAGGCGAAGGCGCGGCCGGGCATCAGCAGGCCCCCGCCCAGGCCGCCCGCAACCGCCCCCGCCATGCCCAGCCCTTTGAGCACCGCGCGGCGGTCGCGCCAGACGGCTTCGGGGGTGACGGCACGCTCGGGCAGCTCCCAGCTGCGGCGGCGGATGATGCGCATGGGTCCGGCTCCTGACCTGCGGAAAACATAGGCGACGTTCAGGGAGATACGCGCCTTTCCGGATAATGGATGCCGCGGCCGCTTGCGCAAAGGCCTCACGGCCCCGCTCACGCAGGCGTGATCACCCCGACAAAAACGAAACCCCCGGCCGCAGCACGCGACCGGGGGGAGTCGTCAGAACCGGATCCTTGCGGAAGCTGCGGGATCAGGCCAGTTCGTTGCAGGCGCGCGCAATGCGGCCGCAGGCCTCTTCCAGCACCTCGTCGGCGGTGGCGTAAGAGATGCGGAAATAGGGGTCCAGGCCGAAGGCCGCGCCGTGCACGACGGCGATGCCGACATGTTCCAGCAGATAGGTCGCGAAGTCTTCCGACGAGCCGATCACCTGGCCCGACGGGGTCTTCTTGCCCAGCACGCCCTCGCAGGACGGATAGACGTAGAAGGCGCCTTCCGGCACCGGGCAGACCAGGCCCGGGGCCTGGTTCAGCAGGCGGACGACCAGGTCGCGGCGGACCTGGAAGCGGGCCGCACGCTCGGCGATGAAGTCCTGCGGACCGTTCAGCGCCTCGACGGCGGCCGCCTGGCTGACGGAGGACGGGTTCGAGGTCGACTGCGACTGAATCGCCGTCATCGCCTTGATGATGTTGGCCGGACCGCCGGCATAGCCGATGCGCCAGCCGGTCATCGAATAGGCCTTGGACACGCCGTTGACCGTCAGCGTGCGGTCATACAGCTCAGGGGCCACCTGGGCGATGGTCGCGAACTCGAAACCGTCATACAGGATGTGCTCGTACATGTCGTCGGTCAGCACCAGCACATGCGGATGACGGACCAGCACATCGGCCAGGGCCCGCAGCTCGGCAGCGCTGTAGGCGGCGCCGCTCGGGTTGCTGGGCGAGTTCAGGATCAGCCACTTGGTGCGGGGGGTGATCGCCGCTTCCAGCTGTGCGGGCTGGATCTTGAAACCGGTCTCGCGGCCGGCCTCGACGAAGACCGGCACGCCCTCGGCCAGCAGCGCCATATCGGGATACGAAACCCAGTACGGCGCCGGGATGATCACCTCGTCGCCCGGGTTCAGCGTCGCCATGAAGGCGTTGTACAGCACCTGCTTGCCGCCGGTGCCGACCACGATCTGGTTCGCCGCGTAATCCAGCCCGTTCTCGCGCTTGAACTTGTTGCGCACCGCCTCGACCAGTGCACGGGTGCCCTGCACCGGCGTGTACTTGGTCTGCCCGTCGCGGATCGCCTTGATCGCGGCGTCCTTGATGTTGTCGGGCGTGTCGAAATCGGGTTCGCCCGCGCCCAGGCCGATGATGTCGCGCCCGGCTTCCTTGAGCTGGGCGGCCTTGGCGGTGACGGCAAGCGTCGGCGACGGCTTGATTCGGGACAGGCGGTCGGCGATCACGGACATTGGATCGGCTCTTCGGCTGGGGACTGGAGGGATGAGCGACATGCCGACCGGTCGCGAGACGACGCTCGGGCGCGCGGCAGAGGTCGTGCGGCAACGTACTCCCGCCCCCCTGGGCTTTCAACGGAAAAGCCCTCATGCAAAAGGGGCTCCGGCCTGCTGACACCTCCTGTCAGGAGGCGGCGCGATCCGCTGCACTCGATCGCTGAAAATCCTGCCGAAGATCCTATATATGGCAGTGGTCCCGCCGCCCGTGCGACGACCCCGCGTCCTGACCGTCTGGAGACCCGATCGCCCATGCCCGTCCTGATGCCCGGCCGCACCTTCGACGACCGCGAGGTCCCGGATCCGATGCCGACCCGTCCGACGGGGCGGGCAGACTTCAATCTGGTCAGCGCTTTCGAGCCGGCCGGCGACCAGCCGACCGCGATCGCGGAACTGCTCGACGGCATCCGCGGCCAGGAACGCGATCAGGTGCTGCTGGGCGTCACCGGCTCGGGCAAGACCTTCACCATGGCCCAGGTGATCGCCGCCGAGGGCCGCCCTGCCCTGATCCTGGCGCCCAACAAGACGCTGGCCGCCCAGCTCTATGGCGAGATGAAGCAGTTCTTCCCCGAGAACGCGGTGGAGTATTTCGTCTCGTATTACGACTACTACCAGCCCGAAGCCTATGTGCCGCGCTCCGACACCTATATCGAGAAGGAAGCCTCGATCAACGAGCAGATCGACCGGATGCGCCATTCGGCCACCCGCGCCCTGCTGGAGCGGCGCGATGTGGTGATCGTGGCCTCGGTGTCGTGCATCTACGGTATCGGCGCGGTCGAAACCTATGCCCGGATGACGCTGGACATCAGGAAGGGCGAGACCATCGACCGGACGGTTCTGCTGAAGAAGCTGGTCGAGCTGCAATATCGCCGCAACGATGCCGGCTTTCAGCGCGGCGCCTTCCGGGTGCGCGGCGATGTGGTCGAAATCTTCCCCGCCCATCTGGAAGACCGCGCCTGGCGGCTGAGCCTGTTCGGCGACGAGGTCGAGGCGATCGTCGAATTCGATCCGCTGACCGGCGAGAAGACCGGCAGCTTTCCCAAGGTGCGCATCTACCCCAACAGCCATTACGTGACGCCCAAGCCGACGCTGGCCCAGGCGGTCAAGCACATCAAGGAAGAGCTGAAGGCGAGGCTCGCTCAGTTCGAGGCCGAGGGCAAGCTGCTGGAGGCCCAGCGCCTGGAACAGCGCACCACCTTCGACATGGAAATGATCGAGGCGACCGGTTCCTGCGCCGGCATCGAGAACTATTCCCGCTATCTGTCGGGCCGGGCCCCCGGCGAGCCGCCGCCGACCCTGTTCGAATACCTGCCGGAGGATGCCATCCTCTTCGTCGACGAGAGCCATGTGACCGTGCCGCAGGTGGGCGGCATGTTCCGCGGCGACTTTCAGCGCAAATCGGTGCTGTCGGATTACGGCTTCCGCCTGCCGTCCTGCGCCGACAACCGGCCGCTGAAATTCGAGGAATGGGACGCGATGCGGCCGCAATCGGTCTTCGTATCGGCGACCCCCGGCCCCTGGGAGCTGGAGCGCACCGGCGGCACCTTCGTCGAACAGGTCATCCGTCCCACCGGGCTGATCGATCCGCCGGTGATCGTGCGGCCCTGCACCCGCCAGGTGGACGATCTTCTGGCCGAGGCGCGCGACACCATCGCGAAGGGCTACCGGGTGCTGGTCACCACGCTGACCAAGCGCATGGCCGAGGATCTGACCGAATACATGCACGAAGCCGGGCTGAAGGTCCGCTATCTGCATTCCGACGTCGAGACGCTGGAGCGGATCGAGATCATCCGCGACCTGCGCAAGGGCGTGTTCGACATCCTGATCGGCATCAACCTGCTGCGCGAGGGGCTGGACATCCCGGAATGCGCGCTGGTTGCCATTCTGGATGCCGACAAGGAAGGCTTCCTGCGCTCCAAGACCTCTCTGGTCCAGACCATCGGTCGCGCGGCGCGCAATGTCGACGGCCGGGTGCTCTGCTATGCCGACCACATGACCGACAGCCTGTCCTACGCCATCGCCGAGACCGACCGCCGCCGCGCCAAGCAGATGGCCTATAACCAGGAACACGGCATCACGCCCGAGAGCGTGCGCAAGACCATCGGCGATGCGCTGGGCAGCGTCTATGAGGCCGACTATCTGGAGGTGGAGGTCGAAGAGGCCGATCAGGGCCATCTGGTCGGCCATAATCTCCGCGCCTATAAGGAGGATCTGGAGAAGCGGATGCGCGCCGCCGCCGCCGATCTGGAATTCGAGGAGGCGGCCCGGCTGCGGGACGAGTTGAAGCGCCTGGATGCCGCCGAACTGGGCCTGGCCGAGGGGGCCGGCCCGGCGCTCGCCCCGCCGAAAGGGCGCGGCGGCCGGCTGGACTCGCGGGCGGCCCGGGTCGCGGGCGGCGCCAAGACCGGCGGCCGGCGCGGGGCGCTCAAATCCGGCAAGCCCACCGGGCGCAAGCGCGGCTGACGGCGGACGGGCCGCCATGGCGTGGGTTTTGCCACAGCCGGTGCCCCGAAAATCGATCCGCCCCCTGGAACCGCGCGTAGGAGAAGCGGCAGCCCCGTCGTATCATCGCCGTTGCGCAGCACCGGGCATCGGGCCCGGGCGGCGCGACGGGACCGTATTCGGGGCATGACGGCGCCGGACGGACACGCCGAAGGGCGGCCACGGATGCCGAGTGGGGGAAGCAGGACGTGCGGATCATCGGGCAGATCATCCTGATCGCGGGCCTTGCCGCGGCCGGCGCCGGCGCGTGGTACGGCTGGGACCGCCTGGCCGGCGGCGAGGCAGGCAAGGCCTCGGCGACGGTGACGCCGGCGACCGTGCGGCCGGTGACGGTCGAACTCGCCGCCGTGACGCCCCGTCAGCTCGCCCGCGTGGTCGAAGCGGTCGGCACCGCCCGCGCCATGGATGCGGTGACGGTCGCCACCAAGATTTCCGGCCGGATCGCGGAGCTGAACTTCACCCCCGGCACCACGGTTGAAGCCGGCCGCGTGCTGGCCGCGCTCGACGATGCCGCGGCGCGCGCCAATGTCGCCCAACTGGAAGCGGCGGTCCACGAGGCCCAGACCCAGCTGGAGCGCGCCCGCCAGCTGCGCCAGCGCAACGCCGTCTCCGCTGCGGAATTCGACACCCGCACCACCTCGCTGGCGGGCGCCCGCGCCCAGCTCGCGGCCGCAAGAGCAGAGCTTGCCGATCACAAGGTGGTGGCCCCCTTCGCGGGCCGGGTGGGTCTGCGTCAGGTCAGCATCGGTGCGGTGGTCGGCCCCGATACCGCGATCACCACGCTCGACGACATCGACCCGATCAAGCTGTCCTTCGCGGTGCCCGAAACCGCCCTCGCCCAGCTCAGCGCCGGCCAGACCGTGGCCGCCCGCAGCGCCGCCTATCCCGACGACGCCTTCACCGGCCGGGTGCAGTTCATCGATACCCGCATCGATGTGGCGACCCGTGCCGTCACGGTGGAAGCTGCGGTCGACAACCCCGACGGGCGGCTGAAGCCGGGCATGTTCATGGCCGTGACCCTCACCCTCGACCCCGGCCCCGACGTGCCGACCATCCCCGAGGCCGCGATGATCCGCGAAGGCCGGCTCGCCTATGTCTATGTCGCCGGCACCGACGGCGTCGCCCGGCGGCGGATCATCGAACCCGGCCGCCGTCAGGACGGGCTGATCGAGGTGCTGAAGGGGCTGGAGCCGGGCGAACCGGTGGTGGTGGCGGGCCATCAGCGCCTGCGCGACGGCGCACCGATCACCGTTGCAACGGGAACCGGCACCCAGCCGGCCACCGCCGGCTGATGCCCTCCCCGCTGTCGATCCGGGTGCCGTCATGATCCTGTCGGACGTCTCCATCAAGCGCCCGGTCTTCGCGACCGTCCTGTCGCTGCTGCTCGTGGTTCTGGGCCTGTCCGCCGCCATCCGCCTGGCGGTGCGCGAATACCCGGATGTCGACACGCCGGAAGTGTCGATCTCCACCGCCTATCGCGGCGCGCCGGCCTCTCTGGTCGAGACCCAGATCACCGAGATCGTCGAGGGCGCGGTCAGCGGCATCGAGGGCATCCGCAGCATGCGCTCGGTCAGCCGCGACGGCCGGTCCTATGTCTCGATCGAATTCAATGTCGACCGCGACCTGGAAGCCGCGACCAACGATGTCCGCGACAAGGTCGCCCAGGTGATGGACGACCTGCCCGAGACCGCCGACCAGCCGATCATCTCCAAGGCCGATGCCGATGCCCGGGCGATGCTGTGGGTGACGCTGACCTCGGATGCGCGCGATTCGCTGGCCCTCACCGACTATGCCGACCGCTATATCGTCGACCGGCTGTCGGTGGTGCCGGGCGTCGCCTCGGTCTATATCGGCGGCGAGCGGCGCTATGCGATGCGGATCTGGATCGACCGGCAGGCGCTGGCGGCGCGCGGGCTGACCGTCACCGACATCACCGCCGCACTCAACCGCGAGAATCTGGAACTCCCCGCCGGCAGCATCGAGACCACCAATCGCGAGGTCACGATCCGCACCGACACCCGCTTCGCCGGCGAGGATGATTTCCGCCGCCTGATCCTGGCCGGCGGCACCGATGGCAGCCCGATCCGGCTGGGCGATGTCGCCCGGGTGGAGGTCGGCGCCGAAGACTACAAGAACGAGATCCGCTCCAACGGCATGTCGGGCATCGGCATCGGCGTGATCCGCCAGTCGAAGGCCAATACGCTCGACGTCGCCAATGGCGTGCGGGCCGAGATCGAGCAGATCCGCACCAGCCTGCCCCCGGACATCCGGGTCGCCTATTCATATGACGAGAGCCTGTTCATCTCCGAGGCGATCTACGAGGTCATGCATGCGCTGGTGATCGCCCTGCTGCTCGTGGTCGGCATCATCTTCATCTTCCTGCGCTCGATCGCGGCAACGCTGGTGCCGGCTGTGGCGATCCCGGTCTCGGTGATCGCCTCGCTCACCGTGCTGGGCGCGCTCGGCTTTTCGATCAACGTGCTGACCCTGCTGGCGCTGGTGCTGGCGATCGGGCTGGTGGTCGACGACGCGATCGTGGTGCTGGAGAACATCCACCGCCGGATCGAAGAGGGGGAGCCGCCGCTGCTGGCCTCGCTGCGCGGCTCGCGCCAGATCGCTTTCGCGGTGATCGCGACCACGCTGGTTCTGATTGCGGTCTTCGTGCCGATCTCGTTCATGGAGGGGCGCACCGGCCGGCTGTTCGGCGAATTCGGTATCGCCATGGCATCTTCCGTCGCCTTCTCCATGCTGGTCGCACTGACCCTGACGCCGATGATGTGCAGCAAGCTGCTGCGCGCACCGGGCAAGGCCAATGCCGCCGAGCGGATGAGCCAGCGCTTCTTCGACGGCATGAACCGGGTCTATGACCGCATCCTGGGCTGGGCGATGGCGGCGAAGCTGGTGGTGATCGCGATCGCCATCGGCATCTCG
>MDTG01190205.1_pt1 | contig 43057 bp, 42 predicted proteins | sample 811421 | NCBI WGS metagenome assembly MDTG01 (sample SAMN05326645, study PRJNA326480) | marine metagenome | isolation source: seawater | place: Pacific Ocean: South East | collected 2011 | reverse complement strand
TGAACACTTGACGAATTTTTCAGCGATCTCTATTGGTTCAGCGCCGGAGTAATCACCGTGCTGCCGGCGCTGAACATAACCATAAGCGAAAAGGCATCCTCCCATGCTCCGTTCTGCAATTCTTGGCGCCGCCTTCCTCGGCCTCGCCGCTCCCGCATTCGCCACCAGCTTCACCTTCGAGACGGCCAAACCGGTCGATGAAACACGCGTCACCGTGATCGGGACCGTCTGGACCTGCGAAGGCACCGTCTGCACGGGTGAGATGAACCGCAAGAAAGTCACGCTGCGCGACTGCAAGAAGATCGCGAAGAAGGCCGGCGAAATCACCTCATTCAAGAACGACAAGTACGAGCTCTCGGCTGACGACATCGAAGCCTGCAAAGCTTCGGCACGCGGCTAAAACGGCCCGGCCAACCAGCCAATCTCTCCAGAGCCTCTCCTCGGGCCGCCTCGGGTTTAACAACCGGGCGGCCATTTTTTTGCCTTTCCGCGCAACGCTCCGCTCGCTGGCACGTTAAGCCTTCAGACGGAGAGGAGACATGGCCGCAAGCCGGAACCAACCATTGGAACGCGTTCTCGAAGCCGCAATCGAGGACTGCGATCAGGACAAGGTCACCATCGGTGCCCTGCTCGACATGTTCGGGGACCGGTCATTCGGGCCCGTCATTATCCTGCTTGGCCTCCTGGTGACGGTGCCGCCGCTGGGCGGCATTCCCGGCTTGCCCATTGCCGTCGGCGCCATCATCCTCCTTTTCAGCCTGCAGATCGTGCTCGGTGCACGTCACATCTGGATGCCGCAATTCGTGCAGAAACAGGGCATTGAATGCTCAAAGCTGGAAAATGCCCGCGGCCGCGTGAAGCCGTGGCTCCAGCGGATCGACAGGATGATCACAGAACGCCTGACCTGGGCGACCGACAAGATCGCGACCTATGGCGCAGCACTGGCGGTTTCACTGCTCTCATTGCTGATGATCCCGCTCGAACTGGTCCCGTTTGCCGTTGCAGCGCCGGGCACGGCCATCGTCCTTTTCGGCCTGGCCCTTGTCGCGCGGGATGGCGCCCTGATGCTGGCCGGATTTGCCGCGGCCGCCGCCGCGATCAGCGTCGCTGTCTTTCTGGTGCCCTGGGGCACAGTCGCCGGATGGCTCTGATGTCCCCTATTCCGCGGGCGCAGGCTCGACCGGTTGCCAGAGTTCGATCTTGCGTCCGTCCGGATCCATGACCCAGGCGAACTTGCCATAGGATTCGATCATTGGCTCGCCCGCCATCGGCACGCCTTCCGTCTCCAGACGTTCGAGCATGCCGTCGAAATCGTCGACCATCAGATTGATCATGAAATCCGCATCCGACGGTTTGAAATAGTCGCTGTCTGCCTTGAATGGCGCCCAGATCGTGCGTGCGCCCTCGGGAAACAGGGCCGCGGAACCGGCGTGGGCAAAGCTGGCGCCGCCATAATCATCGATCTCCAGGCCCAGGACCCGCTTGTACCAATCGCGTGTGGCCTCAACATCCTTGCAATGGAAGAAGACACCGCCCAACCCGATCACTTTTGCCATTCCGGGCTCCCTTTCCAGATTTCATGCCGGGACATCCGCCGTATTTCGCGCAATGATCCGGCTCAACACTCTGCCGCCACGCTAGCCGCAGAGGCCGTGAAATCAAAGGTGGGAGACGAAGCAAATGAAGACAGACGCCCTGCGCACCCCGGATGAGCGATTTTCCGGCCTGCCCGGCTGGCCGTATGCCCCGCACTATGTGGACGACCTGCCGGGCTATGAGGGCCTGCGCGTACACTATGTGGATGAGGGGCCACAAAATGCCGTGCGCACATATCTATGCCTGCACGGCCAGCCCTCCTGGTCTTATCTCTACCGCAAGATGATCCCGGTCTTCCTCGACTCCGGGGCCCGTGTGATCGCGCCGGACTGGCTGGGCTTCGGCCGGTCCGACAAGCCGGTGGCGGATGAGACATATACGTTCCACTTCCACCGCAACATGATGCTCGAACTGGTGAAGCGGCTGGATCTTCAGCAGGTGACACTGGTCTGCCAGGACTGGGGCGGCCTGCTGGGCCTGACCCTGCCGCCGGACATGCCGGACAGGTTTGAACGGCTGATCGTGATGAACACCACGCTCGCCACGGGCACTTCGCCCAGCGACGGGTTCAATGCCTGGAAAACCTACAGCGCTTCCCAGCCAGACATGGACGTCGCCGCCCTGATGAAGCGGGGCATGCCGGTCCTGTCCGATGCTGAAGCGGCGGCGTATGGCGCCCCCTTCCCGGACGCGACCTACAAGGCCGGTGTGCGGCGCTTCCCCGAACTCGTCATGGTCGAGCCGGACATGGAAGGCGTGGAGACATCGCAACGGGCCGCGGATTGGTGGGCCCGGGACTGGCAGGGCGAAACCTTCATGGCCGTCGGCGGGGCCGATCCGGTGCTCGGCCCGCCCGTTATGGAAAAACTGCGCGCTCAGATCCGCGGCTGTCCCGAACCGATGATCATCGAAGAAGCCGGTCATTTCGTGCAGGAATGGGGCGCGCCGGTCGCGCGCGCCGCTCTGGAAGCCTTCGGGGAGTTGTAATCGTGAACGACCTTCTTGCAGCCTGGCAATCGGATGTCGCACGGCAACCCCAATGGGTTCAGCATTGGCTGGACATCATGGTGATCATTCTCGGCGGTTTCTCCATCGTGTTCAGCCTCGTCCGGGTCGAGGCCCGCTGGGTGCTGGCCGGTTTCATGCTGGGCGCCATCACCATGCTGGGGCTCTACAGCCAGATTGGCTATTCGCGGCTGCTGGGCCTGGCCCATGTGATCTTCTGGACACCGGTGCTGGTCTACCTCCTCCGCCGGCGCGATCGGTGGCGCGTGAAGGAGACCTGGTCCGGCAAATGGATCATCCTGGCCGTCACGACACTGACGATCTCACTCATCTTCGACTATACCGACGTCATTCGCTGGGTCCTGGGCGCGCGTTGATTCAACAGATGCCGTGGCCGCCAGTCTGGCCTAGAATAAGCGGCATGACCGATTCTCCCCTCCGTCCCGGAGCAGGCTGTGGCGCCGCCATTCTCGATGACGAGGGACGCCTGCTCCTGATCCAGCGCCTGAAAGAGCCGGAAGCCGGCGCATGGGGCCTGCCCGGCGGTAAGATCGATTTCGGGGAACGCGCCGAAGACACCGCGCGCCGGGAAATCGAGGAAGAGCTCGGCATCGTCATCGAACTGACGCGCCTGGCCTGTATCTCGGAAATCATCGGCGGGGGCGATGGCCTTCACTGGGTGTCGCCGATCTTCGAGGCCCGCATCGTTTCAGGAGAGCCGCGCATCATGGAACCCGAAAAACATGGCGGGTGGGGCTGGTTTACCCGGGACGACCTGCCGGACCGGCTCACCTCGCCGGCGATCACATTCCTCGACAGGACTGCAAATGGGGCATGGCAGCCCGCTCTGAAGCAGTCTTTATAGGTTGGGCATGCGCTGGCTTCGCCGAATCGTTTTCTGGCTGATCATCCTGGATCTGGCCGCGACCGCCCTCTTCTGGGGCGTCAGCCGTTTCATGGACCAGTCGAGAGCGCTGACCGGCGGCACGGGCGTCGTCTTCTATACCGACAATAACAAGGACGCTGCGGCGCGAATCGCGAAGGCCGTGAACCTGCTCAAGGCCGGCAAGCTGGACCGGCTTTACATGGTCGGCGGACACCGTCCGCAGGAGGGATGGCTCGGCAGCCAGGAAATGGCGCTGATCGCTGCGCGCGGTTCCGGCCTTGGCGGGCGCATCTCCGCCGACGTGGAGAGCCGGGACACGATCTCCGGCCTGAAGAACCTCGCCCGCAACGCCAAGACCAAAGCGCCCGGCGAAATCGTGTTTGTTTCCAACTGCATGCAGGTGATCCGGGCCAAAGTGATCTACAATGCCCAGCCCGACCACCAGCCAAGCGTGATGGGCGCCTGCCCGCCGGGCGATCTCAATCCGCTCGATATATGGCGGCGCGCCCATTACGAGGCCGGTGCCTGGGTTCTGTATGCGATGCCCGCAGGCTGGCGGGATGCGGTACTGGACCGGCTGCGGGGCGCCGACGTTCCCGCCGAATAAATTTTGTCCGAAATCGGCACATCAGCGCCTTTGGACGATCCGGGTGCGCCGCACCATGCAAATAAATCAAACAAGCGGTTCCGTCACAGGCACAAATGTTGCAGATTTTGTTCGGGTGAGCCAAATGAGCGCACGAATTGCGCTGGGGAATAAGCATTATAAAGGCAGGAACAGAGGCCAAAATGAGCGATACTGTAGCGATCCTTGGAAACCTGGGGATTGAGCCAAAATCCGTCCGTAAAAACTGGAACGAAGCACGTCTCTACGAGACCTCCGTTGCAACGGGCGAAGCACGCGTCGCTGAGGGCGGCCCTCTTGTCGTGGAAACCGGGCAGCACACCGGCCGTTCCGCCAAGGACAAGTTTACCGTCCGCGACGAAACAACCGAAAACACGGTCTGGTGGGACAATAACGCCGCGATGACGCCGGCGCAGTTCGACGTCCTCTTTGAAGACTTCAAGGCCCACCTCGCCGACAAGGACGTGTTCGCCCAGGAATTGTTTGGCGGCGCCGACCTGTCCCACCGCCTGCCGGTGACCGTCGTGACAGAATATGCCTGGCACTCCCTGTTCATCCGCCACCTTCTGCGCATTCCGGAAGCCGGCGAATACGAGAATTTCGACTCGCAGTTCACGATCATCAACTGCCCGAGCTTCCGTGCTGATCCGGAACGCCATGGCTGCCGGTCCGAAACCGTGATCGCCGTCAACTTCGCCAAGCGCATGGTCCTGATCGGCGGCACCTCCTACGCCGGTGAGACAAAGAAGTCCGTCTTCACGGCCCTCAACTATTACCTGCCGGCCAAGAAGGTCATGCCGATGCACTGCTCGGTGAACACATCACCGGCCGATGACGCCGCCATTTTCTTCGGCCTGTCGGGCACCGGCAAGACGACCCTGTCGGCCGATGCCAGCCGCATCCTGATCGGCGATGACGAGCATGGCTGGTCGGAGAACGGCCTCTTCAATTTCGAAGGCGGCTGCTACGCCAAGATGATCAAGCTCTCGGCTGAAGCCGAACCGGAAATCTTCGCCACGACAAAGCAGTGGGGCACGGTCCTCGAAAACGTGGTGATGAATGCGGCGACCCGCGAACTGGACCTCGACGACGCCACGCTCGCCGAGAACTCCCGCGGCGCCTACCCGATCTCGGCCATCCCGAACGCGTCCCTGTCGGGCCGTTGCGGCCAGCCGAAAAACCTCATCATGCTGACAGCTGACGCGTTCGGCGTGATGCCGCCGATTGCCAAGCTGACCCCGGCCCAGGCGATGTATCACTTCCTGTCCGGCTACACCGCCAAGGTCGCCGGCACCGAGAAAGGCATCACCGAACCGACGGCGACCTTCTCCACCTGCTTCGGCGGTCCGTTCATGCCGCGCCATCCGTCCGAATACGGAAACCTGCTGCGCGAACTGATCGGCAAGTATGACGTGAATTGCTGGCTGGTTTCCACCGGCTGGACGAGCGGTCAGTACGGCACCGGCCACCGCATGCCGATCAAGGCGACCCGCGCCCTGCTGAACGCCGCCCTCGACGGATCGCTGAACGATGTCGAATTCCGCGAGGACGAAACCTTCGGCTTCCTCGTTCCCGTCTCCGTGCCGGGGGTCGATTCAAAGATCCTCGATCCGCGGTCGACCTGGGATGATGGCGCCGCCTATGACAAGCAGGCCGCGAAACTGGCCGACATGTTTGTCGAGAACTTCGCCAAGTTCGAGAGCTATGTGGACGACGCCGTGAAGGCAGCGGCCCCGAAGGCGAAAGTCACGGTCTGAACCTGATCAACCCTATCTGAAATTGAGCGCCGCCTGCCCTCAGGCGGCGCTTTTTTGCATTCCTGTCCCTCATATACACCTCTCTTCAGCGTTACCGGGGTAAAATTTGCCGTGATTTCCTGCCGTTTACGCAAACGGAAGGGCTGGCGCTTCGCGAATTGGCCTATTAGGGTGCGGCGCAACAATCACTGCAGTCCTTGGAGGGAAATCCATGCGTGAAGCCGTTATCGTTTCTTATGCTCGTACGGGCATGGCCAAAGCCAACCGCGGGAGTCTGAACGACACCCACGGCATCACCATGGCGGGCCACGCCATCAAGAGCGCCATTGACCGCGCCGGCATCGAAGCAGGCCTGATCGAGGACGTGTTCCTCGGCACCGCCCAGCCCGAAGGCGCCACTGGCCACAACGTCGCCCGCAACGCTGCCCTCTGGGCTGGCTGCCCGTCGACCACGTCCGGCGCCACGGTCAACCGTTTCTGCTCGTCCGGCCTGCAGGCCATCGCCATGGCGGCGCATTCGGTCATCAATGAAGGCGCGCCGGCAGCGATCGGCGGCGGCGTCGAGTCGCTCTCGCTCGTTTCGCGCTCGGGCCACATGAACACCTTCCGCTACACGGAAGAGGAACTCATGAAAAAATGGCCAGCGATCTGGATGACCATGATCGAGACCGCCGAAATCGTCGCAGACCGCTATGGCGTCAGCCGCGAAGACCAGGACCGTTACTCCGCTGAATCCCAGAAGCGCACCGCTGCTTTCCAGGAATCCGGCAAGATGGCCGAAGAGATCGTGCCGCTGAAAACCCGGATGAAAATGGTCAACAAGGAAACCGGCGAAGAGTCCTACCAGGACGTCGTCTGCGACAAGGACGAGTGCAACCGCCCCGGCACGACCTACGAAACCCTCGCTGGCCTGAAGCCGGTCTTCTCGGGCGGCATGGTCGTCAAGGAAGGCAAGTACGTCACCGCTGGTAACGCATCGCAACTGTCCGATGGCTCGGCCGCCGTGGTCGTCATGGAAGCTGCCGAAGCTGCCAAGCGCGGCCTGACCCCGATGGGCCGTTTCGTCGGCTTCAACGTCGCCGGTTGCGATCCGGACGAAATGGGCATCGGCCCGGTCTTCGCTGTGCCGCGCCTGCTGGAGCGCCATGGCCTGACCGTCGACGATATCGACCTGTGGGAACTGAACGAAGCCTTCGCCTCGCAGTGCCTCTACAGCCGCGACCGTCTGGGCATCGACCCGGAGAAGTACAATGTGAACGGCGGCTCGATCTCGATCGGCCACCCGTTCGGCATGACCGGCGCACGCTGCACCGGCTCCATCCTGATGGAAGGCAAGCGCCGCGGCGCCAAATGGGGCGTTGTCACCATGTGTATCGGCGGCGGCATGGGCGGCGCCGGCCTGTTCGAGATCTACAGCTAAAGCGTCTCGACACCTGTTACCAAAGGCCCCGGTATTTGCCGGGGCCTTTTTCGTTGTAACGAGACTGTAACAGTAGTGTCATCAAACTTGAGTTTAACCGTCATAAATTTTCTATATCTCCCGCAAAATTCTGTAGGTCGCGGAGAGATTCCCGGTGATTCCCCAATTCTTCGCGCGTATCTGCGCGGCCTCGTTTCTGGCGCTTGCATTCGCGGCCTCCCCGGCGCTTGCAGAGGACTGGGCGCCTGAGGTCTTCGGGCGACTACAGTATGACTATACCAGATCAAGCGGTGACGATTCCGGCTTTGACCTTGACCGCGGCGAGCTTCGAACCGGCCGCATCGGACTAAGCGCCAAACGCGGCGACACGAAGCTGAAGGCGGAACTGGCCCTCAACAATGATGGCAATACCGAACTCACCGACGCCTACATAAAGCAGGCGCTGGGCAAGTCCGGCTGGGATTTGCGCGCCGGGCAGTTCAAGACGCAGAACTCCCTGGACGAGCAATCCTCCGGGCGCTTCCTGGTCTTCTACGAGCGGGCCGCCTTTACCGATGCGTTCGGGTTCGACCGCCGCGTGGGCGTGCAGCTGGAAAACCGTGGACAACGCCATTCGGTCTATGCCGGCGTGTTTGCTGAAAATGCCAACGACACGGCCTTCGCCGGTGGTCATGCGGCGGCGGTCCGGTATGTGTTCACCCCCGTCCAGACCGAGTCCCGTCTGCTGCATTTCGGTGTGTCATTGCGCTGGCGCGAGGCGGGGGACGCCGACTTCCGGTACCGGCAGCGGCCTGTCTCCCACGAAGCGGGCGCGATCCTTGCGACGCCAAAATTTGCCAGCGACGACCTGTTCGGCGGCGTCGAAGCGGCCTGGATCGACGGGCCCGTCTGGCTTGCGGGCGAATATGGCCAGCTGCGTGCAAACCGGACGGCGGGACCGGATGCGACCTATGCCGGCGGCTATACCGAAGCCGGCTATGTGTTCGGCGGCCGCCGGACCTATGACCATAACAAGTTCCGCCGCCCGGAGGTCGGCCGGCCCGTCACGGCAGGCGGGCCCGGCGCGCTGATCCTGGCCGCGCGGGCAGACTGGCTGGACTTGTCGGACAACGCCGCAGATGGCGGCCAGCTGACCACATTCACAATCGCGGCGGACTGGTTTGCCACGTCTCATGTCCACGCAGGCATAAACCTGTACCGGGCCGAGGCGGATCTGGGGTCGACCTCCTCCGGGCTCGCCCCGGCCTTCGCCGCCTACCGGCTGGCGGGTGGAACCTCTGAAGACGTCACCGGCGCCAGCCTGAGGATACAATTCGACTTCTGATTCCGCGTTCCGCTGCATCGGCTGTGAATAGCTTTCCTCATCGCTCTCCTTAGTTCCGGGTCGGGGCAATCCTCACTAGGTAGCTGGAAACGCTCGAAGGAACGGCCCGAATGATCCGCACTTTTCTCTCCACCGCCGCCATGATCGCCCTTGTCAGCGCCTGCAGCCCGGCAGAGACCGCGGACGCGCCTGCAGACACCGCTGCCCCGGCCAAGGCCGCAGAGGCTGTTCTGCCGGCAGATGCCACCGGCTTCATCACGGCGAACCCCCTGCCCCTGGCGGAAGACGGCAGTGTGCGCAAAGACGATTATGGCCGTCCTTATGAATATGCCTTCCTGGGCAAGACGCTGCCGCACTTCACCGGCACGATGCTGGACGGTTCGGCGTTCGATTCCGACGACCTGACCCAATGGACCGTGATTGATGTCTGGGGCCTCTGGTGCAGCGACTGCCAGGCCGACGCGCCTTATGCGGCCGCGCTTTCGACCGCCATCAACCAGGATCCGGACCTCGACTTCCTGTCCATTCATGTGCCTGCCAGCGCGGCGCGGGCGACCGCGGAAGAGATGTACAAGAAATACGGCTCGATCGACGCCTATTTCGCCGAGAAGGGCTATTCCTATCCGGTGGTGATCGACTCTGACGCAAGCCTGCGCGACACGCTCAAGATCAACTGGACGCCCTCTTACCTTCTCGTCTCGCCGGACGGTGTGGTGAAGGGTTATCGCAGCGAATTTTCCGCCGCCAAGGGCGAACCGGTGAAGGATTTCCTGAAAGACGTCGCCCGCGTGAAGGCCGAACAGCAGGGATAGGTTTCCGCGGCGCGTCTGACTGACCCGGAAAGACACAACCAGGCGTCGCACCTGCCCCGTTCCGGCACCACTTGCCAGCGCAGCCACCACGGGATGCGTTTCCTGGCCCGAATCTTGATGGAGCATTTGAACAATCGGCCTGCACGGGCTAACTGGTAGGTGCCGGACAGGGAAACGGGAGACTCCCCGGAATGCTGCATCCTTCGACCAAACGCCTCATCGACAAGCTCGATGAGATGACCCGCAAACAGCGGGTCGGCTGGGAAGAAAGCGACAATGGCTCGATCAAGCACGATACCGAAGGGTATCGGGTGACGCTGACGGCTGCGCCGCACTCCCTGCTGCTGACAGACACGCTGGGCCGCGAAATAGAGACCTGCACGCCAGAGGACTTCGCTGGCGAAACCGATGCCAACGGGCAGCCCTACACAGACTTCATCGAAGCGCTGTACCGGGAAGCGCACCGCCATGCGCGCGGAGCTGAAAAGGCGATCTCTGCCCTTCTCAGCAGCCTCGACGAGGCCGATACGGAAGACGGCGGCGACGCCGAAGCGGCGGGCCCCTTGTCCGGGCCGGAAAGCTTCGAACATCCCGAGGATGAGGGCGACGAGTCCCACCCGCTGGAAGACCACGAATTGCCCGAGCCGGAATATGAAGGCCAGGCCGACATGCAGGCCGCCATCGCCGCAATGGCTGACGAGATGAGCGAGGCCCCGCCTGCCGCGGCGCAGGTGGAAGAAAACCACGAGCCGGCCCCCGCCCCAGAGCCTGAGCCAGCGCCTGAGGTCATCACGGAAACAGAACCCTACGCCCCCTTCGCGGGATCATCGGACACGGCCCGCCCTTATGCCGTTGCAGCGGAATTCGCCGCGCCCACCGCTGCGGATCCAGCGCCGCTTGCCGATGAGCCTGCAAGCGAAACCGCAGAAGCGGACTCCGCCGCCGAAGAGCCGTTCAGCGAAGAAAACTCCGTCTGGGAAACGATCCGCAATGCCAGCGGCGAAGCAGAGGCGCCTGCGGCAGATCCCGGACCTGCCAGCGAAACACCGGCGCCCGCCGAGGCAGAGGATGCCCCTGCCTCCCGGCCGTCTCCCGTATTCGGCTCTGCCCTGTTCAACAACAATCTGAACGACCTCAGCCAGTCCCGCGAGCCGGACGCTGAAGCGACGCCAGAGGCTGCACCTGAAGCCACATCGGAACCAGCCCCCGCACCAGAGCCGGAGCCCGAGCCTGAACAACCGGCGCCCCGCAGCTTCAGCCTATCGGGGATCACATCCGGCTTTGGCCTCGGATCGACGCATTCAGCCCATCGCGTCCAACCGGACACGCCGTCTGAGGCGGCCGAACCGGCCCAGCGCGGACTGATCGATGGCACGGTGGACCTGCCGGATACGCTGCCAGACGCGCTGCCGGAAGACGCCCCCGCGCCGACGGACGAGTGGCGGATGGAGCAGGATGAGGAATTCGGTTTCACCGAAGACGACCTGATGCCGGGCGTGCCCGCCAAGCCCCTGCCCGCCGTCACGGATGCCGCGCCTGAAACGCCTGAACCGGAAGCGCCTGCAGAAAAGCCCGAGCCGGAAACCAATCGGGACTCCGGGTCCGAACACCCCACGCGGCCAGCCCGGCGGTTCAATCCCTGGAATTGACTTGTGTCCTGGTCAGCCGCGCCAGAAGCGGCGGGTCAGCACCACGAAGACCACAACGAATTCCAGCCGCCCCAGCAGCATGTTGATCGTGCAGACCCAGGTGGAGAAGTCCGAGAAGCTCTGGAATGTGCCGGATGGCCCGTTGATGGGACCAAGGCCGGGGCCGACATTCGAGACCGTCGTCGCGGCTCCGGAAATCGCCGTGATCGGATCCAGGCCGTCCAGCCCCAACAGCGCGGCGGAAATCAGGAAGGTCGCGAAATAGAGGAACATGAAGACCATGACCGACTGGAGCGTTTCCTCGTCCACATTCTTACCGCCATATTTGATCGGTGCGCGGCGGTGCGGCTGAACCATGCGGCGCGAATAGGCGAGCATGGCCTTCGAAGCGATCTCCAGACGGAACATCTTGAGGCCGCAGGCGGCTGACCCCGCACACCCGCCGACAAAGGTCGCCCCCAGGAAGATCGCCATGACCGGCGTACCCCAGGTGTCATAGGCAGCGGAGGCATAGCCCGTTCCGGTCATCACGGAGATGATGTTGAACAAGGCCTCCTTGAAGCCGTGGAAGACGTGATCAAAGATCGGCGGATCGACCACGGCTTCGTGATAGATCACGATGATCGCCGCCAGTGTCACGGCGATGCCGGCATAAACGCGCGGCTGCGGATCGCTCAGCATCGGCATGACGCGCCCCTGCAACAGCAACATGGCCAGCAGGCTGAACGGCAGGCCCGCGATGAACATGAAGAAGGTCGCGGCATAGGCCGCCGGCGTATCGTTGAAATAGCCGAAAGAGGCATCGTGCGTGGAATCCCCGCCCGCCGACATCGTGGTCATCGCGTGGCAGATCGCGTCGAACCAGGTCATCCCGCAGAGATAGTAGACCAGCGCGCAGGTCAGCGAGATGATGAGATAGGTCAGGCCCAGATAGGTGGCGATGTCCGTGACGCGGGGCAGAAATTTGCCGGACCGGTCAGAGTTCTCCAGCTGGAACAGCTGCATCCCGCCGACGCGCAGCTGCGGCAGGATGGCGATCGCGGTCACGATGATGCCGATGCCGCCAAACCACTGGATGATCGACCGCCACAGCAAGAGGCCGCGCGGCAGGGAATCGAGCCCGGTCAACACGGTCGCGCCGGTCGTGGTGAGGCCAGACACGCTCTCGAACATGGCGTCGGTGAAGCTCATGCCCGAAGCCACGAAGGGAATGGCCGCGACGGCGGGCAGAGCCGTCCAGACCAGCACAGTCAGCAGGAAGCCTTCGCGCTGGCCGGTGCGCTCCACCTCCCCCCGGGCCAGCACCCACAGGCATGTGCCGATGAACACCGCGCCGAAGGATGAAACCGCAAACACATGCGCTTCCGGACGCTTGTCAGCCCAGTCTATGAGCGCGCACGGCAGCATGGCCACGCCCAGGAGCACGGTCATAATGCCGATGGCAAGGAGTAGCGGGCGCAGCTGCATGTCAGGCGGTAACCATACCGGGGAAAAGCTGAGAAGACGTCAACACGGGCTCCCGGCCGGGTCCGGACGAGCTGTCTGGGGCGTAATCGCCAGAATTGAGCGGGTCATCAGCCATATGTCCGGTCAGCCGTCAAATCCTACGGTGCCTGCATTAACTGCGCCAGTGCGGACTGCATCAGCCCGTCTGGAGTGGAGACAGCGATTGACCGAGGGGAAAGCAGTCTCTAAAGCCGGGCCAAATCGTTACATTTGTACCCAATTACAGGCTCGGAGCCTCATGTTCGATCACCCTTCCTACAATGCCCATGAAGGCGTCCACATGTTCCAGGATGCCGCCAGCGGCCTGCGGGCGATCATTGCCGTCCATTCCACCGCCCGCGGCCCGGCAGCAGGCGGATGCCGGATGTGGAACTACGGGACCGGCGAAGCCATGCTGAAGGACGCACTCCGCCTCAGCCAGGGGATGAGCTACAAGAACGCCATGGCCGATATCCCGCTGGGCGGCGGCAAGTCCGTGATCTGGGGCAATGCGCGCACAGACAAGTCGCCGGAGCTGTTCCGCGCCTTCGGCCGGGCCGTGCACAGCCTGCAGGGCCAGTACACGACCGCCGAAGACGTCGGCGTCAGCGTGGCCGACATGGCCATCGTGCGCGAGGAAACGCCATACGTTGCCGGGCTGGACCAGGGCGATGCCGCCTCGGGCGACCCCTCCCCTGTGACGGCTAAAGGCATTTATCTCGGCCTGCTGGAAACCGCGAAGCGCGCCTTTGGCAACGACGACCTGACCGGCAGGACGGTCGCCGTACAGGGTGTGGGCCATGTCGGCGGATATCTGTGTGACCACCTGGCGGGCGCTGGCGCGAAACTGGTGATCGCCGATATCGACCAGGCCGCGCTGGAAGCGGTCGCCAGCCGGACGGGCGCAACAATCGTCGAGCCGGACGCCATCTATGATGCCGATGCCGACATATTCGCCCCCTGCGCCCTGGGCGCCGTGGTCAACGAGCAGACGCTGGAACGATTCCGGTTCAAGGCCATCGCCGGCGGCGCGAACAACCAGCTCGTCGTGCCGGAAATGGGGGAATTGCTGCGGCGCAAAGGCATCCTCTACGCACCGGATTATGTCATCAATGGCGGCGGCATCATCAACGTCGCCGCCGAGATTTCGGGCAATTATTCGCGCGACTGGGTCGATGCGAAACTGGTCCGGCTGGTCGAGACGCTCGGCGAGGTGCTCGACGAGGCCCTGTCCACCGATACCCCGACCAATGAAGTGGCCGACCGGATCGCCCGCGAGCGGATCGCCGCGGCTACGTAGAATCCCTTGCACAATTGCACGTTCAGCGTGTTAGACGTGGTGTTCTGAAGGCCCATTTCGGGCGAATTTACACGGGAGACGTCCATGTCCGTTGTCGCAATGCTGGAAGGGTCGGAAGCCGCCGACCGCGCTTCGACGCTGACCGCCCTGGGGATCGCCCGGCGGTTGCAAGTGCCGGTCAGCGGTGTGTGCGCCCTGCCCGACCCGACATCGACGCTGATCGTGATGTCGACCCCGGAGGCGACCGGACTGGCGGCGAATGCAACGCGGGACATCACCGCCATGCAGGAAGAACTGATCGCCCGCGCCAAGAAGACGTTCGAAACGGCAACGGGCGGCGAAAGCCTGCCCTGCGATTTCTCTCATATCGTCGATGTTGCCGAGCGGGCCGGAGCCAATGCCGCCACGCTGGCCGATGCGGTCGTGTTTCCGCACAGCGTCCAGAAAGCGGCAGACCCGCTCAGCCTGTCATTCGAATATGTCCTGATGGAAGCCCGCCTGCCTGTCGTGATGGCCGGGTCCGAGTCGCTGACGGATGGGCCGGTGGTTGTGGCCTGGGACGGGTCGAACGGCGCCGCCCGGGCCGTGCGGTTCCACCTGCCGCTCGTCAAGGCGTTCGGCGAGGTGATCATCGCCCAGAACGAATCCGACCTTGGCAAGGACCAGCCCCGCGACGCCTCAAGCCCGGCGGCGCTGGAGACCTGGCTCGACTCCCACAATGTGAAACACAAGCGCATGCCGATCGAAGGCCAGGTGGCCAGCGGTCTCCTGTCCCTCGCCAAGGGCAGCAACGCTTCGATCATTGTTGCGGGCGCCTACGGGCATTCCCGCATTGGCGAACGCCTGTTCGGCGGTACGACCCAGCGCCTGCTGGATGCCGATGAAGCCCCGGCGCTCGCCCTCGCCCGCTAATACTGGCCCACTCATTCTGGCCCGCTAAACCGGAGAACAAGATGACTCTGAATCGCATTACCCTGCAGCTCGCCCGCAATCCCGGCATCACCGAGGGAGATGCCCGCATCGGCTATTTCATCGTCGCGCCGCTGACCGGCGACGGCCACCTCGATGTCGAAACCTGGCGGGAACACAAAAAGGAATGCCGGGTCACCCGCTTCCATCCCGACCCGGACGAGCATGCCACGGGCCTGCTGACCCATCGCGGAAATCAGTGGAAATTCCACTATGACGAAGACGATGAGGGCGACGATGAAGCTGGCTACCGGCTGGGCGACCATATCTTCAAGGAAGGCGAATACATCACCGTGGCAAGCCATGGCGAAACACCGCTGACCTACAAGATCACGGACATTTCTGCCGTCTGACGCCACCGACGTCACGTCAGGGTGGACAGGCCTCTCAATCGCGCTCAAACTGCAGTCGCAGTGCCAATATAGGGCGCTCGAGGGAGGAATCGATGTTGAAGCAAGCTACGGCGCTGGCCGTGATCATGGCGCTTGCCGCGTGCGGGGGCACGGGCGCAAAAACCGAAGACACAGCAACCCAGAAGACCGAAACGGCGAAGGCGGACGAGGCGGGCCGGACGGCCGGCTACAATCCCGACCGGAACGCCTATTTCGGCGACCTTCACATTCACACGCGCTCCAGCTTCGACGCCTATATCTTCAATGTGCGCCGCACGGCCGATGACGCCTACCGGTTTGCGCTCGGCGAAACGATCCAGCACCCGTCCGGCTTTGACATGACGATTGCGGGCGGCCCGCTGGATTTCTACACCGTCACGGACCATGCGGAATATCTCGGCATCCTGCCGGCGATGGACACGCCCGGAACCAAACTGTCCGAACTGCCACGCGCGAAGGACATGTTCTCGACAGATCCGGAAAAGATCACCGCCGCCTTCCAGGGCGTCGGTGCGTCCGTGCGCTCCGGCAAACCGATCGAAGACATGTATGATCTCGACACGATCAATTCTGTCTGGCTCCAGAATGTCGCTGCGGCGGATAAGTACAATCAGCCCGGCAAGTTCACGACCTTTGCGGCCTACGAGTTCACCTCCGTGACCACTGCGGAGGAAAATGGCGGCTTCGGCGGCGGCAACCTCCACCGCAACGTCTTCTTCAAGGGCAAAGCGCCAGTGCGGGCCTTCTCGACGCTGGACTCCACCAACCCGGAGGACCTGTGGGACTGGATGGATGCCCAGCGCGAAGCCGGCATGGAAGTCATTTCCATCCCGCACAACTCCAATGTCTCCGATGGCCAAATGTTCCGCCTGGAAACATATGAAGGCGAACCGATGGACACCGCCTATGCCGAACAGCGTATGCGAAATGAGCCGCTGGTCGAGGTGACCCAGGTGAAAGGCACGAGCGAGACCCACCCGGATCTTTCACCCAACGATGAATGGGCCAATTTCGAAATCTACGATGAGCTCCTGGGGTCTTATACCGTGGGCGCGACGAAAGGCTCCTATGTCCGGGAAGCCTATCGCAACGGGCTGAAACTGCAGGAAGAAAAGGGCTTTGACCCGTTCCACTTCGGGCTCGTCGCCGCATCGGACAGCCACGTCGCGGGCGGCTCTTATTCCGAGGAAGACTACTGGTCGAAAATCGGCATCGTGGACGGCACGCCGGTGGCGCGGGGATCGGTCCCCCTTCCCGGCACGACAAGCTGGGACGAACAGCCGAAGGATAATCCGGCTGTCATAAATGCCACCAACTGGTTCTCCCGTTGGTCCGCCAGCGGCCTGACCGGCGTCTGGGCGGAAGAGAATACGCGCGAGGCCATCTTTGACGCCTTCCGCCGCAAGGAAACCTTCGCCACCACCGGCCCGCGCATGAAAGTGCGCTTCTTTGGCGGCTTCGGATTTGATGAAGCGATGCTGGCTTCTGCCAACCTTTCGCACGAAGCCTATGAGGGCGGTGTCCCCATGGGTGGAGACCTTGTCGGCACCGGCGAAGCCCCGGCCTTCATCGCCTGGGCGCAGCGCGACCCGAATGGCGGCACGCTGCAACGCCTGCAGGTGGTCAAGGTGACCAGCGATGGCGAGGAAGTCATCGACGTGGCCTGTGACAATGGCACGCCGGATCCGTCCACCCGCCGCTGCACGGATAATGGGGCCAGCGTCGATATGTCGACCTGCACCCCGTCGAACGAGGGCGCCAGCGAGCTGAAAGTCCTGTGGACCGATCCGGACTTCGATCCGGCGCGCCGGGCGACCTATTATGTCCGTGTGCTGGAGAACCCGTCCTGCCGCTGGTCTACCTGGGAAGCGATGCGCAACGGCACACCGCCGCGGCCTGACGTGCCGGAGACGATTCAGGAGCGCGCCTACACCTCCCCGATCTGGTATATCCCCGGCGGCTGACGCGACAGGAACACAATTTGACCGACAAGACAGAACAGGTGCGCCGCTGGCCCGTGCTGCTGCGCGAACCGCTCGTACATTTCATCCTGGCTGCGCTGGTGGTGTTCATCGCCTGGAATGTCGTGGCATCCGGGCGGGCGGATGAGGCGCGGACGATCCGGGTGTCCGGCGCGGACCTCGAACGCCTCGCCTCCATCTATACCGCCGAAGCAGGCGCCCTGCCCTCTGGCGAAGACATGGTCGCGATGGTCAACGACTATGTCCGCGACGAGGCGCTGGCGCGGGAAGCCAAACGCCTTGGCCTCGATGAAGGCGACACGATCGTCACCCGCCGCCTGGCGCAGAAGATGACCTTCATGGTGGCCGACCTCGCCCGCGAAGAAACGCCCGACGATGCCGTTCTGCGCGACTGGTACGAGACCCATGCAGACCGCTTCACGCAGCCGCAGAAGGTCACGTTCCGGCACGTCTTCTTCAGCGAGGATGTCCGGGGGGCTTCTGCGACGGGCGATGCTGAAGCCATGCTGGGAGACCTGAACACCGGCAAGGACTGGCGGGAGGCAGGCGACCCCTTCATGCTGCAACGCGCCTATGGCGACCTGCCGCTTCGCGAAGTCGTGCGCCTGTTCGGCGGCGAGTTCGCGCAATCGCTGGCCGCCACGCCGGCCTCCGACTTGTGGACAGGCCCCATCCGCTCTGCCCTCGGCGTCCATCTCGTCCAGGTCAGCGCCAATGCCCCGCCCCAGCTTCAGCCATTCGAGGACGTGAAGGACGCCGTGCTCGCCGACTGGCAGGACCAGACCCGGCGCGAGGCGAACGAACAGGCCATTCAAGACATCATCGCCCGGTACAAGGTGGAGGTGGAAGGCATCAATGCCGAATAGGTCTGGCCTGGCCCGCTGCCTGGCGGCCTGCCTGGCAGGTGTCGCCGCATGGCTGATGATAGCTGCCCCGGCGGCGGCGCATGAAGTGCGCCCGGCCTATCTGGAAGTGATCGAAACGGCGCCCGGCACATATGATGTCACCTGGAAACAGCCGGTCCTGGATGGCCGCCGCCTCAAGATCGACCCGGTGTTTCCGGAAGCCTGCGCACGCGAAGGCGAATATGTCGCCTCACCCGGCGGGACGCTGGTGCAGCGCTGGACCACACACTGCAACCTCAATGTGGGCGAGATCCGGATCGACGGGCTGGAACGGACCCTGACGGATGCCTTTGTCAGGATTGACCGGCTGGAAGGCGACGATCTCGGGGCAGTGCTGCGTCCATCCTCTCCCGTACTGGACCTGACCGTCCCGACCGGCGCGCCTGTGGCCGCCTATTTCCGGATCGGTGTCGAGCACATCATCTTTGGCTGGGACCATCTTCTGTTTGTGCTGGGCATGGTCTTGCTGGTGCGCCCGCGCCAATTGCTGCTGACCCTGACGGCCTTCACCGTCGCGCATTCCATTACGCTCGCCGCGGCAACGCTCGGCGGGATCACCCTGCCCGGCCCGCCGGTGGAGATCACGATCGCCATGAGCATTGCCCTTCTGGGGGCCGAAGCCATGCACCGCATAAAAGGCTGGGACACGCTCAGCCAGCATATCCCCTGGGCGATCGCTTTCGGGTTCGGCCTGATCCACGGCTTTGGCTTTGCGGGGGCCCTGTCGGAAATCGGGCTGCCCAAGGGCGCCGAGGCGCTGGCGCTGCTCTTGTTCAATGTCGGCGTTGAAGCCGGACAGGTCCTGTTTGTGAGCGTCGTGCTGGCGGCGGCCTTCATCGTCCACAAGCTGGCAGCCGGGCGCATGGTGCCGGTGCGCGTGGGCCTGGCCTATTTCATCGGCTTCATGGGCAGCTACTGGGCGATCGAACGGATTGCCGGCGCCTTTTTCGGCGTTTGACCAGCTAGAAGCCCAAGGCTTTCCACAACATGCGTGCGGCCACCACGGCCAGCAGGATGGCGAACATCCGGCGCAGGCGCGCGGCGTCCAGCTTGTGGGCCAGCGACGCCCCAACCGGGGCCATGGTGACGGTAAACAGCGAGATCAGCGCGAACGCTGCAAGGTTCACATGGCCGAGCGAGAATGGAGGCAGGCCTTCCCGCCCCCAGCCGATATAGATGGCCATGAGCGCGGATGGGAGGCCGATGGCCACGCCCCAGCCGGCCGCGGTCGCCACAGCCTGGTGGATCGGGCGTCCATAGAGCGTCATCAGGCTGACGCCGAATGTGCCCCCGCCGATGCCCATCAGGGCGGACAGCCCTCCGACCGCCATGCCCAGCGCGGCCCGCAGCGGCCCTTTCGGCATCTCATCGGCAAGGCGCCATGTGGGCCGGCCAAAGAACAGCTGCGCCGACAGCACGAACGCCAGCGATCCGAAGATGCCGAGCAGCGCCCGTTTCGACAGGAACCCGGTCAGTGACATGCCTGCCAGAGCGCCCAGCACGATCCAGGGGGCCCAGCCCCGGATGATCGACCAGTCGACGGCCCCGTGGCTGTTGTGGGCGCTGACGCTGCGCGCCGAGGTGAGGATGATCGTGGCAAGCGATGTGGACACCGCCACATGCATCGCGGCTTCGCCATACCCCATGGCATCGAACAGGAAGTACAGGACCGGAACGATAATCGCCCCGCCGCCAATTCCGAACAGGCCGGCCGCCAGCCCGGCTGTGGCCCCGGCCAGCGCAAGCGCCACCAATAAAGGCCCATACTGAACGATCAGCTCCATCGCTTCCTCCTCCATCCCTGCTGCAGATTGGCCTGGCAGGCGCACTGCGGCAGCGATCTTCTTCAGACAGGCTGTTTGCACGAGCCAGCATGCCATGACCAGTATCAAACGCTGCGTTCTGTTGCAGGCCTTGCGCGAACAGACCGATTCCCGCCCACGGAAGGCCGGCAAAACCTTACCAGAAACTTGCAACGCGTAAGGAGTTTTCGCCGGCATCTTAGCCGCGCAGAAACGTTAATCATCCATAATCCATGATGAATATGTGAAAGCGGGACGAGCTGATGTTGAACAGGCTGACCACATGGAAAGAAAATCGCGAAGGCAATGTCGCGATCATTCTGGCAATCGCGATCATCCCGATTCTGGCGCTGATCGGCATTGCAATCGACTTGCAGAACACGAACAGGAGCCGCCAGTTCGTCCAGTACTCGCTGGACAATGCCGTGATCGCGGGGTCGCGCGCAATGCAGTCTGGAAAATCCAAAGCCGAAATCAACGCTTACATCAACGACTTCGTCGACGGCGTGTTGAAGGCCAAGAACTATTCCGCTTCCTGCAAGCCGGTTGAAGTGACCTATTCCAAGGGTAGCCAGGATATCAACGCCACGATCAAGTGCCAGCAGGAAACCACGTTAACCGAGCTGATCGGCTATCAGTATCTTGATTTCACCGTCACCTCCGGCTCCACCTACGGGATCGGCAATGTCGACGTAGCCATGGTTTTCGACGTCTCTGGTTCCATGGGCTGGTCCGGCAAGATGAGCGCCCTGAAGGACGCCGCTCAGGATGCTGTGGACATCCTCCTGCCAACCGGGGCAACTGCCGACATGGGCGATGTACGGATCTCGATGGTTTCCTATTCCTACATGATGGATGCGGGCCCGTTTTTCCGAAAAGTCACCAACGAATATCCGGTTCGCACCTATACTGAAAAATATTGCAAGAGGTATAGAAGGGGTGAGTGCAGAAAGTGGAAGACTCAAACAAAAACGGTCAACAGCACCTGCGTTATTGAACGCACCGGGTCGGAGGCTTTCACCGATGCAGATCCTGGTCCGAACGCATGGATCAAGCCCGCGCTCGACTCCGCCACAGCCGACAGGCCGACATGTAACCCGATCCCTCCCCTTCCGCTCACGGACAACCGTTCCGCGCTGAAGAACTACATCAATAACCTTTACCCGAATGGCGGCACGGCCGGTCACATCGGCATCGCTTGGGGCTGGTATACAATTGCGCCCAACTGGAGCAGCGTTTGGCCAGCAGCCTCGAATCCGCTCGGCTACAAAGAGCCGGACTCAGCAAAGGCCATGATCGTGATGACGGACGGAGAGTTCAACCAAGAATACAACTATTCGGAAGGCAATGGCGACTCGTTCGCACAAGCCAAGATCCTCTGTGACAAAGTCAAAGACGAAGGTGTACGTATCTACACGGTAGCGTTCCAAGCCCCGAAAGCGGGCCAGAAAGTTCTGGAATATTGCGCCTCCGGCACGGAGTTCGCTTTCAAGGCTGATAGCGCAAACGAGTTGAAAGACGCTTATGCGAAGATCGCCACGTCCATTTCGGACCTGCGCATCACCTACTGATCCGGCAATTGGCAGGGCGGCTCAGCCGAGCGACAGCCCTGCCAGTTCCCCCTCTTCCCGCCATGTCTTGAGGATGGCGAAATACGGATCGGGCCCGGCCCCATAGGACGCATCCTGACGGCTCCGGTCACCCGGCTTGCCCTCATTGTTGTAGTAACCGGGCGTGCACTCCTCCAGGAACTTCTGGCGCAGCATGGCCTTCTCGATGATCGTATCCACCCAGGCCTGCTCGGCGTCTTCCGTCAGTTCGAACCGGCTCGCCTGCCGCGCTTTCGCTTCCGACATCGTGTAGCCAATCTGCACGGCCTGCTCCGCCAGCAGGTGCGGATAGTTCGCCGTAAACCCGGCCTGGCCCGGCCCCATCACGAACAGGTTCGGAAAACCGTGCACGAACATGCCGTGCAGGCTGCGCATGCCGTTCTGCCAGACATCTGCAAGCGATGCCCCGGAACGTCCGACAGGATTGTAGCCCGCCCGCCGCGTATAGTCGGTCCCGACCTCGAACCCCGTGGCATAGATCAGGCAATCGACCTTGTACTCCTTGCCGCCGACAACCACGCCGTCCTCGGTGATGGCATCGACGCCTTGCCCCTCGGTGTCCACCAGGGTGACGTTTTCCCGATTGAACGCCGCAAGATAGTCATCGTGGAAACAGGGCCGTTTACAGAACTGGCGATACCAGGGCTTCAGGGCGTCCGCCGTCGCCGCATCCTTGACGATCTCGTCGACCCGGCCACGCACCTGCTCCATCTTCTTGAAGTCGGCGATCTCTGCCAGCTCGGCCAGCTTTTCGGGCGACAGGTTCTGGTTCCCTTCCTGCGTCGCGATGTGCAGCAGGTTGCGGATAATGTCCGTCCACCCGTCCTGCACCATGTCGACCGGGGCAAAACCACCTGAAACCAGCGTATTGAAATTCTCCATCCGCGCCTTCTGCCAGCCAGGCTCGAGTGATTTCACCCACGCGTCATCCGTCGGCCGGTCACCGCGATAATCGACCGAGGACGGCGTACGCTGGAACACGTAGAGATGCTTTGCGCCGCGAGCGAGATGCGGCACGCACTGCACGGCCGTCGCGCCCGTTCCGATAATCCCCACCACCTTGTCGGACAGTTTGTCGAGCCCGCCGGAACAATCGCCGCCGGTATAGTCGTAATCCCAGCGGCTGGTGTGGAAGGAATGCCCCTTGAAGGTTTCCACGCCCGGAATACCAGGCAGCTTCGGCCGGTTGAGCGGGCCGTTGGACATGACCACGAACTGTGCGGTGAAATCGTCGCCGCGATTGGTCAGCACCTGCCACGCATTCTTTTCTTCAATCCAGTTGAGGCCGGTGATTTCCGTCCCCAGAAGGGCGTTGCGGTAGAGGTCATAGTGCCGGGCAATCCGGCGGGAATGTTCAAGGATTTCCGGCGCGCGGGAATATTTCTCCACCGGCATGTAACCGGTTTCCTCCAGCAGCGGCAGGTAGATATAGCTTTCGATATCGCAGGCTGCGCCGGGATATCGGTTCCAGTACCAGGTGCCGCCGAAATCGCCGCCCTTCTCGACCATGCGAATATCGCCGAACCCGGCCTCGCGCAGTTTCCCAGCCGCCAGAAGCCCGCCAAAACCACCGCCGATCACGCAGACTTCCACATGATCCGTCACCGGATCGCGTGGTTCGAAATCGCAATACGGATCATCTATGTAGTGGGCGAAATCGCCCGCCATGTTGACGTATTGCTCGTTGCCTTCAGTCCGCAGGCGCTTGTCGCGTTCCGCGCGATACTTGTCGCGCAGGGCGTCCGGATCGAACGCCTCAGGCCGTGCATCGTCTGCCATGGCCGCTTCCTCCTGATGTTTCCTCGTCCGGATCTTTGTCCGGTTGAGGCCAGTTTACCGGAACCGCGCGGCCTGAAACAGGCTGACCCAACGCAAACCTGAAGCAGAAAATGGATGCACCCGTTCATGCCGTCCACTTCCCCGCTTGACGGAAAGCAATCCGCCAGCGAAGGCTCCGGCCCATGCGCCTGCCCCACCCCATCATCCTTGTCTGTCTGGCAGTCCTCTGCGGCTGTACACTCGACGCCACGATGAAAGGCGTCACGCTGGGTGGCACCGGCGTCATCACCGCAACGGCCTGGCGCTATATCCTGGCCTCCGTCATCATGGTGGGATTGTTCCTTGCCATGCGCCGCCCGATGCCGGGCTGGAAGGCGATCCGCTTCCACACGCTGCGGTCCATCGCGCAGGTGACGTCATCGGTCACCTTCTTCTATGCCCTCACTCAGATCACGCTCGCCGAAGCGGTCGTCATGGGGTTTACCGCCGCGCTGATGATTGCCCCGATCGCGCGGGTCCTGCTGGGGGAGCGGATGAGCCCGGTCACGGTCGGCGCGTCGCTGGTCGGCTTTGTCGGCGCCGCGATCGCCATTTCCGGAGAGCCCGCCAGCATGCCGGAAGGCGGAACCCGTGTTTACGGCATCGCGGCGATGCTGGTCTCGGCTGTCGGATATGCGCTCAATATCGTCCTGCTGCGGATGCGCACGAAGGAAGAAGACGCCATTACGCTGGTCACCTTCATGAACGTGCTGCCGGTGCTGTTCCTGCTGCCCTTCCTGCCTTTTGCCGGTGCGCTGCCGGAGACGAACACATGGCCGCTTCTGGGGGCAGCCTCACTCGCCGCCGTCGGCATCTGGTCGTTCATGACGCTCGCCTATGCCCGGGCCAGGGCGCAAACGCTGGCGCCGTTTGAATATACCGGCCTCATCTGGTCGTCCCTGTTCGGGTATGCCTTCTTTCAGGAGATCCCGAATGTCCGGCTCTATGGCGGCGCAGCGATCATCATTGTCGCCTGCCTCGTCGTGGCGTTTGAAACGCACTTCACCGCCCGGCGCGAAGCCCGTGCGGCAGCCGCAGAAATCGCGCCTTGAAGCTTACCAGACGCCTGCATTCTTGAGGGCCGTGTCGAGGTCTGGCGGAATATCGAGCGCCGCTTCGCCAGACTTCAGGTCACGCGGGGCATCTTCCGGCTTGAGATAGCGCCAGCCCTGGAAGGGCCGCTTGGGCTTTGCATAGGTGCGCACCAGCTCCGGATCGAAGATCAGGGCGCACATGTCCCGCCCCTCAGAATCTTGTTCCTGCCGGATATCGACGATGCGCTGGCGCACGCGGATCGCGCCTTTCACCACCCAATAGATGGACCCACCGCGCAGGATTTCTTCCGCGCGTTTCGGGAACATGCGGGTGTAATGCGCCGGATTGGGCGACGTCTTCAGGTAGCGCGCCTGCCAATTGGCAATGTCTTCGACATCTTCGGAGCCGACGCTGAGTTTCACCATGTGAATCGTCATGGGAGGAAGTCTAACGCGCCCCGGCCCGGAGACCAAAGCACCTACTGCGTCAGGTGGACGGACTCGAATTCCTGCTGGGCTTCGTTGCTGGCGAAAAAGAATTCGGCCTTCACGATATTCGCCGAATAGCGCCGGTCGATTGTGCGGAAGGCCGCGCGGGCCTGCAGGTCGATGGAAAAGCCGGAAACATAGCTCATGCCCCAGCGCGGCTCTGTCCGGATGAAATAGGATTGGTCGTACCGGGTGAGCGTGCCGCCCTCCGGCCCGGCAACGGGATTAGGCAGCGTGTAGTCGATGCGCAGGAACCGCTCGCCCACCGGGTCCAGCCAGGCGGTCGCCCGCAGGCGCTCTGCGGCCCAGACGTCGAACGCCCCGTCATTGCTGGAGGGCCGGTGGTGGAAGGAGACTTTCCAGGCCGCGCCCTTGTCGTCCACCGTCACTTGCGGGCCGAGGCTGGCGCGCAGGTCGTCCGGGAACAGGCGCCCGTCCGGAGCGGTCTCATGGGCCCATTCGGCGGCGACCGTGTCGAGTTCCTCGTCGTCGCCCTCCCAGGCCAGCGCCGTCCAGCGCGCCGGGCCTTTCTTGCGCGGATCGAAGCGGTAGACGCGCCGGGCGTGGGACGATTGCAGCTCCACCGTGAAGGCTGCCCGCAGGGTCGTCGGCGCTTCCGTCGCCTGCAGCGCGGAATTCATGGGGCCCGATCCGGTGGCCAGGGTGAAGGTGAGCAACCAGGCTAGAAACATGACAGTGACGCAATCCTCCGGGCAGGGTTAGGCCCGGATTACGGCATCACTACGGCGGATCACGCAGGACTGAACCATGACCAAGGCGGATCATAGCATGCGCTCTCAATGATTTACGTGAGTTGAACGGAGCGGTCAGACGAGCAGCCGGCAGGTGTCCGTCAGTCCTTGTCGGCATCCTTGAGCGGGACGCCGTAGAGTTCCAGCCGGTGATCGACCAGCCGGAAACCGAGCCGCTTCGCGATCAGCTCCTGCAGCTCCTCGATTTCCTCTGAGTGGAATTCGACGACTTCCCCGGTGCGGACATTGATCAGGTGATCGTGATGCTCGTCCGGCACCTCTTCATAGCGGGCGCGGCCATCGCGGAAATCGTGGGCCTGGATGATCCCTGCATCCTCGAACAGCTTCACGGTGCGGTAGACCGTGGCCAGCGAGATGGAGGCATCCTGGGCATTGGCCCTGCGGTGAAGCTCTTCGGCGTCCGGGTGGTCCGTCGCGGTCGAAAGCACACGCGCGATCACGCGCCGGGGCTCCGTCATGCGGAGGCCTTTCTCAACGCAGAGTTTTTCGAGTCGATCCATGCTACGTATTTGCCCTTAGCGCGACGGTAAGTCCAGTTTCAGATGTTTGTTCCGGACGACGCTGTCAACTCCGGCGAGCCGTGCGAAGCGGGCGAGTTCTGCTTCCAGACGGGCATCCCGGGCACTGGTCCACGCGACCCCGGGCTCCGGCCAGAGCCGTTCCACGCTCAGCGTTCCGGCGGCCCGGTCGGCTTTCACCTCCACCCGGCCGACCATACGGTCCCCTTCCAGCAGCGGATAGACATAATAGCCCCAGCGGCGTTTGGCCGCCGGGACGAAGATCTCGATCCGGTAATCGAAACCGAACAGGCGCTGCAACCGGGCCCGGTCGCGGATCACGGGATCGAACGGGTTCAGGATTCGCAGGCGCGAGGTCGGCGCGGGCGCGGTCTCCAGCCGGGTCTCAATGTCTGCCGGGGCGAGTGCGCTGACCCATTTGCCGTCTGCGCCTTCGATCCGCACCGGCACGAGGCCTGTCTGCTGCCCCGCCCAGTCTTTCACCTCGGCGAGGTCCGCTGCGTCCCAGAAGCGCTGGATATCCCCTTCAGAGCCGAAGGCCAGCCGGTCCAGCGCCTGGCGGCAGAGCCAGTCGACCTGTTCCTGCTCCGGCAGTTCGTCCTCCCGGTGATGGCCGGGAATGACCCGGTCTGTGAGGTCGTAGAATTTGGTGAAGTTTTCCCGGTGCGAGGTCGACAGCTCCCCCGCATACCACATGTAGTCCAGCGCCAGCTTGTGCGGCGGGCGGCGCCACATCTCGCGCGGCCCTTTGATTTTCGTGTCGAACGCCTTGGTGCTGAGCGGGCCTTCTTCGCGGATCCGGTCTACGATGCCGTTCCGGCCCGTCTCGTCCAGCATGCCGCGATGCCAGTCCCAGCCGCGGACTTTCGCCTCCAGCCGGCGGAACTGGCGCCGCCAATTGGGATAGAACTCCATCGGGATGACCGAGGCGTCGTGCGTGAAATGTTCGAAGATCCCGCGATCCTTCCGCATCAGCTTGTCCAGCATGGGTTCACGGTAATTCTGGTTGCGGGACCAGAGGATGTGATGATGCGCCCGCGAGACGACGCGGATCGAATCGAGCTGGACGAAGCCGAGGCCGCGGATCAGGCCCGGCAGGTCCAGCGGTCCGGTTGGCGTGGCCGACAGGCCCTGGGCATGCAGCCAAAGCCGGCGGGCATCACGATTGCGGATTTCGAGCGGTGCTTTGGTCATCGGGGCATCATTCAAACAGTTTCAGCTGGCCGCCGTCCGGGTAAACGCCCTCGCGCGCCAGCAGCGCTTTCTTGGTCAGCGTCCCGCCCGGTGCGGAGAAGCCCCCCAGCCAGCCATTGGCGCCCAGCACCCGGTGGCACGGCACGATCACCGGCCAGGAATTGCGCCCCATGGCCGTGCCGATCGCCTGCGCACCGCCCGGCCGTCCGATGGCAGAGGCGAGGTCGCCATAGGTCACTGTCTGGCCCCATGGCACTTTGCGCAGCGCGTCGTAGGCCGCCCGTTCAAACGCGGAATGCCGCGCCATGTCGAGCCGCTGGCCGTCAAAGCCGGTCGGGTCACCGGCGAGGAATGCCTTCAGGGCCGCAATCACCTCGGCGATCTCCGGCGGGACGTCCGCTTCCTTCACCAGTTCAGCCCCATGGCGGGTGATCCGCGCAACGGTCTGCTCCGCGTCAGCCTCCGGCAATTGCACGCCGGTCAGGCCCGCTTCAGTCCAGGCAAGACCGCACCGGCCGATTGGTGTGTCAAAATGGGACGCCCACTCCTTGAACATAGAGGGAACATTTCTCAGTTTGAGAGACGAGTCCATCCCCGTTCCGGAACATATCGCGATCAGGCGAGGTGTTTTGCGAAAAAGTCGAGTGTCCGGCTCCAGGCGAGCGCCGCCGCGTCCGCGTCATATCGGGACGTCGTGTCATTGTGGAACCCGTGGTTCACGCCCTCATAGAGGTACACCTCGTACGGCTTGCCCGCCGCATTGAGCGCGTCCTGGTAACTCGGCCAGCCTGCATTCACGCGGTCGTCCAGCCCGGCGAGGTGGATCTGCAGCGGCACCTCCAGCTTTGCGGCGTCCTCGGCGCTCGGCCAGCCGCCATAATACGGCACGGAACAGGAAAGCCAGGGCTGTTTCACCGCCATCAGATTGGTGATGGCGCCGCCAAAGCAAAAGCCCGTGATGCCGACCTTGCCATTGGTCGCCTCATGGTCGCGCAGGAAGTCCGCTCCGGCCATGAAGTCCGCCAGCATTTTCCCGCGGTCACGCTTGGCCTGAAGGGCCCGGCCGTCATCATCATTGCCGGGATAGCCGCCAAGCGGATAGAGCGCATCCGGCGCAAAGGCGACATAGCCTGCCTTGGCTGCGCGGCGCGCGACATCCTTGATATAAGGATTGAGCCCCCGGTTTTCATGCACAACCAGAACGCCGGGCCGGACCCCGCCGCCCGCGGGGCGCACGAGGTAGCCTGCCATCTCGCCTGCCCCATCGGGCGAGGCATAGGTCACCATCTCCGTAGTGATGTCGCCATCGTCTTCGGCGGTCTGCTGTTTCGAATAATCCGGCATCACGCAGGCCGCGAGCGAGGCGACGCTTAATCCGCCCACAGCATACTTTCCCAGCCCCTCGAAAAAGCCGCGGCGCGACAGGTGGCCGTGGCAATATCTGTCGTAAAGGTCGAACACGCCCTGAGGGATCTCTGCCGGTTTCATGTCGTCTGCCATTGCGTGTCCTCCTGTTGCTGCGGGGATCGTAGCGCAGATGCAGGATTTGGATAGGGCAAAGCGATCATGTCTGTGTGGGGTCAGAGGCCCATATTGCGCGACATGAGCACCGCATCGACCGGCACATCACGCCCGCTCGTATAGTAACGCGGACGGCGGCCATCCTCGGTAAACCCGAATCCCTGATAAAGCGCTCGGGCGGGTGCATTGTCCTCGGCCACGTCCAGCGTGATGCGGGAGACGCCCCGCTCGCCCAGACGGCTGATGAGGGCGCTGATCAGGGTGGCGCCGAGGCCCTTGCGGCGGTGTTCGGGCGCAGTGGCGATGGTCAGGATGTCGCTCTCGCCTGCAACGGTCTGCGCCATGGCAAAGGCGGCGAGCCCCCCGTGCAGCTCCACGCCGAGCGTCAGGATGGACGTATCCAGCAACAGACCGCGGAACGAGATGGCGCTCCATGGATCGTCGAAACAGCGCATGTGCAGCTGACTCATGCGCCCCGCATCGTCGGGGCGCAGGACGAGCACGGGATGGGTCACTTCCGGGGCTCCGGCAGGGTCGCGTCCGGATCGCGGGCATAGACCGGGGACGGAGGATGCGTTGCCGGATCGAACTGTCCGCCCTTGATCGCCGCCGTGATCGCCGACGGCAGGAGCGGCCGCAGGTCCAGCTTATCCTTCATGTCGCCGACGGCATCGGCATTGTCCATGAAGATGGGCGCGTGGAAGCCTTCCAGCATGGGCAGCAATTGTTCGAGCCGCAGTTCCAGCACGTCGGCAATTCCCTGCCCGTCGCTGATGCCCTGGATCCACCAGGTCTGGTCCGGCGGACGCTTCTGACCGGCGAGGCAGCCCATTACGGTGTCTTCCATCCCGGCAGGCACGGCGGCCTCCAGGCTGGTCACGCCGACGCAATCTGCTCCGGTCACCAGCGACAGGCCGCGCGCATAGGCAACGCCGATGCGGATGCCGGTAAAGCTGCCGGGGCCGGTGACGACGGCGATCCGGTCAATATCTTCCAGCGTCACGCCCTCCGCATCCAGCAGGCGCTGGACGAGGGCGGGCAGATGCTTGTCCTGGCCGCGGGCCATCACCTCGCGCGCATCGGCGAGGATTTCACCGTCACGCACCAGCGCCACTTCCATGGCTGTAAAAGCGGTGTTCAGCCCCAGGACCAGCATCGTCTTTTCCGCTTACAGAATACGGCACGCCTCATCGAACGCCAGGCGCGGGGAGCGGTCGAAGATCGTCGTCCGGTCGCCATGGCCGATATTGCAGATGAAGTTCGCTTTCCAGTTCTTCATCTCACCGTCCTGGCTTTCGAAGAACTCCTTGTTGACGGCATCCATGTCGAAGCCGGACATCGGGCCGCAGTCGAGGCCGAGCGAGCGGGCCGCCAGCATCAGGTAAGCGCCCTGCAGCGTCCCGTTCCGGAACGCGGTCTCTTCCTTGATATGGTGGAACCAGTCCTTGGCGGCCGGCGCGTGCGGGAAGAGTTTCGGAATCTTCTCGTGGAACTCCATGTCGTGCGCGATGATCACCGTCCACGGAGCATTCTGCGTCTTCTCGCGATTGCCTTCCGACATCAGCGGCACAAGGCGGGCCTTGCCTTCTTCGGAACTGATGAAGACAAACCGCGCCGGGGAATTGTTGGCACTGGTCGGGCCGAGCTTCGCAAGGTCATACACCGCGCGGATCAGGACTTCCGGCACGTCTTCCTCGCGCCAGCCATTATAGGAGCGCGCATCGCGGAAAACCACGTCCAGCGCATGGTCGTTCACAGGGTGGGCCATCAGGGTAGTCCTTTTGCTTTTGGGGATATGCGGCCCGGCTTCGCGCGGGCCGTCAAGATGTCAGATCGAACCTAGAGAACGGCTTCGACCGCCGTCACTTCCGGCACATAGGTCTTCAGCATGTTCTCGATGCCCTGCTTCAGGGTCATCGTCGATGACGGGCAGCCGGCACAGGCCCCGCGCATCGACAGGTGGACGATGCCGGTATCCGGTTCAAACCGGTGGAAGATGATGTCGCCGCCATCCTGCGCCACAGCCGGACGCACGCGCGTCTCGATCAGCTCACGGATCTCTTCAACGATTTCGGCGGCTTCGCCCTCATAGGTCACATCGGCCTCGGAAGAGGCGGAGGGGTCGGCGCCGTCTTCCACGACCGGCAGACCGGCCATGTAATGATCCATGATCGCGGCCAGGACCATCGGCTTCACATGCCGCCAGTCCTTGTCTTCCGCCTTGTTGATCGACACGAAATCATTGCCGAGGAACACACGCTCGACCCCGTCGACCTGGAACAGCGCACGGGCCAGCAGGCTGATGCGCGCGCTGGCAACATCCGGAAAATCGAATGGGCCGCGGTCGCCTGCTACGTCATGTCCCGGCAGGAATTTAATCGTGTCCGGGTTGGGAGTCGGTTCGGTTTGGATGAACATCGCCGCCTGCCCTTTCTGTCAAAAGCTTCACCTGTGCAACAGATGGCGCGGACGGGCAGTCGTATCAAGGGCTGAAAGGCTTAAGAAGCCGGTCTCAGTGGGCAGCGCTGGCTATGGCCGGATCGAGCTGGGCCACTTCTTCACCGGTTTCAGGCGCTTCGGATGGCGGCAGCGGCTGGTCGAGACGCTCGGCCAGCTCCAGGGAGGTCCGCTGGGCATCGCGCAGGAAGAAGCCGAGGCTGGCGAGATGGTTGGCCATGATGGCGCCATCGCCTTTCTGGTTGGAGACGACCAGCGGGCGGATCCGGGCGGCACGTGTCCAGGCCGCTTCGGCCTTGTCATAGGCGGCCATCGTATCGGCATCGGCCAGGCTGTCACGGTCGGCCAGACGGGCCGCTTTCAGCATCTGAAGGGCGATGTGGGCACGGGCCTTGGCGGCATAGAAAACGCGGATGTCCTGCTTGGAGGCGGGCCAGCCGGTCGATTCCTGATAGATCTGCGTGGACAGGTCGTCCTGGTCGGCTTCGGCCCAGCCCGCGAACATGCGGGCTTCATCCGCGGCCAGCACCCGGCGGTCGGCCACGGTAACGAGGCCACGGCTGGCGCGGGAGTCAAACCGGTTGAGGGCTTCGGCTGCGGCGGTCATGCGCGGGCGCATGTCTTCACCGGGAATGCCATGCAGCAAACGCGAGGCGGCGATCAGGTCGGCATCCGGCTCGCCATTTTCGTCCGGCACGGCCGCGGCGGCCATGCGGGTAAATTCGGACAGGCCATCCGCGGTGGCTTCCTGCCAGGCAGGCATGGCCGTCAGGCGGGACTGCGGGTGCCAGTTCGGCTTGTCCTCGGCCCAGCCCTTCCCTTCCAGTTCACGCGCAATCTTGGTGATGGCGATGCCGGATTCCGGGAAGGCCCATGCCTGGCCTTTCGCGAAGACAATGTCGGAATCGTCGATCTTGTGGGACATGACCACGGAGAACGGATAGGCGCCGACCAGCGCGAACAAGAGGCTCAGCTTGAAAAGGAAAATCGTACGGCGCCAGAAGCCGCGGAAGAAATCCATGATCGGATGCGGCTCTGCCTCATCCAGTTCACGCAGATGTTCTTCGGACACCTCGTTGGGATCTGGTCCCTCTTCAAGGTAGGCAGCGTGCAAGCGGCTGTCGAAGGCCATACTCTACAAATCCCCGGCTTTGGCGCGGTGTTGCTTTCACAACACTATGCGTTCGATTGTGGCATTTTAACAGGTCATTAACTGTTAAATGTCCGCAACCTGCAGTCTGTGCACGCAAATGCTGCGCCAAATGCGCCGGGGGTGTCAGTTTTCAGCCAGAACGGGGCTGTCCGCGGTCGGATCAAGCGGCTCAGTCGCCGAGTCCCTTGACCTCAGCGCTGGTCACCACCGTCTGCGAGGTGCCATCCGAATCACGGAATTCCAGAGAGAGATCGACCGTGTCGCCCACGGCCATGGCCGGATCGAGGCCGAACAGCATGAGGTGGTTGCCGCCGCGCTGGAGCACGATGGGATCGCCTTCGGATGCGGTGAAGCTCTCCACCTGACGCATCTGCATGACGCCGTCTTCCATCGTCATCGTGTGCAGCTCGACCCGGTCGGCAATGTCGGTCGAGGCGCCGACCAGCTCCACCGGCGCGCCGGTGACATAGGCCATCAGGCCACCCCCGGCGACGTCGCGGCCCTCGGCCGGCTTGATGATGAAGGCGTCCTTCACTTCAATCACGGACTCGCCGGCGGGCGAATCGGCCGGACCGGAACAAGCTGCCAGCATCAGGGCGGCGGCGGGAATCAGAGCGCGAAACAACATGGAGCACATCCTTTCAGAACCTGCGCGCAAGTCGTAGCCCGCCCGCCGGTCAGGTCAATGTGCCGGAATGGCACGCTGACCTGTCAGGCAGATATCAGGGTCGCCAGTATCCGACGGCGCGGCGAACATCTTCCATGATCGGCGCGGCGATGGCGTTCGCCCTCTCGGCGCCATCGCGCAGGATGGCGTCGATCCCGGACTGGTCTGCGAGGATGTCGCGGAAGCGCTGCGTGATCGGGGCGAGATGCGCCACCATGACATCGGCCAGCGCCGGCTTGAACACGCCAAAGCCCTTGCCGCCATATTCGGCCAGGACCTCTTCGACGCTCTGCCCGCTCACGGCGGAATAGATGCCGACAAGGTTCTCGACTTCCGGGCGCCCTTCCAGTCCCTTCACTTCGGACGGCATGTCACCTTCCAGGTCGGTCTTGGCCTTCTTGATCTTCTTGGCGATCAGGTCGGCATCATCGACCAGGTTGATGCGCGACAGGTCCGACGGGTCGGACTTGGACATCTTCTTTGTGCCATCCTTCAGGCTCATGATCCGCGCGCCGGGGCCCTTGATCAGCGGTTCCGGCAGCGGGAAGAAACCCGGTACGTCGTATTCGCGATTGAAACGGTCGGCGATGTCGCGGCTGAGTTCGAGGTGCTGCTTCTGGTCCTCGCCCACGGGCACATGCGTTGCCTTGTAGGCCAGGATGTCAGCCGCCTGCAGGACCGGATAGGTAAAGAGGCCGACAGAGGCCCGCTCGGCATCCTTGCCGGCCTTGTCCTTGAACTGGGTCATCCGCTCGACCCAGCCCATGCGCGCGACGCAGTTGAACACCCAGGCCAGTTCGGCATGGGCCGGCACAGAGGCCTGAGCGTAGACAATCGATTTCTTCGGGTCGATGCCGCAGGCGATGAACGCTGCCGCGATCTGGCGGGTCTGGTCGGCCAGCACCCCCTTCTCCACCGGCATCGTGATGGCGTGCATGTCGACGACAGAATAGACACAATCCCAGCCGTCATTCTGGAGGTCGACGAACTTCTTCAACGCGCCGAGATAATTGCCGAGGTGGAGGTTACCGGTCGGCTGGATACCAGAGAAGACCCGTTGGGGGCCGGTGTATTCGGATGTGTTTGTGTCAGTCATGCGCAAGCGCTGTAACCGATTTACCTAGCGGCGCAAGGCCTGCGTGATGTCGCGGGGCCGGATCGCGCCGGTCAGGAAGGCCGCAACGGCATAGATCAGGCCACCGGCGAGGATCACAATTGCAGCGGCCAGCGCGCGCGAGTCGATGATCGTGTCCCGCACCCATTGGAAATTATGCACCATGAACCAGACCGCCCCGGCCATCAGGCCGCTGGCGATCAAGGCGCGCAGCGTGCGCGATACCAGAACCGGGCCCGGCCTGTACCAGCCGCGGACTGCCAGCGTGGTGCCCAGCAGCAGGGCGTTCACCCAGGCGGCCACCGATGTGGCGATGGCGAGGCCGACAAAGCCGAGCTGCCCCTGACTGTTCAGCCAGAAGAACAGGCCTGCGCCAAGCGAGGTGTTGATCGCCACCGATGTCAGCGCGAACCGCATCGGGGTCTTCGTGTCTTCCCGGGCGAAGAAGGCCGGGGCCAGTACCTTGATCAGCACGAAGGCAGGCACGCCCCAGGCATAGTGGAACAGCGCCCCGCCGGACGCCTCGGCATCCGATTGCAGGAATGCCCCGCGTACGAAGAAGGCTTCGATGAGGAAAACCGGGGCGACCAGCAGCGCCGCGGCAGCCGGAAGCGTCAGCGCCATGGCGAGGCCGATGCCTTCGTCCATCGTCGCCTGGCTGCCTGCATGGTCTTCACTCCGCGCGGCCCGGCTGAGGCGCGGCAGGATGGCAACGCCGACTGCCACGCCGACCAGTCCGAGCGGCAGCTGGTAAAGCCGGTCGGCAGTGTAGAGCCACGATTTGGCCGCCTGCTCGAAACTGGCCAGCGACTGGCTGACAATGATGTTGATCTGCGTGCCCGACGCCGCGATCGTGCCCGGCACGGCCAGCGCCATGACCCGGCGCACAGCCGGCGTGATGCGCGGCCAGCCAATCAGGCTGAGGCGCACCTTCTGGCGGGTGACGCCCCACCAGAGCAGGGCCACCTGAAGCACGCCCGCAATCAGGACGGCGACCGCCGCAGCCTTGGACACGACCTCCGGCACGTTCGAGACCAGCGCCGCCGGGATAAGGCAGAGGTTCAACAGCGTCGGCACGCCGGAAGACAGAATGAACCGCTGGCCGGAGTTCAGCACGCCGGACAGGAGCGCCGCCAGCGCCATACAGGTCAGGTATGGCATGGTGATCCGTGTCAGGAGCACAGCCAGATTGTAGTGCACATGGTCGTCAGCCTGTCCGCCATGGATAATCAGCAGCACCCAGGGCATGAAGACCTGGGCGAGAATGGTCAGCGCCGCGGTAAAGGCAAAGAGGACGCGCAATGCCTCCTGCGCCACAGCCTGCGCAGCTTCCGGCCCTTCGGCCTCCAGCGTGCGGGCATAGGTCGGCACGAAGGCGGACGCGAAGGCGCCCTCGGCAAAGATGCGGCGGAACAGGTTCGGGAATTGCTGGGCCGTCACCCAGGCATCATTGATGGGCCCCGCGCCCAGCTTCGCCACCAGCAGGATATCCCGGGCAAAACCGAGGATACGGCTGCCCAGCGTCAGCGAGGATTGCACCAGGGTGTTGCGGGCGATGCTCATGGGGCCTGTCGTGCAGGGGTTCTCAGAAACTGTCTACGGCCCGCGACCGGCGCAGCTTCCGGGCCGGTGTGTGCGGGGCATCCGGTTCATGGCGGCCCAATACGTCAAGAAGCTGTTCGCGCAGGGACTCTTTGAGGGCAGCATCCTGCTGCAGTTTCTGGCCGTCCTCCGTCTGCACATAGAAGGCATCGAACATCCGCTCGCCGAACGAGCCGACATGCGCCGAGTGGATCGAAATGCCGGAACCGGCCAGGCAGTTCGCCACATCGTAGAGCAGCGCCGGCCGGTCGCGCCCGGCAATGTCGATGACCGTGTGGTCGGCTGAAAGGTCGTCCCGGATCTGCACCGAAGGATGCACCAGGAAGGCCGCTTGCCGTCGGCCCAGGCGCTCGCGCACCGACATGTCGACAGGCTCTCCGGCCAGCACCTTGTGCAGGTCCGCCTGCAGGCGCTCCAGCCGGGCCGGGTCGTCCTTGCCGAAAGGCTTGTCCTGAATATCGTGCAGCATGAAGACATCGATGATGCCGCCTTCCCGGCTGGTATAGACCTGCGCGGCGATAATGTTCGCGCCGTTGTGGGCAATCGTGCCGGCAAGGTCTGCGAACAGGCCGGGCCGGTCTTCGCCCGAGACGAACAAGGCCATCGCCCCGCCTGCCAGGGACAGGCGGTGATGGACCTGGTTGCCGCCGCCGTTCAGGGCCTGCGCATGCCAGGCAAGATCGTCGATGTCGAAGCCGGTCCAGTAAGCCGTCTCCATTGCCAGCATCAGCGGAGGCACCATGCCCAGCCGGTCGACCAGTTCATTCTGGCGGCGTTCGGCGCGGGCTTCGAGTTCGGCCTGCACGCCCGCCTCGTCGGTCCGCCCGCCGCGCAGCGCGGCCGCTGTGTTGTGGTAGAGGTCCGTCAGCAGCTGGCCTTTCCAGGCATTCCACACGCCGGGACCGACGGCTTTGATGTCGGCAATCGTGAGAATGTAGAGCAGGCGCAGCCGCTCCAGAGAGCCGACCATTTCCGTAAACTTGGTCACGGTCCGCGGATCGGAAATATCCCGCTTCTGCGCCGTCTCGCTCATTTCCAGATGGTGGCCCACCAGCCAGGAGACGAGCTCCGTTTCGTCTTCCGACAGGCCGAGCCGTTCACAGGCTTTCCGGGCGGTCTTCATCCCGGCGATCTGCTGGTCGCCCTTCCCCTTGCCGGTGTCGTGCAACAGCATGGCGAGGTAGAGCGCCCGGCGGTTCTCGATCAGGTCGAACAGCTCGCCGACCAATTTGATCGGGTGTTCATCGCGGCCATATTCCATCTCTGCGATGGCTTCCACGGCGCGGATCGTGTGCTCGTCGACCGTATAATGGTGGTACATGTTGAACTGGGTCTGGGCGACGATGCCGCCAAATTCCGGGATCGCCCGCCCTAGAACCCCTGCTTCGTTCATCCGGCGCAGGATACGGCCGGGGTTATCCCCGCCCAGGATGGCGTCGAGGATCAGCGCCTGCGCTTCCGGCTTCTCGCGCGTCCGCTCGTTCAGGGCACGGAGCGCCCGGGTCAGCAGGCTCAGCGCGTGGGGGTGAATGTCCTTGCCTTCATCGCGCGCCACAATGAACAGGCGCAGCATGTTCAGCGGATCGACCCGCATGGCTTTGTCGTCCTGAACATTGATCCGGCCATTATCGATAATGAAGCCCGGCTCATCCAGTTCCACCGGCCCGCGCACCGGCAGGAAGCGGCGCAGGCCTTCCGGCTTTTTCTTCTGGTCCGCTTCCAGCTTCGCCGCGAGAATCCGCGTCAGGCCGCCGACATCCTTGGTGACAAGGAAGTAGCGCTTCATGAACCGCTCGACGCCCTGCTGCCCGCGCCGGTCACGATAGCCCATGCGCGCCGCGATCTCCGGCTGCAGGTCGAAACTGAGGCGCTCCTCTGCCCGGCCGGTAACGAAATGCAGGTGGCAGCGCACCGTCCACAGGAAACGCGCGGCGCGGATAAAGACGGTATATTCATGGTCCGTGAACGGACCGGCCTGCATCACGTCTTCCAGCGTATGCCCGCCATAGGTCTGCTTGGCGATCCAGTAGAGCGTCTGCAGATCGCGCAGCCCGCCCTTGCCCTCTTTCAGGTTCGGCTCGACGACATAGCGCGCATCGCCCTGGCGGGCGTGGCGAGCGTCGCGCTCGGCCAGCTTGTCGGCAATGAACTGCGCGTCGCGGCCCTTGACCGCGCCCTCGTGGAAGGCGGTCAGCATCTCTTCGGCCAGTGCCTCGTCGCCGCAGATATAGCGGGCATCCAGAAGGCTGGTCTTGATGGTCACGTCTTCCAGCGACAGCTTCACGCAATCGCTTGGCGTACGGAACGCATTGCCCACTTTCAGCCCCATGTCCCACAGGGCGTAGAGCATGTATTCGACCACGCTCTCGGTGTGCGGGCTGACCTTGTAGGCGCGCAGGAACAAGAGGTCTGTATCCGAGGACGGCCCCATCACGCCGCGGCCATAGCCGCCGGTCGCCATGATGGTGATCCGCTCGGCCTCGGTCGGGTTGCGGGCCCGGTGCACGTGCGTGGTGGTGAAATCGTAGAGCGCGCTGATCACCTCATCCTGTACGGCGGAGAGGAGGCGCGCGGTGTCCAGCCCGTCGGCGCCCTGCTGCAGACGTTCCTGCGCGATCATGCGGCCGCGGAACATGGCCCCGTGCAAGAGGTCCAGCGCCGCCTTGCGAGCCGCCTGGGGGTCCCCGAAATTGTCGAGCGCCGCGGCGGTGAGCTTCACGCGCAGGGCGCGGCCATCGATGATGTTGGAAATACGCCACTTGCCCGGCCGGCGCAGGAGCGGGCTACGGGTTTCGAGGAGTGTCGGGGCCTTGGTGGGCGGTAGGGTCATGGGGCCTGTCTATAGCAGGTTCCGGGGCGGGTTCTATGCACCCTTTTCCACACGAACCGGCAGGATGCGGGACTTCTTTACGACGCCATAGGCAAAACTGGTCTCGATGGAGGCGATTCCGGGCAGTTTCTGGATCGTGTGGCGCACCAGCTGCTCATAATCGTCGAGGCTGCGGGCGACGATTCGCAGTTCATAGTCGGCGCCGCCGGTCATCAGGTAACAGTCGAGAATCGCTTCGGTTTCCGCGATTTTCTTCTCAAAGGCCTGCACGTTTTCCTGCGAATGGTTGGCGAGCCGGATGCGGACGAGGCAGGTGATGGGATAACCGCAGGCTTTCTGGTCGACGAGGGCGGTGTAGCCCTGGATCACCCCGGCGGCCTCCAGATTGCGCACGCGGCGCAGGCAGGGCGACGGCGAGAGGCCCACTTCCTCGGCGAGTTCGAGGTTGGTGAGGCGTCCATCGCGCTGCAACGCGCGGACAATTCTGGCATCTATGGCATCCATATACGCCAGTATTGGCATATTATGCCAATTTACAAGCACTATACGACGCAGTTCGGCACCTTTCGCCCACATTCCCGTGGTAGAATCCCCTCAAATACGGAGATCCCCATGGCATTCGATGCAACCCGCCCGCTCGGCCCCGCCACCCGCGCCATTCATCATGGCTATGACCCGGCTAAAAACGACTATGCGCTGACCCCGCCGGTGCATCTGACGTCTACCTTTGCCTTTCCCGATGCCGAGACGGGCGGCGCCCTGTTTGCGGGCGAGGCCGAGGGCCATATCTATTCCCGCATCTCGAACCCGACCGTCGCCCTGCTGGAAGACCGCGTCGCCAGCCTCGAAGGCGCCGAAGCGGGCCTTGCCACCGCCAGCGGCATGGGCGCGATCAGCTCCCTCATGTGGACGCTGCTGAAACCCGGCGACGAGATCGTCACCGACCAGACGCTGTATGGCTGCACCTTCGCCTTCATGCGCGACGGTCTCTCCCGCTTTGGCGTGAAGATCACCCATGTCGATCTGCGCGACCCGGCGAACCTCTCCGCCGCCCTCTCTGACAAGACGCGCGTTGTGTATTTCGAAACCCCGGACAATCCGAACATGCGCCTGGTCGACATTCGGGAAACGGCCCGCATCGCGCATGAAGCCGGCGCACTTGTGGTGGTGGACAACACCTATGCCTCTCCCCTGCTGACGCGGCCGATTTCGCTCGGCGCAGACTTCGTCGTCCATTCGGCCACCAAATATCTCGGGGGCCATGGAGACCTTGTGGCGGGCATGGTGCTCGGCCGGGCGGAGGCCCTCAAGGAGGTCCGCATGTTCGGCGTGAAGGACATGACCGGCTCCGTCATGGCGCCGTTCAACGCCATGCTGGTGATGCGTGGACTGAAGACCCTGCAGCTGCGCATGGCGCGCCATTGCGAGAGCGGCCAGCGCGTGGCCGAATGGCTGGAAGCCCAGCCCGGCGTGGGCACCGTCTACTATCCGGGCCTGCCGAGTCACCCGCAGCACGACCTCGCCAAACGCCAGATGGACGGCTTTGGCGGCATGATCGCGTTCGAACTGTCCGGCGGTTACGAGGCGGGCATCGAGATGATGAACCGGCTGCAGCTGATCCGCCGCGCCGTCAGCCTCGGCGATGCCGAGACCCTGATCCAGCACCCGGCCAGCATGACCCACTCGACCTACACCGAGGAAGAACGCCTCGACCATGGCATCAGTAATGGCCTCATCCGCCTCTCCGTCGGATTGGAGGACATCGAAGACATTCTGGCAGACCTGGAAGCGGCGCTGGCGTAGCCCTGACCGCCCTACTCCACCGGGCTTTCTTCATCCAGCAGGTCGGGCTCTTTGCTGCTGGCGCGTTCGGCGGCGACTTTTTCGTCGATCGTGTTGTCAGCGGCGACGTCGGACGCTTCGCTTGTATCGACTGGCTTTTTCGGCGGCGTGGCTGGAGGGGACGGCGTACTGACGGTCGCGCTGCCTGCGGAGCCGCCTTTGAGCGCGTCTTCGATCTTGCTGTCGAAGCGCAGCTTGTAGATCGGCTCCGGCAGGGTGAAGCCGCCTTCTTCCAGCGCATCCTTGGTGGCTGCGATGGCGAGCCCCCGGCCCTTGGCGAAATTGGTCTCGGTCTGGTTCACCCAACCCATGAAGCGCAGCACGATATTGGAGTCGCCGACCGTCTGGATGAAAGCCTCCGGCTCCGGATCCTTCAGCACGAACGGCATCGCCTTCAGCCGGTCGAGGCCGAGCTGCATCGCCGCCACAGGGTCGTCGGCCGCATCGACGCCAAGGTCGAACTCAAAGCGCCGTTCCGGATTGCGCGTATAGTTCAGGATCACCGACTTGAAGACGATCGTGTTCGGAATGCGCAGATGGTTGCCATCCAGCGTCATCAGGATCGTGGAGCGTGAGGTGAGACGGATGACCTTGCCCTCGTGATCGTCGATCACGACATGCTCGTTCGCGCGGAAAGGCTGGCGCACACTGAGCATGATGGAAGAGATATAATTCTCCAGCGTGTCGCGCACAGAGAAGCCGATGGCGAGACCGATCACGCCTGCCCCGCCCAGAATGGTGCCCATCAGCGTGGTGGCACCGAGGACGTTCATCGCCATTACCAGTGCCACGAGAAGCGCCACGATGCGGAACGCGCCGGAGACCAATTCGACCAGGAACGGATTGGGCAGGATCAGGCGCCAGAAGCCGCGCCAGGAAGCGATCAGATGCCCCAGCAGGGCGATGACCAGGAATACGGCCAGCGACACGCCATAGAGCGGCAGGGCGCGGTAGAGCTTCTGCAGCCGGCTGGACGAATCCCCGAACAGGCTGCCAGTGCTGTCTTCCACGGCCAGACGGCGCTCGATCTGGTTCTCGACCGTGACGACGCCGTTGACGCGCAGCGCAAGCTCTTCGGCGCGCGCATCGGCGGCGCTGCTGGACACATCCCCGCCAAGCGTCACCACGCCATGGTTCACTTCGACGGTCACCCGGCGAAGGGAGTCGATCTCGGCGAAAATGTCCGTGATGCGCGTCCGGATGTCAGCGTCGCTGGCCTGTGGCGGCGGCGTCTGGATCGCGGGGGTCGGATCGGTTGGTTCGTCCGGGCCCGGCAATTGCGCCAGCGCGAGCGGCGCAGACAGGGCGAAGCACAAGAGAAACAGCCCGGCGCGCAGCCAGCGCGCCGCTGCGGCGGGGAACTCAGTCAGGTTTGTTTTCGGGCTCACCGAAGCACAACCCGCGAGGCCGGACAAAGTTCCCTGAGCCGGACGAATTACCCCACCACCTCCGTCTCGTCCCCGAACCAGAGCGGGGAGCCCGCGAGGTCGATGAACTTCTTCTCGTCCTTCAGCAGTTCGGCGCCGGCTTTTGCCGCCGCCTCGCTGGTGTTGGCGGCCATGGCCTCTTCGCTTTCGAACCAGAGTTCGGCGACGCCGTCATAGGAAGGCGGCCCGCCACGGCTGGCCTGCATGGCTGCATTCAGCGGGTCATGCGCGGTGTGGTTCTGGACATATCGGAGAATGCCCAGAACCTCCGCGTGCTTTGCCACCAGCGGGGCGTGCTGCTCCCGCCAGTAGGTCTGGAACTCCTCCCGGGAGAGGTGCGGCAGGCGCCTCAGGCAGAAGGTCAGCTTGATCACAGCAGGTCTCCGCCCGCTGCGGCGGCGCTGGTGCCATCCTTCTTGAAGGCGCGGATGACGTTCTTGCCGGTGATCCATTTGTGCACTTCGTCCGGCCCGTCGACGAGACGCTGCGAGCGGATGTGCGTGTACCAGGCTGCCAGCGGCGTATCGAGCGAATAGCCGAGCGCGCCATGCAGCTGGATCGCCGTGTCGACCACCTTGTGGACCATGTTGGCCAGGAACACTTTGGCGATGCCATTCTCCTGGCGGATGTCCATGCCGTTCTCGGCCTTGTAGGCGATGTGCATCAGCATCAGGCGCGCGATGTAGAGCTGGCTGGCACATTCGGCCAGCATGAACTGAACGCCCTGACGGTCCTCCAGCTTCTTGCCGAAGGTTTCGCGGCTGGTGACATGCTCCGTAGCCAGATCGAGCGCCCGCTGGGCCATCGCAACATTGTGCATGCCGTGGCGCAGGCGGCCATAGGCGAGCCGGTGCTGGCCCATGGCAAAGCCCTGCCCTTCCCCGCCGAGCAAATTCTCTTCCGGTACGACCAGATTGTCGATCTTCACCTCGGCATGGCCACCGCCCATCTCGGCATAGTGCGGCCCGTGCACCGCCATGGTGGGGATGTCGCGCAGGATGTTGTAGCCGGGGTTCGGCAGCTCCACGATGAAGGTGGAATATTGCTGGTGGCGCGGGGCGTCCGGATTGGTCTTGGCCATGACGACTGCGATGTCGGC